>Ga0163144_10001304_pt1 | contig 58926 bp, 54 predicted proteins | sample OliLak19BULKMAT1_FD_123175 | JGI IMG/M metagenome (GOLD analysis project Ga0163144, IMG submission 123175) | Freshwater microbial mat bacterial communities from Lake Vanda, McMurdo Dry Valleys, Antarctica - Oligotrophic Lake LV.19.BULKMAT1 | ecosystem: Environmental > Aquatic > Freshwater >...
CACGCTGTTACTCTTACGGGAGCCAATCTCTAGGCTTCTGGGCGACCTGCCGAGAATTACTCGACACCCACCATCACCCCAGATGGGCTTCAAGTTCGCCTAAACGAACCGGACAGCAGTGAAGCGATTCCTAAGTGGTGACGTAGATAAGAAAAATTATTTACAGCAGGTAAAAGACACCGCAAAAGATCAGCACCCATTTGCCGCTGTTCTTTCCTGCTTAGATTCGCGAATAGCGCCTGAAATTCTATTTGACCAGGGTCTTGGAGATTTGTTTGTCGCACGAGTGGCCGGAAATATTGAGAACACTGATATTATTGGCAGTTTAGAATTCGCGAGCAAAGTGAAGGGCGTACGCACAATTATGGTGTTGGGCCACAACAGTTGCAGTCCACTTTGATCGAAAGCGGCATTTGGATTGGAATCGCACTTTGCTTCAACGCATGGTTTGCTTCCAAGATTAGAAATCCTGGAGGCGGTTCAGATCATAGTCCGAGCAATTCCGGAAAACCGGAGAACCCGGCTCATCAGCTGCTGCGGCTCGTGAAGTAGTGAAGAACGATTCTCGTGAATTCCAATGTTCTAAAAATGTTCTAAATCTTAGAAGCATGGACCAGGCGAGATTTTTTTGTTCCAGAGTGGGTGGGCTAAGTGGGTGATCAGTCTATCGAAATGGCGGAGAGGGAGGGATTCGAACCCTCGTTACCATTTCTGGTAAACACGCTTTCGAGGCGTGCGGATTCAACCACTCTCCCACCTCTCCGCAGCGAAAAAACTGAATCAGAGAAGTAACCGATCACCGGATCTTTTTGAAGCATTCCCGTCCGACATTCGCGGGACGGTATAAAGGTGGGCGGAGTGGAAAGGGGCGGAGCGCGCCATTCAGTGGGAAATAGTGCGCGGATTCGCGCATGGACGAAGCTTGATTTCGACGGCTGAACACGGTGCATCTGGCAGAAAGGACTTTGACGCGCCGTGTGCTTTTCAGTATAGTCTTAGTTAAGAATTATAAACATTATGATTTCAATCGGTAAAAAACATACTCTTTTCGCCCTATTAGCCGGTTGCGTAACTCTCCTTGCAATGGGTTGTGCGGGGCCTACTACGCCGCTGGGAGCGGTCTGGGCTATAACGCCAGGCCAGGCCAGGGGCATAGACGACGCCTCGGAGACGGTAGCGGCGCCGTTTGAGGTCAGTGCGCCTACAATCTCTTTCAATCCCACGCGCCAGGTTCTGCATGGGCCCTCCAATCTTAAGGTGAAGATCGACGACACGAGCGGCGATCTCCGCCATTACAATATCCGCATTCGTTACAACGGCGCGGACGTCTCTAAAATGTTCCTTCAGCAGTCCAAGATCACGGTCGATCGCGAGGATAGCCGTATTACGATCGAGAATCCCTCCGTGCGTTTGCCGTCGACCGAAGACAGTCACATCGAGCTCTCGTACCGGAGCTCGAGCGGCGCCAAAGCCAAAGCGGTGTATGGACCTCCGGTTTGCTACGCCTTTCGGCCCCGCAAGGTGCTGTCGCTTGGGGACTTCAAGCCTGAAGGCACGATCATCCAAACGATTGAATCTCTCTCGCAGCAGCGCGGAGTGAGCTCGGCGTTTTTCACCGCGCTGGTTGCTCAGGAGTCAGGCTTCAATCCAAAAAGCGTGAGCTGGGCCCGCGCGATCGGGCTCACGCAGGTGACGGAGCTCGCCAGCCAAGAGGTGCGCGCGGAGTTTTGGAATTGGCAGAGTTTTCCCGGCATTGAACGCATGCCGTTCCCGCGACTCAAGTTCATGATCGAGAGCGGACGAATCAACGCCAAAAACGAATGGCGCTTGAACGAAGAGCGTTCGATCGAAGGCGGTATGGCTTACGTGCGCCAGCTCTCGCAGCGCTGGGGCAATGAAGAGAATCTGAAGCGCGTGCGCAAAATCTATCCGGACCCATTGATGACGGATATCGTGCTCACGCAGCTTTTGCTCGCAAGCTACAACTCGGGTTTTTCGCGGGTCTCGAACGCGCTCGAAAATTACGGTCGGGAATGGATCAAGGCGCCCGAGCTGCAGGAGGCCCGCAAATACGTGAACCGAATTTTCAGCTACTGCGACTACTTCGCCGACACTCCCGAAGTCGCAGCCGGAGGCAAATATGAACCAGCGACCTAAGGCCTATATGGCTCTCACCCTCGCCTTGGTGCTTGTCGCCGCGGCGATCCCCATTCAAATCGTCATCATGTTCGGCTATATGCCGTGGGATATTCCGCAAGTGCTCGCGCGGATCGCGCCGCTCAATTGGGCGGTCGCTTCGTTCGCGCTCTTCCAAGCCGCGCTTTGCCTGCGGGCCTCGCGGCTCCTCTGGATTTCCATGCCGCTCTTTATCGGGTTGGTCGCCTGGAACAACTGGCTCGTCGTCGAAATGGGTTTAAATGCGACGCCGATGCAGGCGTTGATTGCCACGCTCGGTTTTGTCGCGCTCCACGCCGTCCTGCTGGAAAGGGACGCCCGGCGGGTGCTTTTCAATTCGAAGCTTCGCTGGTGGCTCACGCCGAAACGTAAAAAGGCTCAGCTTCGCGCCACGCTTTGGCCGACCGTGGGCGGCGAGATGAACGCAAGCACGCTCGACATATCCGAAGGCGGCGCCTTCGTGACGACCCAGGAAGCGACTTGGAACCCGAGTTCCTTGATGCCGATCCGGAGCCTGACCGTAGGCGGTCGTTGCTCGGTCCGGATCAAAATCGATAATCATCGGCTGATCGCCTGTTCCGCGGAAATCGTACGCCATCAGTCGACCGCGAATGGACGTCCGGGCGGCCTCGGACTTCGGTTCGTCAACATGACCCAGAGCGAAAGACAAATGCTCGCGGACTTCATTGATCTGCCGGAATCCTCGGTTCCAAGCTTGCCGTTCTCGCGCGCTGCTTGATAGTCTTTGCAGACTCAAGGAGCCCACTCAGATGAAAAATATTTTAGTCGCACTCTCTCTCGTTCTCTTCTTGCCCGTCGCCGCCTTGGCCCAAGGCAAAACCGCCAAAGTCGGAATCAAAGGCATGCACTGCGCCAGTTGCCTCAAGTCTGTTTCGGCGGAACTGAAGAAGCTGCCGGACGTCGCGGACGTCAAGATGGATCTTAAAAAGGGCGTCGCGACCGTGATGTTCAATGAAGGTGCCACGCCGTCGGTTGACGCCATAAAAGGCGCTGTCAAAGAAGCCGGTTTCGAAGCCAAGAAAATCGAAGGCATCTGAATCTTTGACTCAGAACTCCGCAATGCCAATCCTACTCGCGCTCGCTTGCGCTTTTTCACTGGGGGTTCCTATGTCCGCTCACGCCGCTGCCGAGGGCTTTTACGCTCTCCAGGCCAAGACTATCGAAGGTAAGTCTCTCCCGCTGACTCCTTTCGCCGGGAAAGTTACGCTCGTCGTTAATACGGCGTCCGAGTGTGGCTTTACGCCTCAGTACCAAGGGCTGCAGGAGATTTACGAAAAGTACAAAGGCAAAGGCTTTGAGATTCTCGCGTTCCCTTCGAACGACTTCGGCGGGCAGGAACCCGGTTCGAACACGGAAGTGAAGAAGTTCTGCGAACTCAAATATCGCACGACGTTTCCGCTCTTTGAAAAAGGTCCGGTCAAAGGGCCCGAGAAGCAGCCCGTTTACAAATGGCTCACCGAAACGGGCAATCCGGAACTCAAAGGCGAAGTCGGCTGGAATTTCGAAAAATTTCTGATCGATCGTCAGGGTAAAATTGTTGCCCGCTATAAATCCAAGGTGAAGCCGACGGACGAAGAGCTGACGTCCAAGATCGAAGCCCTGCTGAGATGAAGCGTGCGGTAGCGATTATTTTAGGTTCGCTGATTGCGCCACTGGTGTTCGCCGGTCCTCTCAAGTTTTCGGTCGGACAGAAATGGGCCTTCAAGGAAACGATGACGATGTCGGGAAAGGTGACTCGCAGCCGGCTCGAGTACGTCGTCGACCGGATTTATCCGGATGGAACAGCGCTCGTGACCTGGAAACTCGCCAAGATCGATCCCCCGATCGCGTCGCCCATGTTGGGCAAGGTTTTTCACTGGCTCGTGGATTCCGAAGGGAGGATTTATCAAGTCGATGATCCGGCTCCCCTCAAGGCCGCGAAGTCTTCGGCAGAGTGGCGCAAGGACAAATCCGAAGTCGACCAGTGGGTCTCCGGCGTGCGCGGCGCCGATCAGACGGTGGGCGGTAAGAAGTGCGCGGTATTCGCTTCGCAGGAAGGCCCGATTTCAAAAATTGTTTGGGTGGATATGGCTCAAGGCCAGCTGATCAAACGCAAGACGACGCAAGGTAAAGAATTCTCAGTAGTAGATGAACAGGTTCCATAACTCGGGAGACGTTTATGAAAAAGACTCAGATCATACTGGCCACTGGAATCGCGATGCTCGCCTGGAGCAGTTTCGCGTCCACGCCGAAGGTCAATCACGGCCAAGCGCCGCAGGCGGAAGTGCGAATGGTTCCGAGTTTCGTCAATGGGCAGCCGGCCGGTTACGCCGCGATCAAGACGAAGAAGAAAAATGCGAAGCAGAAGCGCGGCCGGGGTTACAGCAAACTCGGTCTACGGAACGGCGACGTCATCAAGTCAATCGACGGTCAGCCCGTCACGGATCCAAAGCAGGCTATGGAGCAGCTAAGCCGGTCGAAGAACGGCGGCGGACTTGTGGAAAGCGTTCCAGGTACGATCACTGAGCTTCCAGAAGGCGATGCGGATCTCCTACTCAAGACGGCGCCCGATCAACCTGAGCCCGAGTACAAAGCTCCGCAGCACTAGTCCGAGTTCGTCAAGGCCGCGGAAGTCACCTTCCGCGGCCTTTTTCCGCTCGATTTACTTAGGGGCAATGATCCACTCCTGAGTTGCCGTTATTGTAGTCGTCCAGGGTATCGGCAAGTCCGACCATGGTCTGACCCAGCGGACTACTTGGATCGACATCGTCAGCTCCGACGGGCGGAATGACCAAGCTGCCTATTGCCTCATCGGCGGATGCAATTGTCGACGAAACGGGAGCAGGGTTCGCCCCGGCGAGGATATTCAGTTTAGCCGCGATCAGCTGATGGGCCAAAATGAGAAGTGCGTTTCCGCCAGAGGGCTCATCCAAAATGTCATCCAGCTGAGAGGCCGTGTAAGCGACATTGCCGAGGTTCATCGTCCCTGGAACCAGTAGAGGGACAAGCGCCTGACCTGCCGGGCTGCTTCCCCAAAATCCTTGAGTCCGCACACATCCGCCCGGAGTAGGGCTTGGTGAAGGGCTTGGTGAAGGGCTTGGTGAAGGGCTTGGTGAAGGGCTTGGTGAAGGACTCGGTGAAGGACTCGGTGAAGGACTCGGCGATGGACATGGTTTGGGTGCATGATTTCCGAAAACGACATGTGTTTCCGCATGCGCGCGCGTGAGTCGTATTGAGACACATTCGGGCGTAGTTGGGACTAAAGGAGGAACCGCGACTTCACAGACTTGATACTTTCCGCGAGGGAGCTTTCGGAAAGTGAACTCTCCTTTGGCATCGGTGTAGATGCTTTCCGAAATATTTTTACCCACCACGAGGATCTTAACTAACGGGATCCGGGGCTCACCGTCATCCTGTCCATTTCCGTTTAAGTCGTTGAACTTGTGGCCGGATATCACGCATCCTTCATCCGAATGATCCGTGAAGGACTCCGCCGAGTAGGCGCGACTTTGAATCGTAAAAATAAGGAGCGCCATCGCTCCGATAACCTTGATATTTCGCCGGACCAATTGAGTTTTCATGTGTTCTCCGTGATTGAGCGACCCGCGTCGTAAGCAGGTCAGCATCGGGAGAATGCATTGGCTGTGCCGAGACGGACAAAAAAATACGGCCGCGGAAGTCACCTTCCGCGGCCGTTTATTTGCCCCCACTAGAGAGGCTTTTCAGCTCTGATTAAAGGCCGACTTGGTTCAACTGGCCGGCGTACCAGGTACGAAGGATCTCTTTCGAGGTCTCCGCATCGGTGCTCCAGTAGTTGGCAACGTCGACGTTAACCGAGTTGATTCCGGTCAGGTCGCCTTTTTGTGCCTGATTCAAAGCGAGAACGGCTTTCTCGATGCTGACGCCGTACAGACGCTGGCTGAAGTCAGCCATGTCCGCGGTCGTGCGTCCGCGATTTTTTCCGAGCGTCGCCCAGCCGTTTAGGGTCTTGGCGATTTTTACGCCAGTGGCCTCCGCAAGCGAGAAGCGTTCGGCGAAATCTTTGCCGGCTGAAGAAACGAGTTTCGTCTCATCCGCCGCCACGTCGCCGATCACATCGCGACCGCCGCGTTCTTTAGCTTCGTTCAAAGCATAACCGTATTCGTCGTAGATCACGCCGGTCGGCGAGAGCCAGGCCCAGCCGGTGTACGCGTCCGAATAACCCCACGAATCATAGAACGACCAGTAGTCGTAATAGAGCGTGTAGTTTGAATAGAAATAGGGATCTTCGTAATCGATGATCTTCACGCCGTCGGCGTAAAAGTTACAGCCCGGCGAAGGAAGTCCGGCGCCGCAGTAATATCCATAAACGTCGTACCAAGGCTGCCGATACGGATCCCTGGGAGGCGTCGTCGTCCCACCGCCGGGCACGGTCACATAAACCGTCTCGGTGCGACAAGCGGCCGCACTCAACGAGAGCGCCACCGACGTCATCACCATTAGAACCTTGTTTTTCTTAGACCATGCAATTTCCATTTGAATCACCCCTTAGTGTGTTCGTGTTTAGCGACCTAGTTGAGCCAGATCGAATTCATGGTAGGCCCTTGTGCAATCCTAATACCCGGTGTGCCAATTCTATGGCTGTGAACGTTAAAAAATTAAAACGCCTTTAAGTTCAAATGTCTAAAAAGATTGACTAAAATGCTTTAGCGTCCCTGTCACCGGTGCGTTTAGAGCATTCACTTCGGAGAAGGATCGAAACGGCTCTAGATATCGCGGTTCCGGTGGGCAAAGCGAAACCGGTACCGTAGTGATTTAGTTGGAGAAAGGAGCTTTGATGAAGCGATCGCCGCAGAAAAAGAGCGTGGCGGACGGCGCACTCGGAGAGGCGAGCACGGGGTTGCCAAGCGCTGTGCAACCCGGCTGGGCAGCCAGCCGAAGGCGAGCGGGCCGTGAGAGGCGAAGCGTAGCGCCTTCGCGTTTTGGAACAATGACTTCGATGCCGTCGGAATCGCCGGGTTCCGTCGGCACAACTACGGCCGGGATGTGGCCAACGGCCCCGCTCACTACGACGGGAATATACGAGCGACCGAAGATGAAAGCCGGAATGAAGCTGAAGCGATTGAGGCTCGTCGACGCGACGTCGCCGCTGCGGATATCCTTATAGATGAGATCGTAATGGGATTCGAAAAAGGCGCTGTCGAGCTGAGCCCGGGATGCGTCTGACGAATACGCGCCGATCACGCGCATCACGGAGTCGGTGACGACTCGTGATTCGACGCTGAAGCTTTGTGCGCGCGCGGTCGAAGAGTTCGGCGATGCGACGATAGTCGTTCGAAGCGCGCCCTGCGCGCTATCATCCGCGAAGTACGTGGCCGGTTGGCTGCCCGCGGCCGCATCGAGTCCCGTCACTTCGCCGACGTTCGGAATCCCCATCAGCATGCGATACGTGCTCATCTCAATCGGTTGAATGTCAGTGAGCTTTCGTCCGCGCACCCGCGCAGTGAAGAAAGTTTTGCGATAGTCGTTTCCGCGCGCGATAACGACGGGAACGACGCCCTGACGACGTTCGTCGTCGCCAGGCGCGAGCGTTTGCACGAAATCGTCGGTCGCCGCGATCTTCAGTTCGCGAAGTCCCTCGGGGGCCAGGAAGTAAAAGCGCGTCGCCGGAAAGTCTTGCACGTTGCGGCGCCAAGGATCAAAGCGCGGGCGATCGAGCGCCGGTGTCGTTCCGAAACCGATCCAGGCCGGAACGAATGCGTTTTCCACCTTGAGCCACAGGAAGCGCTCGGCGACGAGTGATGTCTTGTTGTCAAAGTCGAGCGTGCGTAAGATCGCGAGTCGACTGTCCAGCGTCACGAACCGAAACACCGGTCGGGAACTCCCCTGCGGTCCGGCCATTTTCAAAAGCGCGACGTAGCCGTCGGCCACTCTTTGCATTTGACCGAATTCCCCGGTGGGGAGCGGAATTTTCACGGTGGGAGAAGTCTCAAAGCCTGCCGAAGTCGGCTTGATCAGCGTCAGCCTGAGCTCCGAGCCGGTCTTTTCGACGGCGACGTACTCTTGAGGCAGCGCGGGATCGCCGGCCCGAACGGTTCGAAGCTGTGCGCGTGGGCTGATCGCGGCGCCACCGGCTCCCGGCACTACGGGAAGAATTTTCAGTCCGGCGATGGTCGTGTCTTTAGCGATCGGAACGAAGATCTCGAGCGGGAGACGAATGCGGCGTGGTTCGCGGCCATCGGCAACGATCAACAGCTCGATGGAAAGGCGGCCGTCAAAATCCGGAGACTCGATCGCAAGCGTCGCATCAATGGTCCGTTCCTGGCCGCGTTCCCAGGACGGGATCGAAAAATCGGTTTGAACCAGCGAAAGACCGAGCGATGTGGCCGAGTCGACGATCGAGCCGCGCGCGCCTTCCGGCACTGAATCGTAGGAGCGGAGGCGGGCCGTGATCGTGACCCGATCGGCATGGGCCCAGAAGTTCCTCAACTTGAGCGAAACTTGAATCTCCGTTGCCGCGCGATCCCAAGCGGCCTTGATCACGGATTTGTCCGAAGGTAAAATCAGGGGCTGCGCCGAGACGGCGATCGCGCCGGCGATATCCAAATTTCCGGAGCGGGCGTACTTTTGAGTGAGATCCTCGCCGCGGTGAATCGATGGGCGCACCGGGCGGGTGCTCGTCATCAGGCGCGCGTAGACTTCATCGGCGGCCAAGCCTTGCCCCAAAAGCATCGCGGCCGCCGCGGCGACGTAAGGAGCGGCCATGGACGTGCCACTCTTGAGTTCGAAGCCGTTGTAGCGCGTGTAAACTTCCGCGCGAAGCGCGGTCGGCCAGGTGCTGAGAATTCGGGTGCCCGGTGCCGAAAGATCGATATAGCTGCCGTAATTCGAAAAATGCGAAAAGGCCCCGTCCGACCCGTGCGAACCCACGCAGACGACGCCCGGGTAGGCGCAAGGAAGCACGCGGGAATCAGTCGAATCATTCCCCGCCGCCGCGACGACGAGAATTCCGCGGGCTTGGGCGAGCGCGACCATCCGGCGCATGACGGCGCTATCGACGCCGGCCGGCCAAGCGAGGGACATATTGATCACCTGCGCGCCTGAGCGAATCGCGTAGAGCATGCCGCGTGCGATGATATCGGCGAAGCCTTGGGTCCAGCGGAGGGTGGCTTCAATCGGCAGCGGAGGTTCGTCGGCCTGCGGACGAATCGGAGAGTTCGGCGCCGAGCGAATGACTTTGACCGGCAGAATCCGCGCGTTCGGGGCGGCACCGCGGCCGCCGAGTCCGTTTCCGGCCGTTGCGGCGATGATCCCAGCGAGGTGAGTGCCGTGGCCCTGATCATCGGTCGTGTTCGGATCACCCAAAACTCCGGTGGCGATATTCGGGCCGGCGGTTAAATTCCAACCGACGCAATCCATGGGGTAGCCGTTCCCGTCGGTATCGACTTTGGCATACTTGTCGTCGCACTTTCGGCGGGTCTCGGTTTTAAGGCAGGCTTGGTAAAGCGTGAGCGTATCGCATTCACCCGGCTTACGGGCGAACGAGTCCTTCAGGTCGGGATGGTCGAGATCGGCGCCGGTGTCGAGGATCGCGACGATGATCAGCTTGAGATCGGCCAGGGTGGTGTCGGGGAGATGGATATCCTCGCCGATGATCGCAGGGACGAAAAGAGTCGATACGGCGTCAAGGAAGATGCCCTGCGGAACGCCGCGATTTTTGAGCCCCCATTGTTCTCCGACGATGGGATCGGGAGTCGCTTGAAGAATCGCTAGGGAGTTCCGGTCGACGCTGGCGACGGGCGCGGTGGCAGCGATGAGTTTTTCGAAGGTCGCCTGCGAGTCGAGTTCGACACGAACGGAGCCGGCGAGGAGGAGATCGCCCATCGCGGCTACTGCGTCGCGCTCGGAGGGGGCAAAGACGGAGGTGGCGCTTTTTACGCCGGGAGTTTTGCGTAGAATTCGCAAGAGGGCGGCTTCGCCGCCGATTTGTTTCGGGACTAGCGTCGCGGAGAGGGCGCCGTGATCAGGGGTGGTCTCCGTGCTCTGCCTGGCGCTAGCCGTATGGGGAAAGAGCGCGACGAGCGCCAAAGTCGCGAGAGCGGCGCCGACAACGCGAGCGTGATCGCGAGTCATCTTAAAAGCCCTCCGTCAGGTAACGGGCGTAAAGTTCGTGCGACATGATGTGGGTGTCGTTCGCGAAATCGCGGAAGACGCCGGCGCCGTCCGTCGGATCGACGGAGCCGATCGAATCCGAGATGTACTCGGGGTCGGAATCGTTGTCGACTTTGCGGAATCCCTGAACCCGAACCTGGAAAAAATAATTCGCCGGCCCGAGCCACGCGAGAATTCGCGAGATGTCACCGTTCGAATCAATCGTGCGAATGAGTTTGGTCGACCACTTGATCTGGCGTTCGAGTTCGTTCGGCTGCTTTTTTCGAAGCTCGAACATTTCGCGCATCCACGGCATCACGCACGTGAAGCCGATTCGAATGCCGCGTTCTTCTTCCATATAGGTGTCGAACCCTTGCAGATAGGTGCCACGCGCGAGCGGGCCCATTTCCATCGGCCGATCGCGCCTGCGGCAGTACTGCTCGAATTCCTTCGTGCCCGAGAGTTCGATCAGGGCAAGATACACTTGACGTATCGGAGTCTCCTTCGAGAATAACTTCCGAACCTGCTCCATTCCGCTCTCGTAAAGAATCAGGGTCGAGGCGACTTCGTACATCTGCAACCACTTGGCGGTCAGGAGTTCATCTTTGCGAGACAAAGGACGCTCGAGATTGAGCGGTAACATCTTCCGTTCGATTGACCCGAGAAGTTTGACCAGGCCCTGGGTCGAAAGCATCCAGCCGCCCCAATGATGCTCGACGAGCGTGACGGGTTTGGATTGGCGGCCCGGCGTGACTTCGGCTTCCGTCTGGACACTCCGCCACTTAGCGGAACCCATGAAGCTCGCGGAGGGGTTGTCGCCGTTCTGTTCGAGCGAAAATCCGTATTTCGGCGCTAGGTAACTGGTGATCTCTGAGAAAAAGCCCGCGAAATTCTTGCCGACCGTGTTCTTGATGCGATGAGAAAGAAGCGTGCGTTCATGTGAGGCCGGATTAAAGCAGTTTTCCGCGAGCGGATTCCGCACGCACTCGTCGGCGACGGGAGGTCGGATTCGAACGCGGTGCTCTTCTTCGAGCGAATTCCAGCGCCAGAAGAGGAACTTGCCGCGATTGGTATGGCTCGATGAGTTGTGCCGGAGGAGATACTTTCCGAAATTTTCTTCGAGAAGTTCACTGTTGTTGGACTTCAGGACGCTTCGAATTGCGCGCCCCAGCGTCAGGCGGGGGGCGGCCTCCGTCGGAAGGTCCTCGAAAATGTAGGCCCGTGTAACGGCTTCGCCGTGCTTACGGGTTTGGCTCAGTCTTAAAACATTGATGAAGTAATTGAAGTCGAACGAGAAATCAGCCGACTCCGCATCGACGTCTTGGAAGTAGATTTGAAGACCCGCCGCCGTACGGAGAAACGTCGTCCGTTTGATCACGCTGACCGTGCCGCCGGCGCCGAAACTCGCGCCGGTATTTTTCCAGCCGAAGAACTGCATGTTGATGAGCGGCGCGATCGGGACGGTCACGCTCGCGCGGAGGCCGGCCATGACGGAGTCGGTGACGACGAACATCTCGTCGGGCTTCAGCGCTTCAATGAAGGCTTTAAGGTCGTCGGTTTCGACGTTGCCGTCATCGAGCTTCTTCGCGAGCTGCGCCATGAAGTTGGGAACCAGAAGCTGCTTCCAGTCGACTTTGAGCGCTTCCTTCATGTCGCCAATCGGGCGCACGTGGACGTAGTTGCGCTGTATACTGACGTTGCCGGCGACGCCGGGCAGCACTTTCGGTACGCCGTTGATGCCCATGAAGTAGCCGGCCGAAACGGATGCGCCGAGGGAGTCCACGAGCTGAATTTTGCTTTCGCCGCCGTAAAAGCCACCCGTGATCACGCTACGATTGGCCTGGACGCCGCCCGAAAGGAGCGGCCCGCCAAAAGTTTGAACGGGGCGTTCGTATTTGCACTGCGGATTGCCTGCGCAGAACTTTCGAATGTCGTCGGACAATTGGCGGACGTGGTTCTCGCCGATCTGCTGCATTCCGAGAACTTGTATCTCCGCATTCAGCCGACTCACCACCTGCTGCAAACCGACCGTCGTCGCTTGTGTGAGGAGGAAACGCGCGAGCTCCCCGGTTCGGAGTGGTGACTGGAGATCGCCGTAAGTGAAGCGGAGTGAGTAACCGTCGTACCATTCCTGAGTCAGTTTCCCTTTTTTTACGGAGCCGACACTGATCTTGCTTTGATAGGGTATCTTGGCCGCGCTGATTTCGAATACGTCGACGAGGTGGTTGCGGCGAGCGATGAGTTTCTCGACGAGAAGCGCGGAGATGTCGGCCGGGTATTTTCCGGCCTCGACGATCTCCGTGAAATCCCGCCGCGTGAGCGCGGTGATCCGGCGCGCGATCCAACGGGCGTCCGGATAAGTGATCTCGCCGAAGCGGCTCGCGTAGGCGGATTTGAGCACGACGGTCTCATTGAGAACCTTGCCGAGTTCCCAGGCGTAGCCGTTGACGCTCTCGTTGATGTCGCCGAGTACGATCGGAATCGCGAGCGCGCGCACCGTGCGGCGGCCTTCGATGTAATCCGGCCGAATGATGCCCCAGTGATAGGGCGTGATGTCGATTTGCGCGGGCTCAAGAATCACGTCTTGCAGCGTGGCTTCGGTCGAATTCTCGGGCTCCGAAACAATCCAGCGTTTGGCTTGCAGGGCGACCGATTCGACGAGTGCGCCGTGGAACGCCGTGCGCTCTTCTTGACTGGCGAACTGTATCGTCACTTTTCGAAAGTGCTGCGGTGACGGAATTGAGTAGCCGAGTTTACGCATCAGCGCGGAACGGGTCAGGCTCGCGTGCTCGGTCTTGCTCGCATAAAGCAGAAAGACCGTGCCGTCAGGCGCAACGACACGCGCGCGAAAAAGATCTTCGCTCGCGTTCGTGATGGAATCGAATCGGAGGCTTGCGCCATCGATTGGATAATTCCAAGGAGTGATGTCGCTCGCCGAAAGTTTCGCGGGTCCCCAGACGTCGCTCGGCTTGGGGTCGAGCGTGCTTAGATCCGTGCCGCTTTCCTGCAGATCAAGTGCTTCGTCGCGATCGAGCAGCCGACCGTTGTGGAGCAGATCGACCGCGGGGGCACCTTGCGCTTGGATCGGGATTTGAAGATCTCCGGCGTGAACCGAAGTGACGGCGAGCGCGAAGAGGGCGACGACGAGCGCCGACTGCAAGATCCCCATTTTTGAGACGCGTTTTGACACCGACTCGCACTCCTGGCGGGCCGAAGGTATCAGAATCTGACCATGCGCGTCAAATTCTTGCCGACCTGGATCTTGGATTTAGCCGGAGGTGAATTGCTGAAGCTTTTTAGATACTTCCAGCGTTACGGCGGGCCCGTGCCCGGAGCAAAGGGTGTCGATGGGGAGGCGCTCTTTGAGGAAGCGTCTGACCGACTCTCTACACGATTGGTAGTCGTTGCTAAACGACGGCACCGCCAGGTGGAGCCGCTCAAGTGAACGAAACGGAGGGATGCCGGTGAGAATCGAATCGCCGGAGAACAGAGTTTTCGTCGGCTCATGGTAAAGCATCACGCTCCCTTCGGTATGGCCGAAAGTGGGAATAATTCGAAAGCCCCATTTCCAAATCCCGTCATCGAATACTTCGTCGATCTCGCAGCGGGCGGGCCAGCGGTCTTCGATCACGCAAAGGAGCTCTTCATAAAACGTTCCAATTCCCCTCCTCAGGGCCGGCGGTTTTGCGGTTCCGGTCAGAAAAGGCTCATCGTGACGATGGCAGATCACGGGAGCATCAAATTTTTTACGGAGCCAGGCGGCGCTCCCGGCATGGTCGGTGTGGCGATGGGTCAGAATCACTGCCGTAAGATCACCGCGGCTGCGAATGTTCGCGGACGCCAAGGCGCGATCGAGAAACCAACGTTCCGTACCGAAGCCCGTGTCGATTAGAATGCGTTGATCGCCATGCTCGAGGAGCCAGACGTTGCAGATGCGAACGGAGTCGAGGAGCGTGAGATGAGGCGTGATTTTTTTCATCGGGCAGATTGCTTCGAGCTCCAGCACAGGTTCATGCTGCATGGAGCTGCCTGGTGGGGCCACGCTGAGCCCGGAATCAAATAAATGCAGATGATGACGCTCCGAAGCCACGACACAGACTCATGATTTTAGCAGAGTATTTGAAAAGTACGCTGAGAACTCCCTTCTCGTGACGGAATAGGATAGTTCCCTCTCATGCCGGCGGATTTTAAGCTCTTTGTGGGAGTCGACCAGACGGGCGCTTCGCGTCCGGGCGGGCGAGGGGCTTACCCGCTTGCGACGGCAATGATTTTTGAAACCGCGCCCGGGTCCTGGCGTCTCTGTTTGACGGACGCGCGCGGCCGCGGCCTTTCGCTCGCGCGCTTCACGCCGACCGATATGGCGCTGCTATTGGAAACGCAAACTGCGTTGCCGCGAAAGCGGGTTGGCGGCGTCGCCGACGCGGCCTGGATGGTGGATTGTGTTTTCGGCCTGCCGAGCGTCGTACTTGCGCCGAGGCATCCGCGAGCGAAACCGGATTCGCAGGCTCTTTGGCGGGAGATCTCACGCGCGCGCCGCTTCACGTTCGAAGGCAAGGACTTCGGCCGAGCGCCGGCGGAGTCATTCTTCCAGTCTCTGAGACCCGCCGGTAAACCGCCGCGCCGGAAGTGCGAAGTCCTGAGCGGCGCGAATTCGGTTTTTCATTTCGAGCCGTACCAAAAGAACGTGCAGACCGGCACTTATCGAATCTGGAAAGACATGGCCGAAGCGCGCGACGGGGAACCGTGGGCGAATTTTTGGCCCATGGATTCCGCGCAACTTGGCGGACGCGCCGGCAAGCGCGGGCGCCCCTGGATTTTTGAAGGTTACCCGAGTCTTTTCTGGAAAAATATTTTAGGGACCTCGTCCCGAACACCAAAGATATTGCCGAGCCTACTTGAGAAAAATTTCAGTGATCATCTCGACATTTCAGCTGACGATCGGCGTCTCATGACTCAGGACCCGGACTATGCCGATGCGGCGGTGCTCGCGGTCGGCGGTTGCCTGCTTCAGAAAAATGGCAAGCTTTGGGAGCCCTTTCCGGGGTTCCGAAAACTCGCGGGACTCCGTTTCGAAGGTTGGATCAGCGGTTTGACGTCGAAAGGGGCAGTATGAAAATATTGATGACGGGCGCGACGGGTTTCATCGGCTCAAAAATCGCGGAACGTTTGGCCCTCGGTGGGCATTCGCTCGTCTTGCTCGCGCGCGATCCGGAACGCGCCCGGCAACTGCTCGGATTGCCTTACGAAGCATTCGCTTGGGACGCGATGAAGGGCCCGCCGCCAGAGGCGGCGCTGGTCGACATCGACGCGATCATTCACCTCGCGGGCGAAACGATCGGCGACGGTCGCTGGACGCCCGAGCGAAAAAAGAAAATTCTCGAGTCGCGCACGGTGGGCACTCGGAATCTTCTCGAAGGCGTCCGTCTTCTGGATAAAAAACCTCAGGCTTTTATCGCGGCCTCGGCCGTGGGTTTTTACGGCGATCGCGGTGATGAGTTCGTGACTGAAGATTCGCGCTCGGGACAAGGGTTTTTGGCGGAAGTGGTTCGCGCCTGGGAGGCCGAAACATCGCGGGCGGCGGATCTGGGAATTCGTACGGTCTTGGTGCGCTTGGGCATCGTGCTCGGGGAAGACGGCGGCGCGCTCAAGAAACTGATCCCGCTGTTCCGAAAAGGCGGCGGCGGTCCGGCCGGATCCGGCCGCCAGTGGATGAGCTGGATCCATGTCGACGACGCGGTCTCGATGTTCGTGACCGCCCTGGCCGATCCAAGGTGGAAGGGCGTCTACAACGGAGTCGCGCCGAACCCGGTGACGAATGCGGATTTTTCGAAGCGCCTGGGCGACGCACTGGGAAAGCCGGCGATCCTCCCGGCACCCGCCGCGGCTCTAAAGTTCGCGCTCGGTGAAATGTCCGAGCTGGTCCTGGCCGGGCAAAAAGTCGCGCCGCAAGCGGCGCATGCCGCGGGCTTTGTGCCGAAATTCGACCGGATCGAAGCGGCGCTCGCCGCGATCTGCGATGATTTTGTCCGAAGCGGGACCGATACTTTCACCTCGCGCCAATGGGTTCCGCGTCAGGTCGAAGAAGTGTTCGAATTTTTTTCGGAATCGAAGAATCTCGTCGCGATCACGCCGGAGGCTTTCGAGTTCAAGCTGATCTCGCAATCCACTCCGCGGATGCAAGTGGGAACGCAGATCGAATGCAAAATGAAAGTTCACGGCGTGACGCTCAAGTGGCGCTTGCGGATGGACGAGTGGGTGCCCAATCGCCGCTTCACGGACCGGCAACTCCAGGGTCCGTATTCGGTCTGGAGCCATTCGCATTTCTTCGAGCCGGTTCAGGGCGGAACCTTGATCACGGACCGTATTCGTTATCGCCTACCCGGGGGATTTCTCGGCAAGGCGATCGCGGGCGGCCTGGCGCGTCGGGACGTCGAAAAGCTTTTTGAATTCCGGCGTAAGAAGATTCAGGAACGGTTCGTCTCGAGCTGAGCCGCGAGTCGGCTTAGTCGCGCGAAATTTCGATCGCGAACGAGAGTCCGAGCTTCGCGAAGTGCAGCCCGTACTCCATGTCGAGATCGTTTTGAAGCGTGTCGTTGGCCGTATGGATCGCGCTGTTATGTTCATTGAACGGCGATTCGAACGGGAACGCGGCCGCGTAGCCCGCTTGATCCCAGCTCGCGTGATCGCTGCATGCGTAACCGCATTTGGCGACGGTGTACGGCATGCGGACGTATTCCTCGACGAGCTTCATGGAGAACTCAGTCAGGAGTTTATTGACGTGGTCCGTGATGAACGTGATTTTTTTGGACCGGCTCGGGTAGGCGACCATGTCGAATTGCATGACCGCGACGACGTCGCGCTTCTGCTTCGCATAGGCGGCCGCGATGGCGCGGCTTCCGAGGAGCCCGGCTTCTTCGCCGGCGTAGGCCATGAATTCGATCGTGCGCTGCGGGCGGAAACCGGATTGCGCGATCACGCGAAACGTTTCGAGCAGGGTGGCGACGCCCGAAGCGTCGTCATCCGCGCCCGGCGCGCGGGCCGTTGCGCTGCCCCGTCCCGAGATCGAGTCGGCATGCGCACCGAGGACAATCGACTGCGGAGCGAGCCGGCCGCTGCCGGCAATTCGCGCGATGACGGAAGGCATCTTGAAATTATGCTGCACGACCTCGACCGTGATGTCCGTGCGGCCGCGAGCGAGGGCCACGAATTGATCGCGGATCCACAGCGCCGCCTGCGCGCCGGTGTCGCTTTGATAAAAGCGAGTATTGAAGGATGAAAGTTTGGTCACGGAACTGAAGAGGTTCGCGGCGCTCATCTCTTTGAGTAAAGGTACGACGATCGCTTGCTGGCGCGGAAGGCGCGCCTCCATCAGTTTGAGCGGGGCGCGGTAAAAGCGGGGCGTCTCCGGCTGATCAGTGACATCCATGTAGCTGCCGCATTTGCCGGCTTTGTGGGCGACTTCGGAGAGCGCATCCATCTGGTCCTGCGTCAGCCAGGAACGCTCGGTTTTAGATGTCTGAACCAGGCGTTTCCCGTCCACGAGCTGCTTGGCGTCGAAGGAGGCCCATTCAGCGCGAGCACCAAAACCGATTAAAAGTATGGGAAGAACAGCCACAAATCCGTGTTTGAAATTCTTCATCGAAGACCCCTCCTTGGGCGTTACGAGTAGGGTAAGTGGTGTCATTGCAATCGTCAAATTTCCGGCACTTGATTTTTGACTGATGCATATATAAACATACATTTATATATGGCGCTTTCACTCAACCGAGTTGACCGGGACCGCATGGCGGAAGGGCTCAAGTCAAAACAGACGTTCCTGCTTTTAGCTGAGACGTTTCAAGCCTTGGGAGACAGTTCACGCATTCAGATCATTTGGGCGCTTTCGAAAAGGGAGCTGAAAGTCGGAGACATCGCGCGCCTGCTTGCCATGAGTCAGCCTGCGGTCAGCCATCATCTTCGCACACTGCGTAATTTGAAATTGGTTCACGTGCGTCGGGATGGTCGCGAGTCGTTTTACTCCCTCGACGACGAACATATCAACCGGCTGCTCCATCACGGGATTGAGCACGTCGAGGAACTCATGGCATGAGGACGCTCAAGCTCGGAGAAATGCGGAAGGGCGAAGGCGGCACGATCACGCGCGTCGGCACCCCCGGCGCCTTTGACCTGGAGCTCGTCAATCGGCTCTTGGAAATGGGACTTTTGGAAGGTTCAGCCGTCGAGCTGGTGCTTGAAGCCCCTTTCGGGGGCGACCCGGTAGCCGTCCGAGTTCGCGGAGCGATGATCGCGCTTCGCCGGAATGAAGCGAATCAGATCGAGGTGCAATGTGAGTGACGACGCAGTTCTGGGCGCGGGCCTGGGTGGCGGAATGATCGCGCTCGCCGGAAATCCCAATTGCGGCAAGACCGCGCTCTTCAATGCGATCACGGGCGGCCGCCAAAAGGTGGGCAACTATCCGGGCGTGACCGTGGAGCGTAAAGAAGGCACCGCAGTGACGGCGTCCGGGCGGACGCTGAACCTGCTCGATTTGCCGGGCACTTACAGCCTCGACGCGCGAACGCCCGATGAACAGATCACGCGTGATGTTCTGCTCGGGCTTCAGGCGTCCGAACCCGCGCCGCGACTCCTTGTGGCCGTCGCCGACGCTACCAATCTTGAGCGCAATCTCGGCCTGATTCTTGAACTCCGCGAACTCGGCGCGCCGGTCATTTTGGCGCTCAATATGATGGATCTCGCTCGCTCGCGCGGCTTGGAGCTGGATCTTCCGACGCTCTCCCGCGAGCTCGGCGTGCGAGTCGTGCCGACGGTCGCGATCCGGGGTGAAGGGATTCCCGAGCTGCTTCGAGAAATCGAGAGCAAGCTGGCCGTGCCGGCCCAAAAGGCGGAACGGCCCGGCTGGATCAAGCCGACGGCGGAAAACGTGCGCGCCCGTTTCGCCGAAGTTGATCGCATCTTGAAAACCGCGACCCGAGTGCCGGCGCGCCCGACGCTCTGGACCGATCGCATTGACCGCTTCGTCGTTCATCCTGTTTACGGGTCGATGCTTTTGCTCGGGCTGCTGGCGATCATGTTCCAGGGTATATTCACCTGGGCGGAAACTCCCAAAGAATGGATCGAAGCGGGTCTTTCCTGGCTGAGCGGGATGGTGACGTCTCTCGTGGCCTCGGGCCCGTTGCGAAGCCTGTTGGTCGACGGTGTGATCACGGGCGTCGGCGGCGTCTTGGTTTTCCTTCCACAGATCCTCATTCTTTTCACGTTCATTCTGCTGCTCGAAGATTCCGGTTACATGGCGCGCGCCGCGTTCTTGATGGACCGCGTGATGGGACGCGTCGGTCTTCACGGCCGCGCGTTTATCCCGCTGCTCTCATCTTACGCATGTGCGATTCCCGGCATCATGGCGACGCGGACGATCGAGAATCGCCGGGACCGGCTGACGACCATTTTGGTAGCGCCGCTTACGACTTGTTCCGCGCGCCTGCCTGTTTACTCGCTGTTGATCGCGGCGTTCATTCCCAATCACGAGATATGGGGCCCGTTCAAGCTTCAGGGATTCGTCATGCTTTCGCTTTATGCGGGCGGAATTCTCGCGGCGCTGGGGATGGCGGTGATTTTTCGCATGACGCTTTTGAGGGGCCGCAAGCCACCGCTCCTCATGGAGCTTCCCACTTATAAATGGCCTAGCTTGCGAAATCTGGTCATGGGTCTTTGGGACCGGGCGCGACTTTTTACCCGTCGAGTCGGCACCGTCATCCTGACGCTGTCGATCCTGCTCTGGTTTCTCTCGTCGTATCCGAAGCCGCCGGAAGGCGCGACGGGCCCGGCAATTGACTCGAGTTACGCGGGCCGCATCGGCCATGCGATCGAACCCCTCTTGGCGCCGATCGGTTTTGATTGGCGAATCAGCATCGCGCTCATTCCGGGGTTCGCCGCGCGCGAAGTCATGGTCAGCGCGCTCGCGACCGTCTACGCCATCGAAGCCAATGAGCAAACCGGCGAAGACGGTGTGACCGAAGCGCTCACGGGCGTTCTTGCGCGAAGCTGGTCGATCGCGACCGCACTGAGTCTCCTGGTCTGGTACATTCTGGCTTGTCAGTGCCTTTCGACTCTCGCCGTGACTAAGCGCGAGACGAATTCCTGGCGGTGGCCGATCTTCATGCTCGCCTACATGACGGTCCTCGCTTACGTGTGTTCGTTCGTCACCTATCGCGTCGCGATCTGGGCGGGGCTCGGCTGATGCTGGGGCAGGAAGGAATCGCGCTCTCCATCGTCGGGATTGCATTCTCCGTGGGGACGATTCAGGTTTTCCGGAGTCATCTTGGGGCTTCGGCGGCACTTTGGATTCTGAAACGGGCTCACTTCCCGGGTTCCAGCAAGTTCGCCATGTGGCTGCGGGGTCCGGCAAAATCGGGTTGCGATTCTTGCGAGAACAACCCGTCTTAAGTACTCTGTCTCTAGATGAAGCTACTCTGGATCGCGGCCGCCTCCGTTTTTGCGATGGGTTTTGGTTCGGGCTATCTAGCTGGCACGCATGAGCCAGCTAGATTGATCGCGGACGCCACGTCGTGCGCGGTGCCCAACGGTCCGCTCGTCGAGGCGATTTCGGAAGCCCCTTCAGACGAAATGGATGAAGTTCAATCCATGCAAGCGTCTCCGGTCAGTCCGGAGGAAACTAAATTTCAGTCCATATACGGGCGACTCGGGCTCCGTTCGGATGACACGATTCATGCGGTCAACGGCGACCGCACCTCGGCCCATCTATTGAAACTGACCGGCGCCTTCGATCGTGGGAATCTTTGCGTCCAGTATGAGCGTGATGACGTGCAACGCGAAGTCTGCTTCAAGCGGAAGCAGGACTCGGAACGCGTCGTCGATCGCAAATACGAAAAGGGCGCTCGGCGAACCTCGCTGCCCGTCGTGCCCCCTGCGGCGGTCGCGGAATCGACGTCCGCGCCAGTTCGCGAACCCGCACGCGAACGACGCTCAATCCGGTAGCCAGGAAGCTTTGCTTGCGACCCCGTAAGCCTTGGATCGTGCGCGCGTATTATCGAGCCGTATAAGTCATGCGGGGCGAAGCACTCGGTGAGGTCTCGCCGAAAACTCGTACTGTCTGATCGGATCGGAGCACGAGGCCGTAGTCAATCCCGCGACCTCGAGGATAGTCCAAAAACCACTGAGTGACATCGAACTTGAGGTAGACGAGGCTTCTCATCGTATCGCGCTCGACTTTGGGGTTCTTGCTGCAAGCCGTGTCGAAGTCACCGCCGGGCATGGTCCAGTCGCCGGCTTCGCTGTGTGGAAACGCACGGTACCAGGTTGCGTGCATCATCCAATTTTTGGTGATCGGGCAAACTTGCATGACGCTCGCCGCGGCTTCGGCGTCGGGTAGGGCGCCGGTCGGAGCCCAGATGCTCGGCAGATAAATTCGAACCGTAATCGGTTTGTCCGGCGCGGTCACGATGGAGTCGTTCTTGCTGACCATGTCCTCAAGCCGCATGAGCAGGCGGCTCGTCGGGCCGATCTCGTACTCCGGCTTGCCCCAGGCGACGGAGTCCCGAGGATCCGTCACGCTCGGGTTGACCCATTTGACGCCGTTGATCGACCGCACTTGTTCGACCGGGGCGGGGGTCGTCGAAACGAGTTCGGCGCAGCCGCCGAGCGCGAGTCCGAACCCTGCCGCCGCGAGTCTGGCGCGTTTAGAAGTAAACATGCATTTCCGCTCCGAGGCTGCCTTGCCCCATTCCTTGGCCGAGAATGTTTCCGAGCCAGTCGAAATCCGCGCCCTTGGTCGAATCCATCAGATAGCGACCGTAGACGGAGACACCGAAATTCTTGAAGTCGTAGGTCACCTCGGGTCCCCCCGAGATGATGCGATAGCGACCGGGATCGTAGGTGAAGTTCGATTGTTTGACCCGGAAGTAGTCGGCCAAGTTGACTTCGACGAAACCGCCAAGCTTGAGCCCCAGCAGCTGCCCGCCGGCGCGGACCTTGGCGGTGTAGATCGTTCCGAATTCGTAATTGATCGGGATCGTGCCCACCATCTCTTGAGATTTACCAGGCAAACTCGCCGAGAGTTCGTTTTCAACGAAGAAGAAACTCAGGTCTTTGCGCATCGAAACGCCGAACGTGCCGACGTCGCGGGCGACGGCCGAGTTCTGGAGTTCTTCTTTGGAAAGCATGTTGAGCGAGGCTTTCGCAAACGCTCCGACATCGTACCCGCGGCTCGACCAGAGTCGGAGGCGGGCGGAAAGTCCGAGCGGCCCCATCTCGGTGCCCGGACGTTTGTTGAGAAGCGTGGCCTCCAAGCCGATTCCAAGTGGCGTGCGCTCGCCACCGAACGGATAGAGAAAACTCTGAATTGAATGCAGGCTCTCGACCTGCATCACGCTCTGCGCGTTGACGCCGCGATAGTTGCGGTAGCCGTAGGCCAGGACCGAAGGTCTTTTGACCCGGGAGCTTTCGGGAACGGCGCTGACCAAGGCCGGCTCCGTCGCCGCCTGTTGGCTCCGGATCACGTCGAGAATCTCCGGCGCTTGGACGGCGATCACCGAGCGGACCTGATCCTGGGTGGCCTCGGGACTCGTGATGGCGAGCGTGATGGACGCGACTTTGGATTCGTTCTCGCGGACCACTTCGGGAAGCGAACGATGGAGTGCTTCATGAATGTGCAGCGAAATCAGCTGCGCTTCGGAAAGTGTCGCGGCGATCGGAAAGAACCGGGTCGGCGCGTGCGGGCGCGCGTGAGTGCGGGCGTAAACCCGGCCGCTGAGATCGGAGTGAAACGAACCCTGGTCCTCGTCGAGCGGACTGACGTCCTTGGCCGCCATGTAAACGTGGGACGATTCGACTTCGGCGGACAAGGTGCCGAGTCCGGGGACCCCTTCGGTGCCCAGGGTCTTGAGCAACATGAGCGCCGTTTTGCGGCTATCGATCAAGACGCCGGACTCCACGCGCTTCGCGCCTTCGAGATCCGATCCGTCGTCCGCATTACCCACCCAGGTTGGGCCGGCCTGCGCGGCGGGGCACCAAATGAGCATCGAAATTAGGGCGGAAGTTTGCAACTTAAAGGAGCTCATTTGAGTTTCTCCGGGGCGGTCGAGAGTTGAGAGAGCCTGAAAAGCGCGGTCTCCAGATGGTAGACCTCAGTGCAGCGGCCGCGCTTGGAATACTTGCCGATCAATTTGCGCTGAAAGTCTCGGACGTCCTTCTTCATTTCCGGCAAGTACTTCGGATCGACTGCGAAGCCGATGCCGTTGAAATCCCGGTCTTCGACGGCCTGAAGTTCGATTGCCTCGCTCGCTTTGCGGAGAATATCACGGTGATAATTGCGTACGGCTTCGGAGGGAATGCCGGAAGGCGAGAGGACCAGATCCTCGCAGACGTGGAGCTTACCGCCGGTTCGCTCGAGAAGTCCGACTCGTTCTAGGCGCTCCAGCGCGACGCCGGCTTCGGTGGGGGAGATTCCGAGGCGCTTGGCGATCCAATGAGCGTTGAATTTGAATCCTTCGGTATCGGCCAGATTGAGAATCGCGAAGCAGTACCAATCCGAGACGACGCGAAAGACGTCAAGCGTGAGCTGCCGTTCGGCGGGGGTCGGAGCGGGACCGACGGGGGAGGCAGCGGCGTCTTGGAGGTGCACGAGTTCGACCAGGTGCTGGGTCTCTCCCGCGCCGAGGCCGAGCGCGCGGGCGACGAGGATGGCCTTTTTGAAGGAAAGCTTGCGAACGCCCCGAAGAATTTCCGAGAGTTCACCCGGGCTTAGCTTGAGCTGGCGGGCGAACGCGCGAACGGAGTAACGGGGATTGGACCGCGTACGGCGGTTGAGTTCTTCGAGTAGAAAGTTTCGGGCGGTGTCGGTGGCGAGCAACATGACTGACCCGTTCTATGGCGGGCCGTAACGCAGGTCAATTTATTTTGGATCAATGTGTTCCAAAGCTGGAACAGCTTGGAATATTGAATACGGCTCAAGAAGCGGCGGCCGAAGATTCCACGTTGAGCGCGAAGCGCGTGATCCCGGAGCGCCGGAGAGCGTCCATGAGCTTGATGACGACCCCGTGTGGGGTGCCCTCGTCTGCGCTGATCAGGGCGGTCAAAGCCGAAGGATCGGGCGATTGTTTGACGACTTCACCAAGACGTTCTCCGAGCGCGGTCCACGCGACCGGCTCTTTGCCCCACATGAGGTCGCCCGATTTCGTGATCGTGAACTGGATCGGAGATTGGGGAGCGGATTCGGCACTGGCCGCTTTGGGTAATTGCACTTTGATCGCCGACTGATAGATGACGGGCGCCGTGATCAGAAAAATCACGAGCAGCACGAGGACGACATCGACGAGCGGGGTGATATTGATCCCCGAAATCAGCTCGTCGTCGCCCGAGGTGGTTGTTCCAAAGCTCGCCATGTCAACGCGAACCTTTGCCGGCGCTCAGTTGGCCGATCAAAAAACTCTTGAGCGCTTCGGCTTCGGTCAATGCGGTTTTAACCCGTCTTTGAAACAGATTGAACGCCACGACCGCCGGGATCGCGACGAGGATCCCGATCGCAGTGGCTACCAAGGCCTCGGAAATCCCGGATGAAATCGTTTGCACGCCGGTGTTGGTCTGCGAAAGATCGTGAAACGCTTTGATGATTCCGAGCACGGTCCCGAAAAGTCCGATGAAGGGTGCGTTTGAACCGATCGTCGCAAGCATTGCGAGATTCTTTTCCCATTTGATCTTGGCGCGTAAGACCGCGTCTTGCGCGAGTTCGGTCAGAACGTCCGGCGAGGTTCCCGCCGCGGCCTGGAGCAGGGCCGAAGCCACTCCGGTTTCCAGGTCGCCGGTACTTACCTTCAGGCGCTCCAGAGCGGCCTTGCGCGCGTCATCCCAGCGCCCCTGCGCCGCCGATTCGCGAATTTGGGCGCGAAAAACGCCAAGGCCGGTCGTGGCCGATCTGAAGAAGAGCGCCCGTTCGAACATTAATGCGACCGAAATTACCGAGAGAATCACGAGGAGGTAGAGCACCCACTGAGCGCCCAGTAACGAGAGTCCTAAGAAGAGGTCGTTTAGCATTCTTTGACACTACCCGCGTCTCGGTTCGGGCTCAAGGTTACACGAAGATGACGCATTGCCACATCGCACCCCTTTGTGGTCAACTGTCAAACATCCATGGCTCATGAAATTATCGTCAAAAACACCGTACGTAATCGCTTTAAACCTGCCGTCCGTCCGGCCATTTGGAAGGACGTTCCCGATAGCGACTGGGGCAACTGGATCTGGCAGCAGCAGAAGCGGATCAAGACGATGGAACAGCTGGAGAAGGTCATTACGGTCACCCAAGAAGAGCGTGATGCGTTTGCCAAGTCGCACGATCTCTTCAATATGGCGATCACGCCTTACTACGCGTCCTTGATCGATGGCGACGACCCGTATTGCCCGGTTCGGCTTCAATCCGTTCCGAAGATGGGTGAGCTGACGATTTTACCAACCGAGCTTGAAGATCCTCTGGCCGAAGAGCGCGATATGCCCGTGCCGGGCATCACGCATCGTTACCCGGATCGCGTTCTTTTTTACACGACTCACAATTGCCCGGTCTATTGCCGTCATTGCACGCGAAAGCGCAAAGTCGCCGATCCGTCGAGCGCGGCCCAAACGGCGCAACTCGAAGGCGGCCTCAAATACATCGAAGAGCATAAAGAAGTCCGCGATGTCGTCATCTCGGGCGGCGATCCGCTGTCCAACTCCGACGACCGGCTCGAATATATTCTCTCGCGCCTGCGCGCGATCGAGCACGTCCAGGTTTTCCGGCTGGGGACCCGCAATCTCGTGACGCTTCCGCAACGAGTCACCGACTCGTTCGTGAACATGCTTAAAAAATATCATCCCGTCATCATTCACACCCACTTCAACCATCCGAAGGAATGCACGCAGGAAGCCTTCGATACGTGCGCGCGGCTCGCCGACGCCGGATGCATGATCAACAACCAGATGGTTCTTTTGAAGGGCGTGAACGACAGTGCGGAGATTGTGAAGGAGCTGAATCACCGACTTCTCATGATGCGTGTTCGCCCTTACTATATTTTTCAATGCGATCAATCGCAGGGCCTCAGTCATTTCCGCGTGCCTATCGAGCAAGGCATTCAGATCATCGAGAAGCTTCGCGGCTGGACGAGCGGCATGGCCGTTCCGCATTACGTCGTCGACGCGCCGAACGGCGGCGGCAAGATTCCACTGATTCCGAATTACGTCGTGAGCCACGAAGGCAAGAAATGGGTTTTCCGGAATTACAAAGGCACGCTCCACGAGTACAACGAAACCTAGGCGCAAAGTTTCCCGCGATAGTACGGGCTCGCTCAGCTCTGCGAAATCTGTCGCGAGGTCAAGGTCGACTCGGGTTAGCGGCTGAAGCTGACGTGGCCTATTCGGCCTGCGACACGTATTGACTCACGGCTAAAGGTAACCGGGGAGGGTTAGGGCTGCGGTACTTCATCCGACCTGCCTGAACTGCAGTCTTCTCACTCTTTCTCGGTAGTCAGAGAGCTTGGACTTTAGGCCTTCGTGCAGGTTGAATGGGTTATGCATTCTGTATCGCTCTTGGAGAGCCTGCTTGAACTCAGCATCCAGCTCCAGGCATTCCATCAGTCGTAGATACGGGGTCTTCGGCTTGTCATATCGTTTTTGGATTCTGCCGCCGATCCGGGTCTTCTCGACGAGCTTTCGAGACGGGATGAAGAAGTTATTCATTGTGTTCCAGTACTCGCTATAGATCTCGTTCATCAGCTTAACGAGCTCCCGCTCCTCGAGGCGTTCGTAGCCGAAGAGCTGCCTGACATGCGTCCAGTTCTTCTGCTCCACATGGGCGTTGTCGTTCTTTTTGTAGGGTCTGCGGCGAGTGAACTCGATCGGAGTCTCCCTCCCCATGCGAAAGAACTTGAGTAGCTCGTAGTTGAGAAACTCTGACCCGTTGTCGCAGACGAATCCCGTCATCTCAAAGGGCAAGATCTTCTCGATTTGTCGGATGGCTTCGAGAATGGGAGTCTGCCCTTTCGTCCAAGTCGCCTGATTCTCCGTCCAGTCCGAGAAGATGTCCGTCATCGTCAAACTGTTGATGAAGAAGATCTCGGGCGTGACCCCTGGCTCATCGTAATGCGGCAGATAGACAGGGATCGCTTCTTTAAGTGAAGACGAGCACATCTGATTGGCCGCGAGCCAGACAAGTCTGAGATGCCGGACGAACTCCAAGTCATAATAGACCTTTGGCCCAGGCCTCTTGAACCTGATCTCAGCCTGGCGCCTCAAAATGCGGATCGCGTACTTTCTCGAATACCTGCAGATCTCGCAGAACTCGTTGAGAATTGCCGATTTCTCCTCCCGGCTGGCTTTTCTGTAGCGCTCACGAATGGCGCGCAGGCACTCTTTTCTTGCCTCGATGCTCATGGGTACGTACTTCCTTTCCTTGGAAGACCGTCAGTTTCAGAACGCCTTGGTCGGTGTCCTGATCATGAAGCATCGAGGCGCCCTACACCTCAAATTCCCACGATAACTCGTATTACCCGCACCCTCCCCGGTTACATTTAATGTGACTCAACTCGGCGACAGGTCTCGCCGGACACTTCACCTTGGATTAGACAGTGTCTAATCCAAGATCACTTTTTACGGCCTAGATATTTGATTTTTTTCGCTTTTATCCGGTCTAAGGTTTGCATTTAGTCCCCGTATGCTTCGTAAAATCTTGGTCTTCTCGGTCATTTTGATTATCGTGCCGGTCGCGGCCCAGGCCGCATCACTCCAATACTTTCCGCCAGGGGTTTACGTTTCACACACTGTAAACGGCCGGCTGGCCTTGATTCGGGGCGACATCGGCAAGCGCGAAAGACATATTCGTGAGCTTCGCAAGGACATCGTGACGATCGCGGCCATCCATCAGAAATGGATGTCCGAGAACGCTGCCGACGAAAACGCCGCGTCCCGCCGTTCGGCCGCCATTGAAGCGAACGAAAAGGCCTTGGCTGACGCGAAGGAAATTTACGAACGGAAGATCGCCGAGGAAAGAACGAGCATCCAGGTGCTTACGCTTCGTCACAATGCCGTGATCAACATCGTGAAAATGTCGGACCAGAAAGCCCACTCGGATTTCTTCCCCGTGGCGCCGCAGTTCTGTGCGCTGAATCTCGATGCCGCCAATCTGCAAATTCCGTCAATCGAAGCCGTTCTCAATCGGGCCTCGATGATTCAGGAATAATTTCAACTTCAATCACCCAAGGAACGCATATGAAAACCCGCTTCAAGCTCTCCGGAATTCTTTCCCTGATGCTAATCTCCACTTCGGTCCAGGCGACCGAACCGACCGCGCTAGCCGTTCAAACGCTGGAGGCCCTGCCGATCGACGTGCCCTCGAACTCGGAATTTCGCGAGGAAATTGTGAAGATACAAGCGATGCTGCGCGCGTCGGATTCCAAAATCGCCGACCTTAACTCCCAAGCGCAATATATCAGCGCTTTATGGACGCAGGAACGTGACAAGACCGCGAAGAAGGGACTGGAGGTCCAATTGGCTGAAAAATATTCGGCTCTCGAGAATAAAAAAAGCGATCGCGCCGGCATCGTGGCGCACGGTAATCTGCTAATCACCGCGGCTTCCGGGACTTATCGCGGCGTGCGTCGCCGCAATCGTGAGATCAGTAGCCGCAATAACTCGACCGTTTGCGCTAGTGCTCGCCCTGCCGCGGCACCCCTCACAGGTCCGAGCACGGGCTCGATCCAAACCCAAGAGCTTTATAATGACGGCACCGTCAACGGCCAGTAAGCTTGGGGGATGCTCCCCGGGATCCGTCTATTACTAATTTTCAGCCTTATCCTCGGATCCTGCTCGACGATTCGCACGCCGCCCGTGAAGCGATACAGATTCCCGAAAGAGGCCTACCTCGAGGAACCCAAGCGAACTTACCAAACCTTGGGGCTCGTGAAGACCATGGTCGAGTACGCGACGCTCAATCCGGACGAAGACGAACTGCGGCTCTGCGAAAACTACTACAACAAAGCGGTTGGAGATCTACTCAGGCGCGCGAGGGACGTGGGCGGCGACGCAATCATGGGCGTGCGTTCAGTGGTCTTTCTGATCGACGGAAAAACCGAAACCTATCCGACGCCCGAATGTTCGGACGACGGCCAAGAAGGGCAGATTCTGGCTCAAGCTATCGCGATTCGCTGGAAGCTCCCGAAAGGCGAACCGGTAACGCCGCTCCCGACATCCGAAGTCTTGGACCCTCCGAAAAAGCTAGCGCCGGGCCCCTTCAAAAAGGCCGTCAGTAAAAAGCGAAAGCGCGCGACTACCGAAGACCTCGAAAAATATTCCGAGCCGCAATCCCCACGAAGCCAGAGGCGCGAACCCTTCCGCCCCAACGAGCCTATTTTCATAGACGGGCAGTAATCGTTTCGAAGCCATTCCGACGGGATTTCAAAGCCGAATCTACATCGAAGTTTTTGCGAGTCAGGCGGGGGCAGACCTCACGAACGTAAAGGCGCCGGCCACGAAGGCCGGCAAGAGGAGCACGAGGCGGCGTTTGGTCGCCGAGGACTGCCCCGCCTGACTTGCAAAAAATTGACTAATTTTTCGTCAATGCGCCCCCCAGAGTGTCGACAGTGCCGCAGGTACAAGCTCGTTATTCCTCGCGCTTTCGTCGCGATACGATTCAGGCTTCCTGCGTTGCATCAATAACTTATAATAACAGTCAGGAATAAGACTCAAGACCTCGACCCATGTGTCCGATGCGACTGTGAAGGGCAAAAGTTACCTATGTCGATGGCAGTACGTAAAAAGAAAACGAACACGGAATACTCGGACCTTCTCGAGAAGCTCCAAGATATTCCCACGCTTCCCGTGGTCGCGATGAAAGTGAACGAGCTCATCAACGATCCGAAGTCATCGGGCGTCGACATCGCCGAAGTTTTGAAGAAGGACCAAGTCCTCACCGCGAAGATTCTTCGCCTGATCAATTCCAGTTATTATTCGATACCCGGGGGGGTAGCCGACGTGCAACGCGCACTCGCGTTTCTCGGCTTCAATGCGCTGGCGCAGCTTGTGCTCAGCTTGTCCGTATTCTCCGTCTTTACCTTCAAAGACGGAGACGAACGTGAATTCTCCTTCATGGATTTCTGGAGACACGCGCTTGCCACGGCAGTCTGCACGGAGATGCTCGCCAAGCGCTTGAATTACGCGAAGCCGGAAGAAGCCTTCACGTGCGGCCTCCTGCACGACATCGGTAAACTGGTACTGAACGAAATCGATCCCGACCGCCTCTGCGACATCATCCGGGAGACCAATAAACGGGGCTGTTCATTCGTCGATATGGAAAGAGAATGGGATTTGCCCGGCCATTCGTTCCTCGGCGAAGTCATCGCGACCAAATGGGGGCTACCCCAAGTCATCCGCCTCGCGATTCGTTACCACCACTTCGACGTTTCGCGGATGGAGTCGATTTTGGCATCCGCCAAGCCCGTCATCCACATGGTGCGACTCGCGAACCAGATCGTCGTCAAAAATCAAATCGGCAAATCCGGTGACTGCTCCAAAGGCGAAATCACGGCCGATATGCTCTTCAATCTCAAGCTGACGCCGGCCGACGTGGAGTCGATTGAAGCGCAACTGCAAAAAGAAATGGAAAAGGCGGGGGCATTCCTGAGTGCGTATCGCTAAGAAAAAGCTGAGCGTGGTCGCGTCTTTCGAGGCCGTCGCCGACGCCAACGCGGAACTCGCTTCGAACGCGCCGCCCGCCGATGCGTTCGACCGGCATGAGATCGCCGACATCTCGATCGCGCGGCAGTCGCGGGAATTCGCCGGAAAATTCCAGGCCATCTTCGATCAGGCGTCCGACGCCATAATCACGATTCTGCCGGATGGAAAGATCGACACCTTGAACCAGGCGGCCGAGGAGTTGACGGGCTTCATGCGAGACGAACTCGTCGGTCAGGCGTTTCAATCGCTGGTTCCGATTCCCGCCAAGCATCACGTGCCGGATCGCACGCGCCCCCTCACGCTCGACATTCTTTCAAAGCCCGGGACCTATGAGGAAATGGCGATCGTCCGAAAGGACGGTTTCGTGAGGCTCGTCGACGTCAGCGTCCGTCAGGTTCAGAGTGGCAAGGATCTCCTTTCCCTCGCCCTGATCCGCGACGTCACCGAAAAAAAGATGATGGAACGCGAGCTCATCACCAAGCACGGGGAGTTGCGGAACGCTTATTTTCAGCTCGAAAAGAACAATGCGGAACTCAAATCCATGCAGGAGACCCTCGTGCAGGCCGGGAAGATGGCCGCGCTCGGTGAACTCGCTGCGGGCATCGCGCACGAACTCAATCAGCCGCTCCAGGGGATTCGTGGCTACGCGCAGGAGCTCGAGTCCATCCTCGGCGGCCAGACCGAAGGGGCGCCCGACGGACCGACCAGTGCCGCGCTTAAAGAGATCATCTCCAATGTCGACAAAATGAAGTCGATCATTGGGTACCTGCGAACGTTCATCCGCAAATCGACCGAAGACCATGAGTTCACGGACGTTCACGGACGCATCGAAGAAGCGTTCAAGATGCTGGCCCGCCAGTTCGCCGCGCGCGGAATCGTCGTCCATCGCAAGTACGAGCAGAATCTGCCCGCCATCTACGGGAATCCGCTCCAGATCGAGCAAGTTTTCATCAATCTCGCGACCAACGCGCGCGATGCGATCGAGCAAACCGGCCGTGGCAGCGGCAATATCTGGGTGACGACTCGTCCGCACGGTGACTTCGTCGAAATCGATTTTCGCGACGACGGCGCCGGAATGGACGCACGCACCAAGGCCAAGGCTTTCAATCCCTTCTTCACGACGAAGGAGGTCGGCAAGGGCATGGGTCTCGGACTCAGCCTGAGTTACGGCATGATTTCCAAGCTTCACGGTTCGATCGTGGTCGAAAGCGAAATCGGGCGTGGGGCCCAATTCCGTATTCGGCTGCCGAAGGATTTCAGAGAATTGGCGTAAGCCAGTCAACACAGAGAGAAAAGGGGAACGTATGAACATGAAACCAAGAGTATTGGTAGTGGATGACGAGGAGACGATTCGGAAGCTTCTCAAGTCGAGGCTTGAGCGGGAAGGTTTCCCGGTCGAAGTGGCCTCGAACGCGACGGAAGCCCAAGCGCTATTCGCCAGCGGCGGAGACGTCGGTGTCGTCGTGACTGATTTGAAAATGCCCGGCACGGACGGCTTCGGCCTCACGGCCTGGTGCAAAACTAAATATCCGGTGACCCGCGTGATCGTGATCACGGGACACGGCGAGAAAGACGTCGCCGTGAAAGCGCTCCGACAAGGCGCCTCGGATTATCTCGAAAAACCATTCGATCTCGACGAGCTGACGCATTCGGTGAAGCGTTGCCTGCGCGAGTACGAGCTTGAGCGCGAAAATACTGATCTCGTCGGGCGACTGCAAGCACGCGTCGAACGCGTTGAAGGCAAGGCCGAAGACAAATATTGGTACGTTTCCAAAGCCACGGCGATGGCCAAGGTCAATGACTGGCTCACGGTGCTTCGTCGCGAAGCGATGCGCGGTGATGCCGAAGAGCCATCGGTTTTGATCCTGGGCGAAAGCGGCACGGGCAAAGAAGGCATCGCACGCATGGTGCACGCGGGATCTCGCCGGGGCAAAGGCCCGTGGGTGGCGGTCAACTGTGCCAACTTCAACGAGCAGCTTCTCGAAAGCGAGCTCTTCGGACACGAAAAAGGCGCCTTCACGGGCGCGAACACGCTCAAGCGCGGACTGTTTGAGATTGCCAAAGGCGGCACGCTTTTTCTCGACGAAATCGGTGAGATGGACGTGAAGCTGCAAGCGAAGCTCCTCCGCGTCCTGCAAGAGAAGGCTTTCCGCCGCGTCGGCGGCACGGCCGATCTCACGACGGACGTTAGAGTGGTGGCGGCGACCAATCGCAATCTCGAAGAACGTGTCAAGGCGGCGACTTTCCGTGACGACCTTTATCATCGGCTCTCGCGAGTCGTGGTCGACATTCCGTCGCTCCGCGAGCGGGGCGAAGACATCGTACCCATGGCGACTCAGTTCGCGAATCGCGCGTTCACCGCGCGCGGCAAGACGTTTGCCGGCTTCACGGCGGATGCGGATGGCGCGCTCGCGGGTTACGGATGGCCGGGCAACGTTCGCGAGCTCCTGAACATCATCGAGCGGGCGGCGCTCGTTTATCAGGGCGCGGGAACGATCGGGTCGAAAGATTTGGCGCTTCCGGCGGCACGTATCGGCGGTACGCCGAGTCTCAGCGTGGTGTCGAACGGCGCTGTTTCGGGTGCCGCTGATGTCCCGGGCGTGGGCGGTTATATGGAACTTAAAAAGCAGTGGAGTGACGAGTTCGAGAAGGAATATCTCATCGCGTCTCTGCAGCGTCACGGCGGCAACGTCTCGGCGTCGGCCCGCGAAGCGAAGGTGGATCGTTCCAACTTTCTTCGACTTCTCCGTCGTCACGGCTTGAAGGCCCAGGCTTATCGCAAGCCCGGGGATACGACTCCGATGGAAGCCGAAGGCGAAATCGCAGCCTAGAGCGGGATACGGTTTAATTTTCTCTCTGGGGGCCGAGGGCGTGATCGCTCTCGGCCCCTTTTCGTTTGGGGCGGCGTGGCTTTAAACTCCAACGCCAATTCCATCGACTACCGGATATTCAATGCTGCCATCGTCGATCAGCGTCGTGTCGTCATTCGGCGGATTCGCTTCCGTATCCGAGTCGGGCTCCGGATCTGAATAGGCCGACACGGCTGCACGGACAACGGGCTTGAAGTTCGTGAAGCCGGCGCCGGTCATTACAAATGAACGGCTGAGGTCAAAGAAAACTTCGACCTTGGTAATCACTCCATTTGCTATTGTTACCGGAGCATTCAAGAAGATCTTCACACCGGAGGTGGACCCGCTGGGAAATTTGAGCACTTGGGTCGAGCCGTCGGTTAACGTGACGCTGCCGGTGTCTTCGGTAATCAAACGGAAATGATCGTACAGCCCATCCGGAACTTGACCTGCGGCAAGCATCGGGGAGATGAAGCTGCCGGAAAGCGCGACGAGTTCAATCTCCTGAGGTGCACGGAGTTGGAATCGATAAAAGGCGCCTCCGGTTGAGCGAATATTTACGCCGGTGACTGTCACTTTCGCGGACACGATTTGAGCGTCAGCGCCTTCCGACCGGGCGTGCACGCGTACTTTCCCCGAGCGAGATAATGAAAGTAGGGTCTGGCTGCTTTCACAGCCGATCGCTAAGACGGCCATCGAGGCGAGGGTCGCGAATTTAATCTGGGACGTTGTGTATCTCAGATGAAGCATAAGTTGACCTCCATGAGTCAGACCCGTTGGCCCTGTTCCTAGGACCAGAATCGCATACCCATTGTTAAAAAACAACTCTACGAGTCGCAAGTAAAGTAGTTTATACAAGTTAAAATAGTAATTTCATATAGTTACGCGTGAAATACTATTAACATAAATTCTTACTGTTAACTACGCAAGAGTTTGGCTGCTCAAACTGTAGCTAAGCCTCTGTGTCGCAGCTCCATAGTGTGTCGTCCACGACCCCGGGTGAACCGGTGATCTGCCCAGGACTCGAATCAACCAATCCGCGCACTTAGCGCTGGCACCGCACGTGAACTACTAGTCCACGTGAACGGCAAGCGACGAGAGCAATCAGGCTCTCGAAGTGAACCGGGAACAACAACCACCGGAGAACGTATGCAGAAAAGAGAGAAACTCGTCGGTAGTGAGCTTCAGGGAATTCGCCACCTCCTCTCACACCTCCACGGTGAAATCACCGCTCTGGAGCAAAACTACTCAGAGATTCTCCACGTTCTCCGGAAATTTGAACGCGCCTGCGACATCGACGATCTCACCGGCCTGCTTCGGCGGGCGGAGTTTTTTCGAAAATGGCAGGCGCTCTTGGAAGAGTGCGAACGCGTAGGTGATCAGTGCGGAGTCCTCTTGATCGACATCGATCACTTTAAACGCGTGAACGACACTCATGGCCATCCGACCGGAGACGAGGTGATCAAGTCGGTCTCCTCGTTGCTTAAGCAGTATGAATCCCCCTCCTGCATCGTGTCTCGTTACGGGGGAGAAGAGTTCGCCATCGCCTTCAGAGGTACGGACGCGGAAGTTCTCGGAGTCGCCGAGTTCATTCGCCGAGGTGCCGAGAGGCTGCACGGCCCCGTGATCGGGTCAGATGGTCAACCCTCCAGCACAGTGGAATGGAAATGCACGCTCAGCGTGGGCATGGCGTCAGCCCGCAAAGTCGGTTTCGACGCCCCTCGTCTCCTCACGGCCGCCGACCAAGCTCTTTACGAAGCAAAACGCAAAGGAAGGAACCAAGTTCGCGCGGCTTAAACTCCGCGTCGCAATCTGCCCCCGAACCACCCCCCGAAATCGGCCCTCGGCCGGTCCCCACGCCCCCGGCGCCAAAAGCGGGTCCTCCGCCACACCGTCAGGGAATACCCACCTCGAGTCTCCTCCGCGGCGAAAGCCGCGGGGGACTCATCTTCGAGTCCAAAAGTTGTTCGCCATGAGGGCGACACTATAGAGCCGCCACAGTATCGGCTCGGGAGCCCATGGACGGGCCCCTTCTATTCACTCTACAATGAGAATCATGCGCCTCCGGCCGGTTCTCATTTTGCTCGTTTCAACACTTGCAACGCATTCGGCCTGGGCGGGCTTCACGGTTCTTCGATCCCCGCCGCCCGAACCGCCGCCCGCGCTGGCGCCCGCGCCGCTCAAAACTACCGGCGACGCGCCCTTGTACGGTGATGACGGTTACGGTGACCGCGATCTCGATGATCTTCGCCAAAAACAAGAGCAGATTCGCAAGACCACCGCCGATCTTTCCGACATCCAATCAGCGCCCCCAATCGAGCCCTCGGTTCCGAGTAAGTTACTTGCCGGGATGACGCCGGAGGCGATGGCCCAGGTTCAAGCGATGATGAATTCGCCGTTTTTTCAAGGAATTAAAAATCTCTCGCGCGATCCGCAATTCATGGCGGGCATCACGGAACTCTTGCCGAGCAAGGATCATAAAAAACACGGGATCACGCAGCTCTCCTTCATGTTTTTCATGTTCGTGTTTCGATCGTGGCGATCCAAGCAGCACGACCACTGGCTGGGCAAGCTCTGGGTGCACCTTTACAGCTTCGTCATCCTCGCCGCGACTTCGGCGGTTTTCATTCCGGTTTGGATTTACGGCGATCCCTACCAAAAAGTCATGAAGGCTCTGTCGCGGGCATTTCTATAAAGATGATTTCGAAGAGTTTTGGATTCTAGAAACAATAAAGGACTCGGAGGATTTAACCCTCCGAGTCCTTTATTCCCACGGTGCCGCTTCTGTGTGTGGGGGGAAGTGGGGCCCCGTGGATACTGATGACGATATAGCGCCGCATGTTTTGAGCCGCAACAAAAATATCAGTGGAATGCATTTTTTTATCCAATCGTGTCAGAAACCGTTTGAATCCATAACTAGCTAATATTGCTGAATTTTATTGGATAAAAAGCTGGAGCGCCGCGCGTGATCAGCACACTGCAGTATCTCCGCATCTGACATTCGCATCTGTTTTCGGCAAATTTCGATCTCATGAGGCATCGTCACACCGAAAATCCCGGGGTCGTCCGTATTGATGCAAACCGGGACGCCCGCGCGCAATACTTTCGGAAGCGGATGATCTGCAAGATTCGCCACCGCGCGCGTGAGCCAGTTGCTGGTCGGGCACATCTCCAAGCAGATCGAGCGCGCGGCCAGTTCCTTCATGAGCTGGGGATCCCGAATGCTCGCGATTCCGTGCCCGATCCGGCGCGCGCCCAAAAGGTCGATCGCTTCCCAAACGTTTTCGGGCCCCGCCGCTTCGCCGGCGTGAACCGTGATCTTGGCACCGGCGCGCGCCGCTTTCTGAAATGCGGTTTCAAAAAGCCGACATGGAAAATTGATTTCGTTTCCTGCGAGATCCAAGCCGGCGAGCTGCGCTTGATTCTCAAGAAAAAATTCGACCGTGCGCGCGCAATCGTCAACGCCGTAATCTCTTGAGGCGATACAAAGGAGGCCCACCTGCATGTCCGGAAACGCCGCGCGCGCGCGTTCGAGCCCAGTCCAAATACCATGGAGCGCGTCCCGCCAAGGGAGTTTACTTTTTTCGCAGAGAAACGTGGGTGAGAACCTCAGCTCCACGAGCCGCGTGCCTTCGCTTCGACAATCCTCAACGCATTCATAGGTGATGCGATCAAGAATGTCCGGTCGATCCAGGACGTCCTGAAATAGAGTGAACTGCGCCAAAACTTCGGTGAGGTCAGTCAGGGGCTTTCGAAGTATGAGCTTGTCGCGAAATGCTTCGAGACTCGTGCTTTGGCTTTCGATTCCGCGCTTCTGCGCGAGTTCGAGCAAGGTCGCCGCCCTGACCGAAACGTCCAGATGTCGATGGAGTTCGACCTGCACGGGCGTTTACTTCGCCATGATGTGGGCGCCGCTGTCGACGTACATCGTCGAGCCGGTGATGTGCTTGCCGCCGGGACCGCAGAGGAAAGCGGCGAGCTGACCGACGTCTTCCTGGTGGATGTTTTCCCGAAGCGGGGTGGCTTCCTCGGCCGCGGCGAGCATATCCCGGAAGTTTCGGATGCCGGCGGCGGCGAGCGTTTTGACGGGGCCGGCGGAAATCGCGTTCACGCGGATCTTCTTCGGGCCGAGGTCGTTGGCGAGATATCTCACGCAGGCTTCGAGAGCGGCTTTCGCGACGCCCATGACGTTGTAGCCCGGCATGACTTTTTCGGCGCCGTAATAGGAGAGGGTGATGATCGACCCGGCTCGGCCTTCCATCAGCGGCTCCGCCCGGCGCGTGCAGGCGACGAGCGAGTAGGCACTGATGTCGAGCGCGATGCGGAAGCCTTCACGCGAGGTCTCGACGAAGCGGCCGTCGAGATCTTCGCGGTTGGCGTAAGCGACCGAATGGATCAGGAAATCGAGATGCCCCCACTTGGCGCGGGCCTTTTCGAAGAACGCGTCGATCTCAGCGTCACTCGTGACGTTGCAGGGTTCGATGAAGGTGGCGCCGACGCTCTCCGCGAGCGGGCGAACCCGGCGTTCGAGGGCTTCGCCCAAGTAATTGAATCCGAGCTCACAACCCGCGGAGTGGAGCTCTCGGGCGATGGCCCAGGCGAGCGAGCGTTCGTTTGCGACCCCGAAGATGAGGGCCTTTTTACCGGCCAAATATTTCGTCGTTTCCATAGGGGCAAAGTCTTACCGGCACAAGGCGGGGCGGGGCAAGAGACAAGTCAGAGGATTTCGAGTAGTCTCGAGCCCGTTATGGCGCTCATTGTCCAAAAATTCGGTGGAACTTCGGTAGGTTCCGTCGAGCGCATCCAAAACGTCGCTCGTTGGGCTTTGGATTCCCAGGCCAAAGGCGACGATGTCGTGCTCGTGGTGTCCGCCATGTCCGGTGAGACCAATCGCCTGGTCGAGCTCGCGACCTGCATCAATCCCATCCCGTATTCGCGCGATTACGACATGCTGATCGCGAGCGGCGAGCAGATCGCCGTGGGGCTAGTCAGCCTGGCGATCAATACGGAAGCCGAAAAGCGGGGATTGTTCGTCGACGGGAAACCGCGAGCGCGGCCACTCCTCGGCCACCAGATCGGGATGCTGACGGACAACACCTATTCCAAAGCGCGGATTCAGGGCATCAATACGGATCTGCTGCGCCGGGAAATCGGCGCGAAGGTGATTCCCGTGATCGCAGGATTCCAGGGCGTCGATACGGAAAACAATATCACCACGCTAGGTCGCGGCGGCTCGGATACGAGCGCCGTCGCGATCGCCGTCGCACTTGAGGCCGACGATTGCGAAATCTATACGGACGTCGACGGCGTTTACACGACCGATCCGCGGCTCTGCAAAGCGGCCCGTAAGATCGACCGGATTTCTTACGAAGAAATGATGGAACTGGCGAGCTTGGGCGCGAAGGTCTTGCAGATCCGATCCGTCGAGCTTGCCGCAAAATACCGAATGCCGATCCACGTGAGGTCGAGCTTCAATCCGGTCGAGGGAACACGCGTGGTAGCACAAGATCTGTTGGGTAAAGCCTTGGAACAAGTGGTCGTCGCGGGAGTCGCCGCCGACGGCGCGCAGGTGAAGTTCACGCTGCAAAACTTGCCGGATCGGCCGGGCATGGCGGCGCGAGTTTTCGGCGCGCTTTCGAAAGCCGCGATCGTCGTTGACGTCATCGTTCAAGACGTCTCCGCGAGCGGGATGCTCACGATGAGTTTTACGGTCGGTCAGACGGATGCTCTCAAATCCCAGCAAGTGCTCGAAGAACTCAAACGTGCGGACGCGACGATCGCTGGCCTGACAGTGGTCGAAGAGACCGGGCTCGCGAAAGTCAGTATCGTCGGCGTCGGCATGCAACACCATCCGGGCGTCGCTTCCAAGATGTTCGAGTTGCTGGCGCAAGCGGGGATCAACATCAAGCTGATCACGACTTCCGAAATTAAAGTGTCTTGCCTGATCGACGGAGCGTTCGCGCAAAAAGCGGTTGAGTGTTTGCATCAGGGCTTTGAACTGCACCGAGGCTAGAGCGGCTCGCTCAGATTTTTCGTGGATTCTTGAAGCAGGAACCGTGGGATTGCGCCATTTCTTCGGAATCGTATTGGACGTGGCTGACTATCGCGCCGTTAGGGAAAAGCCGGTGACCGACTTCATGGCCGAGGATCTTTGCGAGGCCGGCCACGTCCCAACCGTTTTCCACTTGATGGTCCCGAGCGATGATGATCACGCGACCGGACTTGGTGGTGGCGATAGCGTAGGATCCGTTGCTTCGGGGTAGCCGGTCCACGACGCGGATCTCGTCTTTAGCATTGGCTCGGCGGAGTTGCGCGCGCACGAGATCGCAATCTTGATTGGCCTCGATGGCCTGATCGACATTGAGCTTCTCGTCATCCGATAGCTTTCCGCACCAGCCCCAGGCGGCCCATCGCTCCGTGCAAAGCGAGTTTGAGCGCTGGCGATCAGAGGATTGGGCGTGGCTGATGATCAGTCCGGCTTCGAGGATGAAGGGTATCCCTTCAAGGGCGTCGGGGCGGTCGGCATCGCCGGCGGGACAATGGGCGGACGAGGAAGCCAGAACCCCCTCAGCATGAATCAGCAATAGGGTGAGCGCGAGACCGGCCAATTCGCGAAGCTTGGTCATGGGTGTCCTCGCGGATCGAATAAGCAAGCGCCATACCGAATGATATCATTCAGTTTTCTGGCGAAGACGGTGCTTGCTCTGTAGACACCTGTGCGATTTAGAACTGCATGCGGAAGCTAGGGGTTGGGCGTAACTGACGCCGGCATACGGCTGGGTGATTTCGTCGCTTTTATCTTTGCCACGTTCGCATCGTAAGAGCCGATCGCTATGCGTTCCACATACATCTCCGCTGCGTAGCGTCTGATCTTGTCGCCGTTATTTTCCGCAGGTTCCGCGGTTCCTTTGAAGATACCCAGCCCACTGAAGGTGAACTCCAGGAGAGGTTTCTGGCTGGTGGGATCCAGGAATGTGAGCGCGCCAGTTTTCTCTTTGGAGTCGTCGTTATTGCCCGCTATGACGAAGTCCTCGTGCCACGCTTTGAACAGTCCGGCGTCTTCTTCGGGCAGCTGGATTCTCAAATTCGGGAATTCGATTTTCGAGGGTTCTTTTGTTGAAATTCTTTGCTGCTTGATCGTAAAGCTATCGATCTTGACCCGTGCGGTGTTGAGATCACCGATCCTTATCTGGAAGTTGCTAGTCGTCCACTTCTTCTGATCACTGTTCGCGAGGCTGTTGTCGATTTTTCCGCTGCCTTTCCGGTTTCGGATGACTTCTGGCGCGAATTTGACCTTTAAATAACCCGCGTCTTTGCTCGCGGCGTCTTGGGCCGGGATGGTAATTTCGGTGATGAGCGCATTTTGGAACTCCCGGACTTCCGTCTCGCGGCCTTCGGCGTCGTAGATACGGAGGGCTCCGCTCTTCCTTACGGCTTTCCCGTCCAGGGTCGTCTGGATCCAGTCGTAAATCGCTGGGGCCCCGCCCATGCCGACATCGATGGAGAACTCGTTGTACTTCACATTCCCTAGATGCTTTTTTGAGTAGTAGTCTTGGGCCATCGGTACCGTCACGACCGAGGCTTCGATGTCCCCGCCTTCAAACGTCTGGATCAAGCTACTCTTTCCATTGAGATCCAACGCGAAACTGTCCCGCCACCTAGGTGCGGTCGCCGGGCGCAGCGTGGGCGACAGGTTCAACAAGCATGACCGCGATAAAACCCATAATCTTCAAGATCTGCATGATTTCTCTCCAGTGGCTAATGAGTGAACCCAAATTCTGCATGGACGAATGGCCCAAGTACAGAAAGTCGTGGATCGGAAACATTCGTCAAAAACGTGCCGCGAAGATTTGACAGCGTATAAACTAAAACGAGAGCGCGCCGAGCGAAAGGCTGACGAGGATCTCATCGGCTTTGAACGCGAACTGTTTGCGGAAGCTATGGTGATATTCCACCGCGAACTCGAGCGGCAGGCGCAAAAAAAGCTCAGTATCGAAGATCAAACCGCCGCCCGCGGACGGGAGGGTGTGCACGATCACGGCGCCAGGCAGCCAAGCCGCCTCGGCGAAAACGAACCCATGGAGATCGCGCCCGAAGGCAGGCAAGGTACCGGCGCCGCGGAACAGGCGCGCAATCGGAAAACGAAAGTCGAGCGAGGGTACAACCGCTGAGCGTGCGAGGAAATTCCGCCCGCCGTAACCACGGATTCCGAGATCGTCGAAGTCGTCGCCGTCGAGCGTGTCGACGAGGCGATAAGTTTTTCCGCGCAAGACGACGTTCTCGGCGATGTTGGCGCGATTGCGGCGAGAGATCGCGGCACCTTTGACTTGCGGAACGAGCACGGCGTGACCGCCGAGGGGCAAATGCTCAGTCCAGCTCGCGATGCCTTTGTGATACTGGCTGCCGGAATCGATATAAGTTCGCACCCCGGTTTTTAGAAAACGTCCGCGCTCGGTCGAGATGGCGAGGCGCGAGCTCTGAGCGTTCGAGTAGTTCAGCGTGAAATCGACGCTCGGAACGTAGCTAGTTTGAGCAAGCGCCGCCAGCCCGCGCGCGGGTTCAAAATAAAACGTTCGTTCGGCGTTCAGCGACAGGGCCGGCGTGATCGCCGAGTAGGTGCCGCGAAACGGATACGAAATCGATGCCGAAAAGTCGATTTTGCGTTCGAAAGAGAGCAGCTGCGTGGCGAAGTATTCGGTCGAGCGCGTGAGATTGGAGCCGCTCAAACTCAAGGTCGGTCCCAACGAACGATTCCAATAAAGCGCGAGCCAATCCCCGCGTCGAGTGGTGGTGTCCCAGGCGCCGGCCAGAAGATACCGATGGAGGTCGAGCGTGTCGAAGCCAAAGACCTGGCCGCCGAGATAGGCGCCGCCGGGTACGAGATACGCGAGCGGCAGCCACTGGCGCGGCAAAATACTCGGCCAGACGGAATAGTTTTTCGCTTCCGCTTCGGTCGCCGAATAAAGTTCTTCGACTTTGGGAGCGAGCGCCGAGGAAGTCCCGGGTAAGGAACTCGGCGCTTCGTCCAGAATTGAAACGGGTGCGGACGGTTCCGATACGGTGACTGCCCGGCTGGAAATGGCATTTTCTTCCGGGTAGATGCGCGCGAGGTCCCATCCGTGGATCGTGAAAAGACTTGCGTAGAGCGGCGCCACGGCGCCTTCTGCGGGCCCGAAGGTCGGCATCCAGACTCCCGTGGTGACGTTGGTCACTTGGGCGGGTCCGGCCGGGTCGATTCGGAAAAGGTTGTCGACGCCGGTCAAATCCGAGACGAAAAATACTTTATTGGTCACCGGATCGATCGCCGGCCAGCGATTGAAGCGACCGTTGCGGACGAGGGTCGAGATTTTTCCGCTCGCAAGATCGGCGAACAGCAAATCTTCCTGGGTTTCACCGTTTTTGTGGAATGAAAAAACCACTGACTTGCCGTCCGTCGTGAAAACCGGATTCGAGGCGCGATCCAAATGGGAAGGCTCTTGCACGACCGTGACGTCGCCGAGCTTTAACTGATGGTCTTCGATCAACAGAGGCGCGGTCGAAATTCCGACGCCGGCATTGGCGGCGACCGTGAAAACCACAGTTCGTCCGTCGCGAGAGACATTCGGATCCCGCGCGCGCAGTCCTTCTGACAATCGAATTTCGCGGTCGCGCTCGATATCATAGGCGACGAGGTCGGTGAGCACCCGGTACTGGCCATGGCGTCCGAGCGTGCTGTGCAGCAGAAATCGCGAATCGGGTGTGAATGAAATTCCGATGCCGAGCATTTTGTCGCTCAAGCGGCGAGTGGTCCCGGCCTTCAAATCCATGAGATACAGTCCTTGCCGGCGTTCGGTCGAGGAAAGCGAATAAGCAAGCCAACGTCCGTCGGGGCTCGCCGCTGTTCCTTGCACGCCGTAGGGCACCTCGACGAGCTTCTCTGTCCGAGTCAGCGGCTGAGTGCGGATCTTCGCCAGATCGGGCTCCATGCGTTTCCGGGAGCGTTCGATGAAGCTGTCCCAGTACGCGTACCAGTCCCGACCCGTGATGTTTGTGAGATTACCGTTGATGAAGTAAGGAATGCGGTGGCCCGAGCGTTTGGACATCTCCCCGAGCGCGTTCTCACCGGTGGCCGTGTCGCCGGCGCTCAGGCTGACTTCGTTCATGAGCTGATAACCGTAAAAGTAAGCGGTTTCGCCCCCGGGATAATACGGATTGGTTCCGTTCACGCGGTCAAGCGGCGTGTAATCGGGATTCGAACTCGATACGCCGAGGGTTCCCGCTTCGATGGCGGTTCGCAGCAGCATTTCGTAATAAGGACTCTTACCGCGACCCGAACGGGTCAGGCGCGTTTCCATGTAAACGGCGAGACCTTCGAGCATCCACGTCGGCCAAAAGGAATTCGGCAGTAACACGTCGCCGATCACGATGCGGAAGCCGGCCCAGATACCCGTCGTCGTATCCATGTTCACGAAGTGCGTGTACTCGTGCAGGACGAGAAGCCGGAGCCAGTCGTCGTAATAGGCCGTGCTGAAAAAGTTATCAGGCGGCGTCGTGTAGAGAATGATGCCGAAGTGCTGGACGGCCGCGGTCAAGCCGTTCGCGGCATCCGCATTGTCGAGAATGAGGATCGACGTGCGAAGCGTCGGCTGCCATTTGAAGCGTGTGGTGAGAAGCGCGTAAGCTTCTTCGCAGTAGTCTGCGGCCTTGCGCGCCGTCTCGTCGAGTTCGGCGGGAAAGGTCAGACGGAAGTGCGGGGTCTCGATCGACTTCCAATCCCAGTAAGGCGAGAGACCATACTGGTCACCGATGCTGAAAGCGCCGGAAGTCTTTGGAATCTCCACCGGCGCAGTCGGGAGAGATCCGATGTTCGCGTGAGCGGGAACCCACCCGCCAAGCGCGATCGCCGCGGCAATGAGTCCCTTAAACATAGACGGAGATTCCCGTGATGGACGCCGTGCGCGAATCCGGCAAGCTCAGTTCGAGGCCGGCCTGCGCGTGAGTTTTACGGACGACGGCGAGCGCGAGATATCCCGCGCCTTCGGCCACGGAACTCGTCACCGTGCCAGCTTCGACTCCGTTCGCGCTGACGGGCGTGCCTTCACTCGGCGCCGGGCCATGGCCTTCGATCCGCACTAGGCGGCGCGCGGGCGCGCCGAGGGCGACGATTTTTTCGATCACTTCCTGGCCGGGATAGCAGCCTTTGTTTTCGGCGACGGCGTCTCGCATTCCGAGTTCCAGGGGATTCGCGGCGGTCGTGATCTCGTGGTCGAGGCGCGGGCGAAGCGCGCGCAGCCGCGCGAGTTCAAGTTCCGAGTCGCTGAGCGGTGTCGCACCGGATGCGACTCGGGAAAGCCAGGTTCCGATATCCACCGCCCAAACGCTTTGCCAGGTCAGACCGGAGTCGCCGGTCTCCGAGGCCGGGTGGGAAAACGCGTACGCGGCGCCCGGGAGAGGCGCTGGTGCGCCGAAAACCCAGACGCACTGGAGATCCGGCTGTTCCTGAAGCGTGATCTTCTCCGCGAACGTGTATTGGTCGATTGCCGCAAGAAGTTCGGTTCTCCAGTGACCGCCCCGACCGTTCTCGACCTCAATCGCGTAATCGTCCGGCGCCACGCACCAGAGATGAAAGAACGCTCGAAACCGACCCTGGGGCGTCAACAGACATCCGGGGCCGCCATGGCCAGGCTGCATGGCTCGAACGTGCACGGTCGTGATCCGATGGAGAAAGTCCTGCGAATCTGGCCCTGAGAGTTTGATCAGCGAACAGGCCTGAAGCCCAGATGGCCGGTAAGTCTTCAACATATGAAGCGAATTTACTGGTTAAGGGGACCTGGGGCAAGCTTCTCGTCATTCGCTACGCGCTCATGGACGTGGGGCTACGCCCTGTGGCAAAAGCTTTTCACGATGTCATCACTTGCCGCGCCCAAAAAACAGTTTGTCCGCGATCTCAAAGACAAGGACACGGTCTCCGCGCCCTTTCTCATCAAATACAGCGCCGTCGCGATGGATAAAAACGGCAAGCCGTATCTCAACTTGGTTTTTTGCGATCAATCGGGCGAGATCGACGGGCGCATGTGGCAGGACGTCACAAGTCACGTCGGTCAAGCGGTCCAGGACACTTTCGTGATGGTCGAGGGCAAGTGCCAGCTTCATCAAGGCCGGCGCCAGGTCATCGTGCAAAAACTTCAGATCCTTCGCGAAGATCAGGTCGATCCCAAGCAGTACGTCGTCGAAGGACGTTTGGACGTCGAAGCGCTCCACGCCGAGATGCTCGCGATCGTCGATTCGATGAGAGATCCGTTCTACAAAGCGCTTTGTGAAAGCGTGTTACGGGACGACGCCGACGTCACGGACCGCATCAAGCGGGCGCCGGCGGCCAAGAGCGTGCATCACGCTTACAAGGGCGGGATGATCGAGCACGTGGTTTCGGTCGTAAAGCTCATCGACCAGATCGCGCAGCACTACGGCAAAACTGTCGACCGCGATCTCATGATTCTCGGCGGCTTCTTCCACGATATCGGAAAACTCTGGGAACTCAGCTACGACCGCGTGACCGACTACACGACGGAAGGCCGTTTGATCGGGCATCTCGTGATGGGCGTCGAGCTCATCGAGCGCAAAGTGCGCGAACTCGAAGCGCAAGAGAACCGACTGCCGGGTCCGTTCCCGGAAGAGAAAAAGCTTCTGGCCAAGCACATGATCCTGGCTCATCACGGAAAACTCGAATACGGCTCACCCAAGGAGCCGCATGTTCTCGAAGCGCTGATCGTCCATTATGTGGATGATCTCGACAGCAAAGTGAACGCGATCACGGGCTTCATTCAAAATGACTCGTCACCGGGACGCTGGACGGGGCTCAATCGCATGTACGAGCGCTACTTCTGGAAGCCGGATTGGGCGGTTGAAGCCCAACATCCTCGCGCTTAGTTTCGCACCACTCCGGAAAAACGGCAGCTGGCGCAAGCTGCACCCGGACAGCCCCGCCTTCGTGGCTTGCCTATAGTCCGCTGGGACAATTCCGCCTCCCTCCTGGGAGGCGGTCAAAAGCCGAAAACTTTTCTGGTGTTCCGGCTGGTCGTTTCAGCGACGACTTCAAAGGGAAGGCCTTTGATCTCGGCGATTTTTTCAGCGGTCTGACGAACCATGCTCGGCTCGCATTTCTTCCCGCGAAATGGAACCGGCGCGAGATAAGGCGCATCGGTTTCCACGAGCAGCCGATCGAGCGGGAAGTCGAGCGCGCATTGGCGAAGATCATCCGCGTTTTTGAACGTCAAAATCCCGGAGAATGAAATGAAGAACCCGAGATCGAGGCACGCCTGGCCGAAGACTTGAGTGCCCGTGAAGCAATGGATAACGCCTGGGATCGCCCCCGACGGGAGCTTCGCGCAGTATTTTTGGAGTCCCGCCAGAAGATCCGCTTCGCCGTCGCGCGAATGAATGACGATCGGGAGATTTGAATCGAGCGCGATGGCGTATTGGCGTTCAAACGCGGCGATCTGAACGTCGTGCGGTGAATGGTCGTAGTGGTAGTCGAGGCCGATTTCGCCGATCGCGCGGCATTTGGGATGTCGGGCGGCTTCGCGAAGCAGACGATCGTCCTCATCTTCGAAGTCTTTCGCGTCGTGCGGGTGCACGCCCACGGTATGAAAGACGTTAGCGAATCTTTCCGAGATGGCCTGGACCTGCGCGATCGAGGCGCGGTCGGTGCCGATCGTCACGAGATGCGTGATTCCGGCCTCGCCCGCCTCGCGAACCAGGTCATCCGTGGTTTTCGGAGCGAAGTCGTAGTTTAAATGACAATGAGAATCGATCAGCGCCATTTACTTCAGGGCTTCGATGATCTTGATCCAAACGGGTAGCGGATACGCGCCCATGATTTTGCGACCGTTGACGAAGAAGGTCGGCGTGGACTGAACGCCGAGGCGCGTGCCTTCTTCCAGATCGGCCGTTATCGCGACCCGAGTATTTCCCGATTCCATGCAGGCGAGGAGCTGTCCTTCGTCGATGCCGGGAATCGCACGGGCCAGGGCGGTCGGCTTGCCGGGAACGAAGGATTCCTGATTCTCGAAGAAGCTGACGTAAACGTCGTGAAATTTGCCTTGAGCATGAACGCAGTACGCTGCGCGCGCGGCTTCGCACGCTGCAGTGTGCCCGGCGTGGCCCTTCATGCCCGGATTGCAGGACGGATCGAGCGGAAAGTTTCTTAGCGTCACCTGGATCCGATCACGGTAGCGATCGATCAGTCGGGTCATGGTCTGCGCGCCGATTCGGCACGAAGGACACTGGAAATCCAGAAACTCATGAATCACGATCTTGGCGCCATTGCCCGCGTTGATGTGTTGGGTGCCGCCATTGACGATCAAAGGCTCGGTTTCCAGCACCCCTTGCACGAGGTCGCTCGACTTGCCCGAGTCCAGCGCGAGCGGATCCAGCGATTTGAGGCCGACCAGAGCCATCAGCATGCATGCGGCGGCGATTCCGGCGAAAGTCTTGTAGCGCTCGGGCTCGGACTTGTTCTTGCCCTTGGCGTCGTTTTTGAAAGAAACTTTGAGGGACAGCGCCACGAGGAACGTTGAGAATCCGACCGCGTCCATGAGCAGGCAATTAATGCAGTAAGTTTTGAGAATCAGCGCCATGACTGAAAGGTAGAAAGTCGAAATCAGCGCGGCGAATCCCGTCATCACAAAAAGCGCGCGATCCGTTTCCCGCTTCCAGAAGGGATCGCGGCCGAAAAGGGCGACGATCGCGATCGCCAGGTACCAACCCCCGGCAAAGCTCGACAGCGGCAAGCCCGCGAACAGTTCCGAATAGCGGCTTGAGGCGATGACGTCGCAATTGAAGGTTGCGCTAAGATTACAGTAAGACTTGAATCCTTCGAGCCCGCTCCGTAGCGCGTAGTAGTGATACGAGAGCATCGCGGAAACGACGACACCGACCGATGCCAAGGCGGAGATTAACCAATAACGGCGCGAAGTCTTCATTGCTTTCTCCAATTGGTAACATGAGGGTGAATCTATGCCTATCTTCGCTTTGGTTTTACCGCTGCTTTTCACGTTGTCCGGTTGTTCGAGCGGCTTTGACGCAACTAAAACTTTGCAGGTTCAACTTTCGACGGAGCCGGTTTCCCTCGATCCCGCGCTCGCGGAAGACGGAGTTTCCATGCGCGTGATCGCGAACATCATGGACGGGCTCGTCGGCTACGACGGCGACGGAGAACTCGTCAATCGGCTGGCCGAAAGCGTCGAAGTGCAGGACGCCGGGAAGCGCTACGTGTTCAAACTACGGCCGACCAAATGGTCGGACGGCAAACCGGTGGTCGCGGATGATTTCGTGTTTGGAATCTTGCGCGCTCTCAATCCGTCGACCGGGTCCAAGATGGCGAGCGGGCTCTTTCCGATTCGGGGCGCGAAAGATTTCCACGCCGGCACCGGGAAAGCGGAAAGCGTCGGCGTCCGCGTGGAGAAGGGCGATCTCGTCATGGAGCTCGAGCGGCCCACCTCTTACTTTCTCAAGTTACTTTCGACCTCGGTTTCGCTGCCGGTTCGAAAGGACGTGCTCGAAAAGCATCAAGGTAAGTGGACCCGCGAGTGGCCGGTGACCGGTCCTTACCGCATCGCCCGCCACAAAGCCGATCGCGAGATGCTGCTCGAGGCCAATCCCGAATACTGGAAGGCCGGCGACCGCGTTCCGGTTCTATTCCGAGTGGTGCTGGACGAGTCGACCGGGGCGAATCTTTTTGAGGAGGGTAAACTGGATATCCTGACCCGCGTGCCGTCGCTCGATTTTGAGCGGTTCAAGGCCCAGGGCGGGCTGCACGTCGATCCGTTCCTCGCGACTTATTACCTCGCGTTCAATGTCCGCAAAAAGCCGTTCGATGACCGTGAATGGCGCAAAGCTTTCGCCGGCGTGATTCGCCGGGACGAAATCGTGACCGCGTTGGGAACCGGGGAGAAGCCGGCGTCCAGTTGGATTCCGGCGCCGCTCGAGGGAAATCTTCCCTTCGAGGACCCCTTGGCAAAATTCGCGGGAGCGGTGGCGGCGATCAAGAAAAAAGTCGTGACCGGAAAAATTCCGCCGATCGCGATTCAATTTGACAGCTCGTCGCGAAACGCGCTGGTGCTTGAAAAGGTTCAGCAGGATGTTAAAAAGGCGCTTGGAATTACGGTCGCACTCAAGCAGCTCGACTGGAAATCGCATATTCGCGCGATGCAGACGGATCCGGAAAACATCTATCGATTCGGCTGGCTCTCCGCTTACGGAGACCCAATTCCTCATCTGGAAGTTTTTAAAACCGGCAGCGCTAATAATTATACCGGGTGGTCGAATGCGGAATATGACCGGCTCGTGACGGAAGTTGCGGCTTTGTCGCCGGGGCCGGAGCGGGTGGACCGGATTCATAAAGCTCAGGCGCTGTTGGTGGATCAGGAAGTCGTCTTGGTTCCCATCTACCATTACATTCAAACGCATGCCGTCGCGCCGCGGGTGAAGGGGTTTCGCGTGAATCCGTTTGGAGTCATCCGGTTTGAAGAGCTGAGTATCACCGGGCGGTAGCTGTCCGCATCCAACCGTATGAAATATTAAGTTAATTCGATATAACATAGTAAAGCAATCAACTATTGACGCATCGCGCAAGGCGCGGTAATCCTCGCCCGTCGTGCGAACTGTTTCGCGCCACGATTTGGCAAAACCAGAGGTAAGTCTATGAAGGTCCATTCGATGACGGGCAAACAGTGGAGAATTTTCAGTACCGCATGTCTGATCATGCTCACTGCGTGCGAAGGCAAACCGGTCCCGCTCACCGAGATCACCTTCAAAAAAGATGCGGCCATCGGCGGAACGATCGAAGTCGAAGCGGCGGATCAGCGCCTGGGCCCGCCCGCCCGGATTCAGCTCGACGAAAACAATCCGAGTACGGTGACCCGGATCGCCGAAGTCTTCTCAAATAAGATTCTCGTCAAGCTCGAGTCTTTCCGAAGATCAAACCTTCCGGCGGGCGCATCGGCCCGACTCGCGACGATCCAGGTGGAGATCAAACTGAGCGGCGACAAGAATGGCGGCCGTATCGAAGCTGAAGTCAAAGACAGCAAGGTTTGGCTCAACGGCGAGCAAACCAGCGGCGGCGGAACCATCAGCTGCGGCAATCTCTTCTCGGTTCGCGGCGAGAATCGCAAGCTGGAGATTTCGTTCTTAGGTTTCCGGTCGCTTTCTGATTGCGTCGGGAAGTACGTGGGAACGTCGGACCCCATGACGATCGGAACCCGCAACGTCTCGGTCGGAAAAAACGATTACACCGAAGCGCAAGACCTCGCGATGGGCAATGAATATGCTGCGCAGTTCATTTCAGAAAACGCGGGTTCGATTCTTTCTGCGGATCATCCCGCAACTGTTTACGCGCAACAAATGATGAATCACATCGCCGAGGCGTCGGACCGGCCGGACATTCGTCCGTCCGTGCATGTGATCAACGCCGACGTTCTGAACGCATTTGCGCTCCCCGGCGGCAACGTTTTCGTGTTCCGCGGTCTGATCGAATCCTCCCGCTCGGAAGCGGAGGTGGTCGGGGTGCTCGGGCACGAGTGGGGCCATGTCACGGCTCGCCACGGTACGAAAAACATGACCAAAGCTCGGTCAACGATGAAAAAGATGTTGATCGGCGCCTTGATCGGCATCGGCATCAATTTGGCCGGCCAAATTGATGACAATATTTGGCTACGGGTCATCGGTGAAGCCACCACGAAGTTATCCATCAATGGCGGCGTGCTCTACATGTTGCAAAAAGGTCGCGATGCCGAGCATGAGGCCGATCGCATCGGTTCCCAGTACGCTTGGAAAATCAATTTTGAGCCATGGGGCTTGTCCGACATGTTCACGGTGTTCATGGGCCGTTACGGTGATAACCGGGCCGAAGAAATGTACGCAAGCCATCCGGCGCTTTCGAACCGGATCGCCAATATTCTGAATCTGAGCGCTTTCTTTTATCCGACCAAACCGACCTACATCCACACGACCCCGGACTTCGAAAATATGAAGTCGGTACTCGCGCGCTTGCCACGTCCGGTCCAGTCAGAGTCGGTCCGAGTCGGCAACGCTTTCGCAGACAATGTCCAAAAGAAGACGGACGCGGAGATTCAGAAATACGCGAACTCAAATAAAGCAAAGATTCAAACTGCGGCGGCCCTCGCTCAGATTGCAGGTGGACTCATCCGCCAAGGCGATGGTGATAGCGACGAAGACGAAAGTGGCGGCACGCCGCCTGCGCCGGCGGGAAACTAAGGTTTGATGCGAATCAACGACCATTGCCGCGTCCCGCCGCCCTCGCGACGGTAACTGCGATACTTGGGCGAGCCATCCGGAAGCACGGTGCAGCGAGTGCATTCCCGGATCACCTCGACGTCGCGCAAGCCCATGGCCTTCAGCTCCGCCGCACCGATCGCGGACAGATCCAAAATCCGATACCGAGGGACCGCGAGCGATTTCCCGTGTTCCGCAAAAAATTCAGCGAAGTCAGCGGCGAGTTCCTCGCTGACTTCGTAGCAGCACGGCCCGATCGCGGGCCCGATGACTCCGACCCAATCCTCGGGCTTCTCGCCCAGCGTTTCAAAAAGCAATCGAGCGATTCGCCGCCGGGTCCCGCGCCATCCCGCATGGACCGCGGCAACGGCCCGTCCGTCCCGACGCGCCAATAAAATCGGCACGCAATCGGCGGTGACCACCGCTATCGGCGTTCCGCGCGCGCGCGTAAATACGGAATCGACTTCGCCGAGCGTCGCGCGCGGCCCGATCGCCTCGGCACAGGAAGTTCCATGAATCTGCTTCCAGTCGGGTTTCAGTTTTTCCCACTCGTTCTCGAACGGAGCTGGAATCGGCTTTGAAGAGGTACCGAACGCGTAGTCGATCGAACCGATTTCGTCGAGCAGGCGGCTGCGGGGCGGCCGGGCGTCCATCGCCTACCGATACCTCTTCAGCTCTTCGTGAAGGAAGCGGAACGCTTCGAAGGGTTCCGCTTCGAAGCGCATTTCTTCGCCCGTGATCGGATGCTTGAAACCCAGCACGCGGGCATGGAGCGCCTGGCCGGGAAGATTCTTCACGAGCGCGCGCACGCGGTCGGGGAGGGCCAACCACTTGGGGTGACGATCGGAGGGAGTCCCGTAGACGGGATCACCCAAAATGGAATTACCGGCCCCCGTGAGGTGGACCCTGACTTGATGGGTGCGGCCGGTTTCCAAAATCGCTTCCACGAGGGAAGCAAACGCGTTTTTCTTCGTCTCGCCGTAGGCTTCGAGGAGTTCGAGGTGGGTGATGGCTTTTCGGCCGTCTTTGACCGCCGAGGACATGCGCTTTCGGTCTTTGGGATTTCGTCCGATCAGCGTTTCGATACGTTGCGAAGCGCGATCGACTTTGGGCATCCCGAAGCAGAGGGCCCAATAGCGCCGTTCAATTTTATGTTCGGAGAAAGTTTTCGAAAGCGCGACATGGGCGGCGTCGGTTTTGGTGATGACCAAGGCGCCGCTCGTGTCTTTATCCAATCGGTGCACGATGCCCGGTCGGAGCACGCCTCCGATTCCGCTGAGATCTTTGACGTGATGAAGGAGCGCGTGAACGAGTGTTCCGTCCTTTTGCGTTTCGGAAGGATGGACCGTCAGGCCGGGGGGCTTATTGACGACTAGAAGGTGTTCGTCTTCGTACAGAAAGTCGAGCGCCCGGTCTTCGGGAGCGAGTTCGAGTTTCCGAGGTGCCGGGACCTGAATCGACACGCGATCTCCGGGACTGAGCTTGATGCTGGCTTTCGCAGGTGCACCGTTGATGAACACGTTTCCCGACGTGATCAGCTTTTGAATCTGACTTCGGCTCAGTTTTGGCGCCGCGGCGTCGGCTTCGCTCGCGGCCGCGATCGAGCGGTCCACGCGGTCGCCACCGAGTTCGGCAATCCAGATCCATTCTGTCATCTTGGAGGCGCTCACTTCTTTTCGGGACGCGCCTGGTGAAACCGCACGAGATACGCGGCCAAGACTTTGTCCGCCGGCAGTTTGAGGGCTTTGCAGTACTGGGTCACGAAACCGCGAAGATAGACGGTGGCCGGAAGTTTGGCGAAGTTCTCCTCTTCGACGGCGAGGAGATAGGTCTTGGAGATTTTCGTAAACTCCGAAAGCTCCTCGATGGAGACACTTCGAGATTCGCGGACTTTGCGTAAAAATTTTCCGGTCCAATCCGTTTCATGGGCGATCTCGATCGCGATCTCATCCGATGCGTTGACGGCGGCGCTCGGAGTCCGCGGTCGTTCCGCGTTCGGAAGCGAGTGCGCGATGGGGCTGGTGCTGGAGGGTTGCACGGGGGGCGCGAAGGCGTCGGCCGGAGGGGCCGCCGGACGGGTAGGAGGCGCGGGGCGCGACGAAGGCGATTGTCCGAACGGCGAAATCTCGATCCAGCCGCGATCGGCGGGAGGCGCGCTGTTGGCGCTCGGCGCGCGCGCGGGCGGAGGCGGCGCGGACTGTCCGAACATCGGAAGGGGCGCTTCGCTCGATTCAAATACTGCGGCGGAACCGCGCGTCCCGGGCGTTGGCGGCGCCGTGAAATCCGTGGACGGCGCGACGAGCAGGTCATCCATCGTTCCGCTCGAATCCATGGGCGGCACGCGATCAATCGAAACGACCTTGTCCGAATTGACGATCGCTCTAACCGCGGCGTTGCGATCGACATGCGACGTCTCGTCGATGCGACCGAAGTTGCGGTCATATTCGCGCCTCCGCTCGGGACTGGAAAGTATTTGGTAGGCGTATTCGATGCGCGCCAGGAGCTCATGAGTTTCTTCCGACGACATGAGACTGTACAGCGCGACGCTGTCCGCCCGGTAAGCGTTCTTGGCGCGCAAATAGGCGGCTCGAATGTCTTGTGGAGTCGCATCCGGTGCGACTTCGAGAATGTCGTAAAGGGATGAGGTGCCGGTGAAGTCCATGGTTTATCGGGATCTAATACAGATCGTTGCGGTGGTGACCGTGGCGTTTGACCAGGTATTGGGTGATTCGATCGAAACTGGAGACCAAGCGCGAGTTCGGAAACTCAAGCATCAACGGCCGCTTGCGGCGCACGGCTTGCCAGACCGCGCTGTCGTAGTCGAGGTAGCCGATATAATCCATGTCGACGCCGAAGTACTTTTTGCAGACCGTCTTCACCGAGAAACCGATGTCGACGTCCGTCTGCGTACGCGCCTGATTGACGATGAGCTTCGGACGGAATCTTTCGATCTCTTCTTTAAGGCGCATGCCGGCTTCGGGGCTGTGGCGATTGACCTCGCGAAACAGATCCGACGGATTCTTGATGCCGACGTCGTTCTTCCCGTCCATCGCCGCGTCGATGAGATGCCAGACCTCGCGCAGGGGACTCGCGATGCGAAGGCGCCGGTAATAGGCCGCTTTGACGAAGCGATAGGCGTTTTCGATCGATGTCGGCTCGGGCAGCATCGTGACGAGTCCCACGTCGCCGAACAGAAAGAAATCCATCGTGTTCAGGCCGGTTCCGGCGCCGAGATCCAGCACGAGATAATCCGCGTCGAGTTCGAGCAGCCCTTGGAGGAGCTTGCCCTTCATGTCGTTGTGAACGTTGGCCACGCCGACGGAATCCTGCGCGCCGCTGATCATCATCAGATGGGGGACGTGGGTCGGAGTGACGCATTGGTCGAGGCGAGTGGTGCGTGAGGTGAAGAAATCACTGAGGCCGTATTTGGGCAGATCCACGCCGAGGGTCGTGTGAAGATTCGCGCCGCCCAGATCGAGGTCGATGGCGACGACGCGATTTCCCTGGCGCGCGAGCGAGATCGCGAGACTGGACGAGATCAGACTTTTCCCTACGCCGCCCTTGCCGCCGCCGATGGCCCAGATTTGTTTGACCCGGCAGTTGGTGGGGCGATTGATCGACTGAAAGGGATCCTGACTCTCCATGGAGACGTGGGAGTGCGTTCCTTGAAGCGACCTTCTCGCTTCCGCATCCAGGATTAGTTTACCGGTGATATCTCTCGTCATTTTAGTGGGATGTTCGAACAGAAACCCCAGTCATCAGAGTCGCTGACCCGTGAAAGAAGGGAAAGAGCTGAAGAATTTGCCGAGTCATAGGCGACTGGCGGTGAGTAGGAGATTACGCAGCGGGAGCGCCAATTGCGTAACGCTCTACACAGTGTGCGGCGTGCGGCCGCCTTACAAGCAGCGTTGGCCGATATGCGACATGGAAGTGCATGTAATCATTTATAAAAATTCATCACATTTTCACGATTTAAAGTAAAACAGTCGGCATAAATGGCACTCACATTGCTTAGTTAGAATCAGCCCAACATTTACCGATAAGAGTGATGCAATGAAAACGTCCGCGACCAAATCCGTGCAGAGTTTCGGGACAGCCTTGGCGGGCCGTCTCCATCTTCGTTCCGACCTGCATATCGCACGCAAAATTTGGCACATGGGCATGGGGCTCTTTCTAGTTTCGGTTTATCTACTCACTGGAATGGAGCGCAGCACGGGGGTCGTTGTTCTCGGTACGGTCCTCGCGATGGACCTCTTGATGGAAATGGTGCGCCTCCGCAATCCGTCGGTAAACGAAGCCGTCGTCAAAGTGATGGGCCCGTTCATGCGAAGCTGTGAAGTGAATCGTTTGAGCGGCGTTCCGTATTATCTTTCGGCCGCGATTCTTTCGATCGGCATTTTTCCGCAGCCCATCGCGGTTCTGAGTATTTTGTATCTCGCCTTCGGCGACCCGATCGCCTCGCTTTTCGGCATCATGTATGGCGACCGAAGCATTCGCCTCGCGAGCGGAAAATCGTTAATCGGAACCAGTGCCGGCGTCATGACCTGCATGTTGGTCACTTTTCTTTATCTGCGCAGCATGCCGATCTCCGAAGGGCATCGTGTGTTTCTGACTCTGCTCGGCGGTCTCGCGGGCGGTACGGCCGAACTTCTTCCGCTCGATGTCGATGATAATTTCTCGATTCCAATCGTGTCGGGCTTTGTGCTCTGGCTCGCCTTCATCCTCCTCGGAATCTAAGCGCCGCCGCGCGCCGCACCCTCAGCTGACGATCGCCCTGCGCTGTGCCTTGTGCCGGTGGAGGTCCCCTGTAAAACTTAGTCGGGTGTCAGGAAAATTGACAATAAGCGTCAACTACCGTATTGAGTATCCCAATCATTTCAGCGACATGACGCTGGTGCTTTGCTTGCTATAGAGGAGGGAGAACGGAATCGCTTCCCTTCCGCGGTGGGATCCGCGTTGATTATGGAGTCGGGTAAATACAAAATTCTGGGCGCTGCGTTTTTGATCGGCTGCCTTGCCGGTTTATCCATTCATGAGCGCCGGTCGCTTGCGGCGACGGAACTTCTGAAGCCCGCGACGGTTCGGCAACGGCTCTTTTCAAAAAAGAAAATTTCGACTCGGCAGTTCAAACCGGTCTGGTCCGCGAACCGAAAAATAATCGGGTATCCCGCCATCAACGCCACCTACATTTCAAATTTCGACCGGACTCGGCGTTCGGAAAGCGCGACGATGCTCGACCGTTTCTTCGATGACAAGTCGACGGTTCGGCAGATGCGTTATCAGTACGAACGTTTCGTGGCCGAGTGTGAAGCGGGCCGCGTGGTCTCTCGCAATGAGAGCGGACATTTTCAATACGACCGTCGTAGCGGGCGCGACCTGCAGCAGGCTTGCGTGGACCAGAACCGAAACATGACGAAGGAGTTCGTCAGGGTTCTCAAGAACAAGGAATTCGGCCAGCAGCGAAACGAATTGCGAACTCACGCGATCAATGAAACTTCTCAAGAAGTGCAAAAGCCGATTGAAGTCGTGGGCGGCCTGGCCGCGATTTATTTCGGCGAGCCTCTCATGGTGAACATCGGCCCCACGAGGATTCGAGCCCAACCCAAAGTCCGTGAGCAAAAAGGGGAGTACTCGGTTTCAACTCCCATTCTGGACTCCCAGTTCATTTATGCCGAGGATCTCAATCGATCCGACTCTCGCAAACCGCGCGAAAAATATTGGCTCAACTTCAGCCGGGATCTTCCGTTTTTCGGCCTTTCGAGCGGCTTGTCTTACGGGAGTACTTCGAATCTGGTGACCGCTTCGCTCGGCCGCATGATCGCCCCGAATCTTCGCTGCACGGTTTCGACCTCGCACAGCACGATTCCCGATCCATGGGCGATCGCGACCGAGCAGGACAGCCTCAGTCTTTCTTACGAACTTCGCTTCTGAGCTTCGCTCAGCCTCTCGTGCGAACTTCGCTTGTGAGCTTCGCTCAGCCTCTCGTGCGAACTTCGCTTGTGAGCTTCGCTCAGCCTCTCGTGCGAACTTCGCTTCTGAGAAATTACGGCGGCGAACGCAGGCAGACGGCGTAAGATGTCGTCGAAGTTCCGCCCGAGCACGTGCACGCGACGGAGGTGGGCGGCGGACCGCCGCTCAGGCTGACAATGCGGACCTGATTGGTGGAGCCGCAATCGCAACCGCCGCTGAGGGCGATTTCGTTGGTAGCGCACGAGACGCTTCCCGTCGGCGCGACGGCCACCGAGTTCGCCACGTAAGTATCGAGGTTGGCGCGAACGAGAACCGTCGGCGCCGTTTTGGTACCAATTTGAACATATCCCGTGGACGCTCCCGCGACGGTGCCGATGAGAATTCCCGTTCCAGCCGGCACGCCCGGCGCTTGGATTGAAATCGTTCCCGCGCCGAGAGTGGAGACGGCGACGTTGCCGGAGGTCGGCGCAATCGTCACACCGGTACCGGCGATCGTTGAAGGGCTGTTGACGGTGAGGAAAGCCGAGGCGTTCAGGGTGACGCCGGTGCCGGCGAAGGTGACCGGTGCGTTGACCGTCCACGGCCCGCCCGTGAAAGTCGTGCTACCGGAGCAGGTGCCGGTCGCGAAGCAATCGGGTCCGGTCGGTCCGGTTGCGCCCGTGCTGCCGGTAGAACCTGTACCGCCCGTGCCTCCGGTACCGCCCGTGCTGCCGGTGCCGCCGGTCGCGCCGGTGGAACCCGTGCCGCCGGTCGCGCCGGTGGAACCCGTGCCGCCGGTCGCGCCGGTGGAACCCGTGCCGCCGGTCGCGCCGGTGGAACCCGTGCC
>Ga0163144_10001305_pt1 | contig 58920 bp, 37 predicted proteins | sample OliLak19BULKMAT1_FD_123175 | JGI IMG/M metagenome (GOLD analysis project Ga0163144, IMG submission 123175) | Freshwater microbial mat bacterial communities from Lake Vanda, McMurdo Dry Valleys, Antarctica - Oligotrophic Lake LV.19.BULKMAT1 | ecosystem: Environmental > Aquatic > Freshwater >...
GAAGTAGAGCGGGATGGGTAGCTGGCGTGCGAGTGGTGTAAGGGTTGGGATGAGGTAGTTTGGGTGATGGGGGTGGGGGGTGGGGGCCGAACGCGTGATGTGGTCGTCGCGCTGCTGAGCGACCTCCGCGAGGGCAGCGTTGACGTGAGCAGGCCCTGGCGCGCCGCGGGCAGCGTCGACGGCATGCGCGTGGTGACGACCGGACCTGCTCTGGAACCGCTGGCCAACGTCGCCATCACGAGCGTCGAGCCGCTTAGTTCGCTGGTCTTGGGCACTACGACCGATGCCGCCGGTCCTGGCGCGACAACTGTTGCCCTGCGCATCGGCCTTGCCCGCTGGGGCAACAACGCGGAACAGACGACAACACTTCGTGCGTGGTTGAGTGATGCCGCACGACTCAGTGGCGGTTCCGTTCCGTTGATAGCCCCGGCCAACGTTGCCCGATCCGAGATCTCGTGGACCGCGGGCCAGCGCGAGGCAAGCGTGACCATCTCGGCAGTACTGCCTGCCATGGCATCCGCGCTGGCTGCTAGCAATGCCAGCGAAACCAGCGAACTGGTTGCAATCGCTCAGATTGATCAGGATGCGATCCCGGGTGACAACGTTCTGGGCAGACCTCTCGAAGCCCGCACCGCACTGAACGTCGCTCTGGTCGGCCCCGGGAGCGACGGCGCCGCGCTGGATCGATTCACGCCCCGCGACTGGCTGGGCCTCGCGCTATGGCCCGAGCAGACGGGCGTGCTGAGTGCTGCCGGCGCACCAGTGCGCACCACTCGCCTCGAAGCTCGTGACTTTGTTGGCGCGTTTGGTAGCAGCGCCGATCCGCTGGCTGTGCCGGGCGTTCTCCGGGGCATGGCGGCAATCGCTGTGACAGAACCACAACTCCTCGATTCATCTGGGTGGCGCTCATTGCGTGCCGCGTCCGCGAGTGGGGCGATGATCATGGTCATGCCCCCCGAGAGCGAACAGGCGCAAACATGGACCGATGCGATGCGCGATGCGCTTGGCGTGCCTTGGCAACTGGCACGAAACACTCGCGAGATTCCTGCGGACCAAGGGGCCATCGCACCCGAAGCACTGGCACAAGGTGACGACGATCTGCTCAATGTGCTGCGTCCGGAGTTTGAGGAACTGACTCGCGCTGTCCGCGTGACGCGCGTGCTGGGGGTTGAAGCGGGACTGTCAAACGCGCACGTGCTGCTCTCGCTGCGCGATGGCTCGCCGATTCTTATTGCCGCGCGTGCAAACATCGCGTCTTCGAAGGCAGGCAGATCGTCTGGCGTGTCGTCTGGCGTGTCGTCTGGCGCGGGGACCGGGGCGGGAGACGGAGCGAGTCGTGAAGTAGGCACCGGCGGCTGGGTCGTTGTCTGGCTCGTCGCGCCGAGCCTTGCGTGGACCGACTTGCCCGCCAAGCCGCTCATGGTTCCGCTGCTCCAAGAGTTGGTCAGGCAAGGCGTGGGACGGAGTGCGCCCCGCAGAGATGTCGAGGCTGGCGTCCTCGCCAGTGCGGTTGCTTCGGGCAGAGTGCGTGGAACAAGCGATGTGGTGGAACTGGTGCTGGGCCAGGCTTGGTCGGGCGCTAACCAGGGCGAGGTGGACAATCTTGTGTCGCTGGATCGCGCCGGTGCCGGTGCCGGTGCCGGTGTCGGTGGTGCGGTGCGCAGCGCGGGGCTGTGGCGTACACGTGACGCCAGCGGTGCAGCGATTCCGGGCGGTGCGATCGCCGTGAACGCGGCGCGGGGCGCGGGCAATACGACTCCAATCGCAAAAGAGCAGATCGAGCGTTGGATAATGGGCGGGGGCGGGGGCGGTGTGGGGGGCGAGCACAGTTCGGGCGAGCGAGATGAACGAGCCTTGACATTCCTTTCCGCGATCGGCAGGACACCGCGTGGATCATTCTCGCCGCAAGCAGGCGTCGATTCTGGACTGCAAATTGGGCTTGAGGCTGGCCTTCAGGTTAGCAACCGTGATGGCGACGGATGGAAGTGGAGTTTTTGGATTCTCATAGGTGCTACGGGCATCGCGCTCATTGAAGCAATGCTCGCACGCTGGTTCAGTCACGCCGGGGTTCGCGTCGAATCAGGCTCTAGCCTGGCGCAGGCCCAAGCACCAGCCCAAACATTGGGCAAGTCGGGGGCTAAGGCGGGGGCGGGGGCGAAGGCATGAACCATCGCAGGTTGTCAGTATGGATCGCTTCGGGGAGCGTGATGGTGTTCAGCACTGTTGCGATGGCAACACCAGCAAGCAATCCGAGTCCGCATTGGTTCGACGCGCTGACGGGCGTGCGCGAACTCTCGTGGGGAGCGAAGGGCGTTGAGTTGCAACTGGCTCGAAGCCTGCCCGCCTATGGCTGGGCGATGTTCATCGTTGCGATCCTGGTCGTGGTGGGCTGGACGTATGTGCGGCTGACTGGGCCGACCTGGATTCGATGTGTTCTGGCGGGCTTGCGGGCGCTGGCCCTGCTGCTGCTTGTGTTGCTGGCGTGCGGGCCCCAACTGGTCAAGCAGAACGAGCGAGTGGAGCGTGACTGGGTCGTGTTGATGGCCGACCGCAGCGAGTCGATGACGGTTGCGGATGTCGAAGGCGATGAAGGCCAGCGCACCACGCGAGATGAGCAATTGCAATCGGTGCTGCGGGGAGCTTCGCGGGAACTGGGGGACATCGCGACCAAGCGCAACATCCTTCCGCTGGGCTTTGACGCGAGTGTGTTTGACATTGCCAGCAGCAGCGGACAGCAGGATGGCGGACCAACGTCCCGCTTTGCGATCAATCTTGGCGAGCCTGTTGGCAAGCGCACGGCCTTGGGCACATCGTTGACACAGGCCCTGCAACGAGTGGCCGCGCGTCCGGTTGCCGGATTGGTGCTGCTCAGCGATGGCCGGAGTTTTGACGCTCCTTCGCGGGAACTCATCAACGAGCTGGTGGAGCGACAGATACCGATTTATCCGATCGCGTTGGGCAGCGCGCAAGGCGTGCCGGACCTGGCGATCACACGGGTTGATGCGCCCCAGTCCGCGTTCGTGGGCGACCTGCTCCCGATTCGGGTAGATGTTGAAGCGTTCGGTGCCTCGGGCAATGCGCCGCTGCGAGGTACGGTCCAAGTGCTCGACGAGCAGGGGCGCGTCGTCGTGGAACGTTCGCTTGACGCAACGGGTGAGGGCGTCAATGGCAACGCGGGGGCGGGGGCGGGGGGCAAGCAGAGTCTGGCAGGTAGCGGGTCGCGTCGTCTCACCCTCACTGTGCGTCCAGAGGACTTGCAGCGTGCAAGTGATGGCATTCCTACACCCGCGCCTTCACCCAACCTTTCGGGCGAGGGGACCATAAGCGTGCGCGATTGGACCGTGCGATTGGTGGCAGAGGGCCCCGATCTGACAAGTGAGAACAACTCGCAGGGGATGCGGGTCGAACTGGTCGACCGCCCCATCCGCGTGCTCTACGTTGATGGCTATCCCCGCTGGGAGTATCGGTATGTCAAGAACCTGCTCCTTCGCGAGAAGTCCATCCGCTCGACAACCATGCTGCTCTCCGCGGAGAAGCGGTATATCCAGGAGGGCACCGATCGCATCGAGAGCATTCCCCGCAATGTGACCGAATGGGCCGCGTTCGATGTCGTTATGATGGGCGATGTGCGGCCGGGCCTGTTCAGCGAGGACCAATTGCGTGCGCTGCGTGAGGCAATCGCGGAACGGGGCGTTGGACTTCTGTGGATCGGTGGTCCATCGTTCACGCCTACTGCGTGGCGCGGCACACTGATGGGCGACTTGCTTCCGTTTGCACTCGGCGCGGGCGACAGCGTCAGCGGTGGTGGCAATGTCGAGTCCGCGATCGGGCCTGTGCTCATGGAGCCCGGGCCTGCGGCAACGGCGTATGGCCTGATGCAACTGGGCGAATTCACGGGCGAGGCGAGCTGGCCCTCGACACTGACCGACGCACAATTAGGGTGGCCCAAGTTGCAATGGTCCCAAACAATCGCACAGGGATCGCTCAAGCCCGCCTCCGAAGTGCTGGCGTTCGCGCGGGGCGTGTCTGGCAATGCGGTCTCGCCCCAGGCAACTCCACTGATCGTGACAATGCGGTACGGCGGCGGGCGCTGTGTCTATGTCGGCACCGACGAAACCTGGCGATATCGGTATGGACGGGGCGAGACGCTCACGGAGCGACTGTGGATTCCCATGGTTCGGCTGCTCGCCCGTGGCAGTCTGGGTCGCACTGGCAAACCCGCGTTGCTCGAAGCATCGCCCGATCGCGCGCTGGTGAATCAGCCTGTGCGCGTCGTGGTGCGATTGCTCGATCAATCGCTGCTCGATCAGAAGCCCGCGAGCGTGCGTGCACGCGTGGCTCGCCTGAGCCAGGGACCCAGCCAAGCAACGACGGATGGGGGCGAAGTACTTTTGCTCAACCCCGAGGGAGGCACCGATGGCCAGAGTGGGGTTGCAACCTACGCAGGGCTGTGGGTGCCGGGCACGCCTGGACTTTTTGCCATCACGCCCACCGAGCCAATCCTGTCGGGGCTTGGCCTCAGTGCCCGCGTCTTGGCACAGGCACCGGAAGATGAGATGCGCCGTCCTCAGACCGACCACAACGCGCTCGAACAACTAGCGTCGGCGACGGGCGGGCGGATGCTCAAGCCCGAAGAACTTGCGAGCATCGGGCAACTGCTGCCCAATCGCGAGGTGCGGACGCTAGGGACACCCCAAGTTGAAACGATTTGGGACAAACCCTGGGCCCTCATATCGCTGCTCGTGCTGGTAGGGTTGGAGTGGATCGGGCGACGAATGATCAAGTTGAGTTGAAGCCCAGCACTCAGAAATGTCAGTAACTAATTGAAAAGTCGGTTTAAGTGAAAAGTCGGTCACCATTTCGTCACAGCAGGGCTACTCGCCAGCAAGTTGCAGCCATCTGTGTCTTGATCCTGCCGCAGACGGTGTAATTGGAAGAAGTTTGGTGCAACGATCGCGCCGGGCCGGCGAAAGATTTGGGAGTTGTTGGTATTCGAGACTGGGGCGTCGGTGCCTCGATTCGACCGATACATTGGGACATTCGGGTGTCAGGACTTTGGGGCGACGATGCACATTGTCGATCAGGTTCAACAGGAGGCTGGAACGAGTCGTATGCAGGAGTCCACACCGCCAAGTCAGCCGATAGAACCAGATACCCGTGGTGGCGGTGTCGGCGCGAGCGTTGCTGGTCATATTGGCAATACTGGCGATATTGGTAATACTGGCGTTGCTGGGCTGCGCACGCTGATCGACGCGATCGGGCGCTTGCGATCGGCGATCAAGCTGCAACTGCTGGTCTCTCGCATTGGCATCATTGCCGCGGCCTATGTTGGCGGGATGCTTGTGGGAGGCATCGTCGATTACCTGCTGAGGTTCCCAGGCAGCCTGCGCACGGTCGCCTTCTTTGCCGCTGCTGGCCTGCTGGCATGGCTGGTCGTCAGAATCGTGCTGCCGGTGGTTCGATTCCAACTCAGCGATACTGACCTTGCCCTGCGTCTGGAACAAACCTCGCTGGGCAAGGAGCGCGGCTGGCAAGGCGTACTTGCTTCGGGCCTTGAGTTGTCCAGCCAGCGCGAAGGAACAGGCAACGACGCCTTGTCTGGTGATCCTCGTCTCGCGGCCATTGCCAGCGATCTCGCGGGCGAACGGTTCAACGCATCGCGGGTGCAGGTTCTCAAACTGCTCGATCCTTCGGACCTTCGTCGCAGCCTGCTGTGTGCTGCTTTGGCCGCTTCGTGCGTGCTTGGTTTGTCTTTCGCCACTCCAGAACTGCTGCGGATCGGCACCAGGCGCGTGCTGCTTCCGTGGACCGACACGGCGTGGCCCAAGCGGACAGGTGTGCTGATGGCCAGCCAGCCGGTTGCGCATCCGCTGGGGATGGCGCTGCCTCTGCGGGCAATACTCACGCGAAGTGCGCGCGCGGCGGAAGAAACCCGCGTGAGCGTGCAGTATCGATTGCTGGTCGATGGGCAAGAGGTTGCTTCCCAGCGCGCCCTGCTCACGCCTCAGGGCAAGAAGGCGACGATGGATCCAGGGCTGGGCGCACGGGCCATCGAGGGGGACTTGTTCGAGCGACTGCTCGACGTGCAGGACTTGCTGCCGGAGGGAATCTCATCGACTGATCGTGCGAGCAAGGACATCAAACTTGAGTACCGATTCGAGACCAGTGACGATCAGACACCGTTCTGGCGCACCTCGATGGTCGAGCCGCCCGGGGTGACTGGGATGACATTGACCGTCACACCTCCCGCCTACCTCGATCAATTGGGCGAGGCCCTTGGTGCGAGCGTGCTGCGCGGGAATGTGGATGGGGGCAACGGACTCGACGGCCGCGCCGACATTGGCCCGGTGCTGGCGGGTTCTCGCGTGGATTGGACGATTGAGATGAACAAGGGCCTGCCTGTTCCTGATACAACGGACACTGGCTGGCTGGAACGATCGCTGCCAGGCTTGACCGGTCTGGAGATGGTGAGTCGGGTACACAGCGAGAGGACCTGGAAACTGTCGTTCACACCAGTCACCAGCATTCGCACGTCGATTCGCCCCAGTGACCAGTATGGGATACAGAGCCGCGACGAAGCGGGCTTGCGCATCGAAGTGATGGAGGATCGCTCGCCCTCATCGGCGATCGTGGACCCGCCCCAGGACGAGAGCGTGCTGCCCAACGCGAGCATTCCTGTGGTGGCGGAGGGGCGCGACGACGTGGCGGTCTGGAGGACGGCCCTGCGCAGTCAGGTCGCCAAGGTTCCCGGGGTTGTCGGCGCGCCCAGCACTGGCGGCATTCCCGAGGCGACCGGCGAGTCCGTCGAAGTGGTGAGCGTCTCGCGCGAGTCTGATGGCGATGCGAGCGCCTTTGCCGACGCGCGGATCGTGCGAGCGGGATCGACCATCGATCTGTCTGCGCTGGCCTTGTCACCTGGTGATGAGGTCTGGATGACGGCATCGGTGCTGGACGCGAAGGGAGCCTTGAGTGAGGCTGGCATCGCGCTGGGGACTCAGGCGACAATCATCTCGCCCGTCCGGCGCCTGCGAATCATCTCCGAGAGCCAGTTGGTGGAGCAGATTCGGGGCGAACTATCGAGCCTGCGCGACGCGGCACGCCGGCTGGAGCAGGACCAGCGAAGCCTGAGCGAGCAGCGCGAAGAGGCGACCAACGCGGGTGAGACCGCCGAGGCGCAGGAACAAGCCTGGGGCGCTGCACAGAAACAATCCCAGCAGCAGGGCGGTCTTCGCGATCGCGTGCAGCCCATCCGCGAGAGCCTGCAGAAACTCTCCAAGCGAGCCGTGCGCAACAGCCTGAGCGACACAAGCCTGACGGGGTTACTCAACGACGCTGGCGAGACGGCGGAAGCAGCCAGCCAGCGAGCGTTGGAGGCATCGCAGGCCCTGAAGGAACTAGCGACGCAGCGGGACGCATCAACCCGCGAACAGGCTGCCCAGGCACTGGAGCAATCGCAGGACCAGGCACAGCAGGAACTCGAAGCCCTATCAGACATGCTGGGCCAGAGCGACGACGACTGGACGGTGCGCCGCCAGTTGGAGCAACTGCTCAGCGATCAGCGGCAACTGCGAGCCCAGACCGGCGCAGCGGGCGCGGAGACGAGTGGGCAGGAGATGAACGAACTGACGCAGAAGCAGCGAGAGGATCTGGAGCGGCTGTCGCGTCGACAACAGGAACTTTCACAGCGGGCCAATCAGGCGCTCGACACCGCTCAAGCGCGGGCCGAGCAGATGGAGCAGTCAAACCCCGCGCAGGCACAGGCGATTCGCGCTGCGGCACAGAAGGCCAGAGCCCGCCAACTCTCGCAGCGCCAGCAGCAGGCGAGCGAGCAGATTCGCCAGAACCAGACGGGCGGCGCGCAGCAGAGCCAGCGTCAGGCCGAACAGGCCATCGAAGAAGCGATCGAAGCGCTGGACGATGTGCAGAAGCAGCGCGACGAGGAATTGAAGCGTGTGCTGGCGGACATCATGCAGTCGCTGGAGCAACTCATTGCCCAGCAGCAGGTCGAAATTGCCGCGCTGGGCAAGGCGATCGAGGGCGAGGCTCAGGGGGCGGGGAGAGGGGCGGGGGCTCTGGACAAGGGCATGATCGCGCTGCAGCAGAACACACTGGGCGTGCTGAGCAAGGCCCGCAAGGAAGCCGAGGATGCCACGCGACTTGCTTCGTTGATTGAGGCGGCGGGCGACGCCCAGGCGGGCGCGATCGTGGCCCTGCGGGCCAAGCCAGCTGACCTCGCGAGCGCCGATCCGCAGGAACGCACGAGTCTGCAACGCCTGAAGGATGCGCTGGACGAGGCCAAGAAACTTGAGGAGGATGCCAACAAGCGGGACGACGAACGGGTTCGTCGGGAGTTGCGAAAGGCATACGCCGAGGCACTGGAGGAGCAGACGGCGCTGCGGGCCGATGCCCAGCCGATCCTCGATCAGGAGCCTTCGCGGCGGACACGCAGCCAGGCGCGGACCATTGGCGACAAGCAGGCACAGTTGCGTGACAAGTTGGAAACCCTTCGCTCCAAGACCCAGGAACTCAGCGAGGCCAAGGTCTTTGAGTTCGCACATGCTCGAATCGATAAGACGATGGCACAAGCCTCCAAGACTTTGCGAGATGGTGCATTCACCAAGGTCGCCGATCGCCAACAGGCCAGTTCGATCGCAACCCTGCGAAGCCTGCTCGACGCACTCAAGGAGGACAAGAAGCAGGATGATGAACTAAAGAACGCCGGCGGCGGGGGTAGCGGGAGCGGCGGGGGGGCTGGCGGAGAGCAGAAGGCGATTCCAGACCTCGCCGAACTGGTGCTGTTGCGTGGGTTGCAGGCCGAAGCCGCAGAGCGGACGCGGGTGTTGGGTGAGCCCAACGCTGGCGTGGACGCTTCGGAACTGGAAGATGTGGGCCAGTTGCAGGAAGAACTCACCCGTCAGGGGCAAGGCTTGCTGGAGAAGTTACAGCAGCAGAATGGCCCAAAGATACCGCCTGTGAAGATAGACGACGCACAGCCAGCGGGCGACAAAGAACCCGATCAGGAGCCAGGACGTAGTGAAGATGGCGGCGACGCAGGCGGCGAACCGTCTACCGAGTTGCTGAAGGAGTTGCCCAAGTGAGCAAGCGAGCGTGGCAGAGCGTGAAGAAGACCGGCGGTGCCGTGCTTGCTACTGGGTTCGCTCCGTGGTTCGTGATGGTCGTCTGCGCGAGCATGGCGTGCGCACATGCTTTGCCTGTGCAGCCTGCGAAAGAAGAAACTCCGAAAACATCGCCAGCCAACGATGTGCCTGTACAACCGGCACCGAAGCAGCACGATACTGCCGGACCGACACAGCCTGGCTCTGAACCTTCTCTTGATGAACTGCTGGGATTGCCTGGGGGCGATCGCGCCAACAAGCCAGATCCGCCGAAGGTAGATCCGGCTGAGAAGCAGGCAACGCCTTCACCAGACAAGAGTTTGAAGGAAGTAAAACCCGAAGCCAAGGACACAGCCCTCGACCGCGCTTTGAAGGCCGATCAGCCCAGCGACGATTTCATGGAGGCAGTAGCCCTCATGCGTGATACGTCGCAGCGTCTTGTCACCGGTCGCGATCCTGGCCTTGAGACCCAGCGTTTGCAGGAGCAGGTGCTTCGCAAATTGGACAAAATGATCGACGACGCGAAGAAGAACCAACAGCAGAGCAAACAGCAGCAAAAACAACAGCAGCAACAGCAAGACCAGCAGCAGAACCAGCAACAGCAGCAGTCCTCGCAAAGCAAGCAGCAACAGTCCAAGCCTGGCACGCAGGCTCAGGGCGGCGATGTGCCCCAGCAATCGGCCCAGCAGAAGGCACAGGCCGCAGGTGCAAGCGCGGCGTGGGGCAACCTGCCGCCCCACGTGCGAGATGCGTTGCTCCAGGGCAGCAGCGACCGCTTCTCGACAACTTATCAGCGACTCACGGAAGAGTATTACAAGCGACTTGCGGCTCAGGAGAAGACGCAAGGTGGGAGTACGTCGACACCAGACGCCAAGCCAGGTGCAACCGATCGAGGAGCACCTCAATGAGCGTGGTCTCGACAGCGATGTGCGGATTGTCCCTCCTCCTGCAACCCGTGATCGGTCCTCACTCAGATGTGTGTCCGTTCACTGGGATCGATCAGGCCGTTGGCAATGCCAAGGTGCTCGCTGCGCCAGCCTGGTTGGCACCAACCTGGCTTATTCAGGGTGGCCAAGTTGCCGACGAAGCCCCGGCCAACCAAAATTCAGCCCAGAACAACCCCATCGAGAACGAGATGTCGCCCGAACTCGATCGCGCGGTGGCGCGCGGTCTCGCTCGGCTCGCGGCGACGCAGCGCCCCGATGGATCCTGGGGCGAGCCGCAGTTTGGGCGCTCGGTGGCGGTCACGGCCTTGGCCTGCCTTGCGTTCATGGCCGACGGCAATCTTCCGGGGCGAGGCGTCTATGGCGAGCAGGTCCAGAAGGGCCTGGAGTTCATGCTAACGGCAAGCACCGAGAGCGGCTTGCTCGCGACCGACACCGCCAACAGCCCCATGTACGGGCACGGCTTCGCGACGCTTTTCCTAGGAGAGGTCTATGGAATGACGCAGGGGGGCGGCGACACGCAGTTGGCCGATCGCACGCATCGGGCCCTGGTGCGTGCGGTGCGACTGATCGAAGGGACTCAGAACAACGAGGGTGGCTGGCGATACAACCCGGTCCCCGCAGACGCTGATACCAGCGTGACGATCTGCCAGATCATGGCCCTTCGGAGCGCCAGAAACGCGGGTCTCGAGGTTTCCAAGGTTGTGATTGATCGCGCGGTTGAGTATGTGCGCGGATGTCAGAACGCCGACGGGGGGTTTCGCTATCAGTCGGTGAACGGTCCTAGTGCCTGGCCTCGGTCCGCGGCGGGTATCGCGAGCCTTCAGTACGCAGGCATCTACGAGGATCGTGCGCTCGACAGCGGCATTCGCTATCTGGTGCTGACTGCCTTGCCCGCGCGGGGTGGCGACCCCAACAACATGATTCACTATTTCTATGGGCACTACTACGCAGTGCAGGCAATGTTCCTAGCTGGTGGCGATTCGTGGTTGACATGGTGGCCAGCGATTCGTGCGGAGTTACTGGCCAATCAAACCAAGGATGGTTCATGGTCCGATAGCGGGATCGGCGAGGATTATGGCACGGCAATGTCGCTGATCGTGTTGCAAATGCCTAAAAGGTATCTCCCGATTTTCCAGAAGTGATCCGAATGGAATATAGATGGACTTGCATCGAAGACTGCGGTGCGGGGTCTGTGGTCTGAGTGGAACGGCGGCAAGTGATGTAGTGGAGTGCGATGCAACACGATTTGTACAAACGTCTTTGTGCGCACACGGTCTTCGTATCGCTTGCGGTCTTCTCATCGCAAGCGGGCGGAGTTGCGCAAGCATCGCAGCCTTCGGTCGATGCAGCGTGGGTTGAGCGCGAAGTGCTCGATGGCACGCTCACGCCGACGCTCGTCAGGGTGCAGTCGCTGACAGCAACGGAATTGATCGCCAGGACCCGCGATGGGCGACCTGTGCGAATGAGCATCGAGAGCATCGTGGCGCTGGTGACGACCTTGCCCGATACGTCGGTGGTTGCTGCGTCGACACGCAGCAGTCGCAGCAACGCACGGCTCGCGCCGTTAGCAACGCCTTCAAGTCGAACACCGCAAACCGCAAGTACGCCCAGGCAGGGAAACGATGTGTCGGGCCGGTTACTGCTGACGGATGGTCAGGTGCTGGCTGGCGGGCATGAACGGGATCTGAAGCAACTCAATCTCGAAGCACCAGACGGATTGGTCGAAAGTCTCCCTTGGCGCAGCGGATCATTAGGAACGCTTGTGCTGCCGCTCGAGCGCATCGCGGTCGCATCTTTCCTGAGCACGACGTTTGACTGGCCCATGGGCCTGAGCGGTGATGTGGTGCGCATGCGAAACGGCGACATCATCAGCGGCTTTGTCGATGTGCGTTACATCCCGGGCGAGGCCGATGTGACGGTGACCATCGAGAGTGACGCTGGCAATCGCAGGCTGGCTCTGCGTCGAGTTGAGTCGATTTTTCTTGGCAATCCTTCACAGGTTGAGAGTGGGGCGTGGGTATGGCTTCATGATGGCTCGGTGCTTCGAATCGGGGCGACGGACACCGCGAGCGGGGATGGTGGTCCAGCATCGGGTGTCGGGTCAGATTCGACAGTTGGCCTAATGCTCAACAACGACCGAGCGGCCTCGGTTCGCACGACGTTTGCTTCCGGTGCTTCCAGTGCTTCCAGCACTTCGCGCTCTTCTGGCTCATCGGGCAGTCAGCGGATTGTCTCGATGGATTCGTGGGAAGTGGTGGCCTTTGCGCCCCGACGCGAGCGAATCGGCGCGCTGGCAAACCAGCCTTGGAAGGTTACAACCACAGAGCGCTCACGTCGATGGACTATGCCTCCGATCGTGGGCGACCCGATCGGTGCGGCACTGGGCGCGCCCGACATCGAATTGCCAGGTCCGATGAGTGTCACATGGACCCTGCCCGCCGGCGTGACGCGCGTCGCGGGTGTTGCCGAATTGCCAGTGTCGGCGCGAGCATGGGGCGATTGCAGCGTCGTGATGTTTGATGGCGCGGGTGCGCAGGTGTGGACTACGCGACTGTCGGGCGACGCGCCGAGCGCACCATTCAACATCGATCTTTCGGGCAAGGATGCCTTGACACTGACCGTGCGGGTGGAGGCTGGCGCCAACGGGCCGATCGAGGATCGCGTGCTGCTGCGCCGTGTCTTGCTGTTGCTCGATAACAAGCAGGCCAACTGAACGTCCAAGTGGGTGGCCAATTGACTGGATTGTTCGTCACGTGTTTGTCCGCAGAGGCTCAGCGAACCTTCAGCGAGGCCAGCGCGAGCACCACGAGCAGCACAGCAATGATCCATAATCGAACCACCACGCGCTGCTCGGGCCAGTGCTCGCTGCCGTCGGTTTTGCGGTTGAGGTGATGGTGAAATGGTGCGCAGCGGAAGACGCGCTTGCCGCCGCTGAACTTGAAGTAGTAGCGCTGAATCACGACCGAGAAGATTTCGGAGATGAAGACGCCGCACATCAGCAAGACGACCACTTCCTGACGAATCGCAACCGCGATGTAGCCGATGATGCCGCCCAGCGCCAGAGCGCCGGTATCACCCATGAAGACGTGCGCAGGGCCGCAGTTCCACCAGAGGAATCCGAGGCACGCCCCGGCGGTCGCGCCAGCGATGACCGCCAGTTCGCCCGAGCCGGGCAGGTGCGGTACCAGAAGGTATGTCGCCGCGTCCTCGTCGCCCGCGATCAGGCACAGCACAAAGATGCCGAAGGCGACGGCGGCTGAAATGCCTCCAGCCAGCCCATCCATGCCATCGGTGATGTTCACGGCGTTGCTCATGCCCGCGATCATGAGCGAGGCAATTCCCACGAAGAGCACGAGCGGGAGATAGATCAGGTTTGGATTGGGAATCCATTGGGGCTCGCGCTGCGCGGGCGTCTGCTCCGCCGTTGGAATCGAGGCGATGGAGGATTGGCCGGGCGGCGCGTCGGGCTCGGCGGGAGCGACGGCCCGCTCGGGTCGCACATACGTCTTCTGGAGGGGCAGCGTGAGCACGTGCGACATCGATTGCTGCTGCGGCTGATCGAGAATCACACTCGCGTTGGGCACAGGGGGACGGACAAAGAGAAAGTACCCCGCGATGATGCCAATGCCAAACTGGAAGATCAGTTTCTCCCACTCGAGCAGGCCTTGGCGCCCGCTCCCTCGGCGCTTTGCGGTCAACTTGAGCCAATCGTCGAAGAAGCCTACGAGCGTGAGCCACAGTGTGACGACCAGGCCCAGTTGTACAAATCGTTCGGAGAGGTCCGCGAGCAGCAGCGTACACGCGATGATCGCGCCGACGATCAGGATGCCGCCCATCGTGGGTGTGTTGAGTTTGCCCTGGGTGGTGCTGCGGAGCAGTTCGGTGTCGGTCTGGCCCGTGTCGCCGATCTTCTTGCGTGTGAGCCATGCGATGGTGCGCGGGCCCATCAGGAGCACGATCAGAAATGACAGAGCCGCCGCGGCGAGGGCGCGGAACTGAATCTGGTCCAGCAGGCGCACAACCCAGTACACATCGTGATCGATGAGCCATGCCTTGGTGTGCTGGAGTATCAGGTAGAGCATGCGGCGGAACGATCAGCGTGGGCTATCGCGAGAAAGCGCGATCAGGTGTGATGCGAAGTGGGGAGGGCGGTTTTGATTTCGGGCAGCGGGTTTGATGTGGACCAGCGCTCGCGCAGCGCAGGCAGCAGACGCTCCAGGGCCATGCCGCGACTGCCCTTGAGAAGCAGGGCATCGCCTGGTTGCAAGCACATGGCGATGGCTGAGATATTGGTCTGCAGGTCGGGAAAGTACTTGATATTGGGAGCAGTAGCGGACGGCTGTTTGCCAAGCATGACGCGACCCCAGATGGATCCAATCAGGACGATCTGATCAGCGGCGTGCGTCGTGATGGCCGCTTCCAGCACTTCGGCGTGCAAACTATTGGCCTGCGGACCCAGTTCAAGCATGTCGCCCAGCACCGCGACGCGCCGGGTAGCGGCTCCTCGTGAGTTGGCCAAGTCCTTGAATGTGCGCAGGGCCGCGAGCATCGACTCTGGGTTTGCGTTGTAGCAATCGTTGATGACGCGGATTGGTTGACCATCGGTTGTGATCGTCAACCGTTCGAGGCGCATAGGTGGCCCTTGTACGCTTGCTAGTCCGGATGCGATGGTGGTGTCGGGCACGTCCATGTGACGGGCAACGTCGATTGCGCCCGCGCTATTGAAAGCATTGTGCAGGCCCACCAACGGCACATGCCAGGATGTCCCGTCGTTGAGCGAGAATTGCACACCATCGAAGGACTGCATTGCCTCGACCACGCGAGTGTCCGATTGTGGCGCGAAGCCGAAGGTTCGCACACTGATCCTTCGCCCCGCACGAGCAGCGATATGGGCCTCATCATGCACAGCATCGAGCAACTCTGGGCTGTCGGCGTTGACGAAGGCCGTGCCGCCCTCGCGCAGGCCCTGCAGCAGGCTGGCTTCTTCGCGGGCCACTCCTCGCAGGTCGCCTAAGCCCTCCAGGTGCTCACGCCCCAGGCTGGTAATGACAGCGATGTCTGGTTCGACGACTTGAGCCAGCGGTGCCAATTCACCGGGCGCGTTGGTGCCGACTTCGCAGATCAGCGCCTGGTCGTCGGCACGGGTAGAGAGGATGGTGAGTGGCACGCCGACGGCGTTGTTGAAACTCTTGGCGCTGCTGCGCGTGCGCATCGCGCCGGCAAGGCACGCGTGCAGCAGACGCACGGTCGTGGTCTTGCCGTTGCTGCCTCCGACGGCGAGCACGCGGGTGTCCACGAAACTGCGCCGCAGCGCACCGCCTAGGTCCAGCAATGCAATTCCCGTATCACGGACGAGCACCACGCCAACTTCTGCGCTGCGCGGGTGCGAGCGAGCCAGATTCCACGCGCGTTCATCATGCAGTATCAGTGCCCCGACGCCCTTGTCCAATACATGAGTCAGGTAGGCATGGGCATCGTGGTGCTCGCCCTTGAGGGCGACAAAGACCTGTCCTGCGTCCGCAGTGCGACTGTCTATGCAGACACCTCGCAGTGTGATGCCTGTTTGTGGCTGGCGTGGCGTGTGGAGCCATGATCCATGAATGTGCGAGGCAAGATGATCAAGCCGCCAGAAGGAACTGCTCACGAGCGTGTCCTCCTTGTTTTCTGAGATGTGGCGACCTCGACATCCTGAATATCTCGTACTCGCCCCGCCCTTCCCAGCGATGGATCAACATCTGAAACGAAGATGGGTAAGCCCTTTTCGAGCAGTGCGGCGCGAGCGACTTCTCGATCGTCAAAGTGTGTGGTGATCGTGCCGCCGTTGCCATCGGGGAGAATCTGCTCGGTCTCGTGCCCCTTGCCCGCGATGACGATGACATCGCCAGCCAGGGCGTGTTCCACCGCGAATTGGATGGCGCGGGCGCGATCGACCTGAACGTGAACCTTGTTTCGAAGTCCCGCAGGAATCCCAGCGAGAATCTGGTCGACGATATCGCTTGGGCGTTCGGAACGAGGGTTGTCGCTGGTGATGACGACGAAGTCTGAAAGTTGGCAGGCTACAAGGCCCATGCGGGGACGCTTGGAGCGATCACGATCTCCGCCGCAGCCGAAAACGCACCAGAGACGGGGCGTGGATTCGAGCGAGCCGGGCGAGCCAGCGATGGCATCGACCATGGCACCAGCGTGGCGCGCGGGCATCACACATGTCAAAGCCGAAAGGACTTTGGCGAGCGAGTCGTCGCTGTGGGCATAGTCGACAAAAACGTGGATCGGTGCAGCAGTCGCCGAGACGCGCTCCAGGCGTCCGGGCGGGGCGTGAAGGTGTCTGATGCCTTCGGCCAGCGAGTGAACAGTCAGACCGGGTATGCCCAGTTCGAATGTGCTTGCGACGGCTGCGAGCAGATTGAAGGCATTGAATCGCCCAATCAGGCTTGTCGTTGCGTCAAAGGAACCAAAGGGTCCGGTGAAGAGAACTTCCATGCCCTGCATGGATTGAGACAGGATCATGCAGGTGTAATCGAAATCGAGCTGGTTCCCGACAGTGTCGAGCACCGCGAGTGTGCAAACCTTGGCCTTGCAGTCGCGGATCATCCGTTGGTGCCAGGGATCCAGCGCATTGACCAGCGCAACGCCATCCGGGGTGAGCAACGCAAAGAGCCGAGCTTTGGCGGCGGCATACTGCTCCATCGTGCCGTGGTAGTCCAGGTGATCGCCTGTCAGATTACTGAAAAGTCCGACACGCAGTTGGAGGGCATCCACACGCTTCTGGTCGAGGGCATGACTGGACACTTCGAGCGTTGCTGCAACGCAGCCAGCCTCGTGCATGCGAGCAAGGGTGCGGCTGACTTCGATGGCTGGTGGCGTGGTCATCATGGCCCGGGCGACCTCGACCCCGTCATCGATCAAGACGGTTCCCACCAGGCCGCAGCGGCGCTTGAGCCCGTTGAGCAGCTGCCAGATGAGGTACGTCGTCGTGGTTTTGCCGTTGGTGCCGGTCACGCCGATCAGGTCGATCGATCGGGACGCATAGCCGTAGAAAGCCTCACCGATCAGGGCGCTGGCCAGCATCGCGTCATCGCAGGCGAGCACGGGCACGGGCAGCGATTCGCCAGCCGACAGCACTTCAGGATCGTCGGTCAGAATCGCCGCCGCGCCAGCCTCGATGGCCTGGCGAATGTACTGCTTTCCATCGCTCTTGAGGCCCTTGCGGGCGATGAAGAGGCTGCCAGGGACGACGGTGCGGGAGTCTTCGGTGATGTCGCAGATTCTGGTCAGGGCAACATCACCAGGCAGTGTGGTGACGGGCTTACCCGCAGCGCTGCGGAGCGTCACGACACCCGCTTGCGCATCGTCGCGCCGGGCTGCGTGTGCCGCGACCAGTTCTAGCAACTCGCCCAGCCGCATCCTCCGTGCCTCCGTGCCCCCGTCCCACCGCATTGGGAGCGAAAACGGCTGCGCGATCCGCACTCGCCGCCCATAGAACAACCGGCACGATCCGTCATGCCCTGTGGGGGCATGGTATCGACCGTTCGAGGCAAAATCGGGCAGAATCAAGTCGGTGGTCGCTCAGGGCAGAATCAGCATCGCGTCCCCATAGGAGTAGAAGCGGTACCTCTCCGCGATGGCATGGTCATAGATGCGTCGAACCCTTGCCAGCCCGTCGGACCTGCTGGTGTCGGTGCCTTCGTTACCGGCTGGCTCAAACAAGCTGGCGATCATGGCGAGCAAGGTACTTCGCGGGAGATGGAAGTTGGTCAACAGGCCTTGGGTCCATTGCCAGCGGTAACCGGGGGTGATGAGGATATTGGTGTCAACCCACGGAGGAATAGGTCCGCTAGGCGACTGGGCGACAGCGTTGGCATAGGTTTCAAGAGCCCGTGCGCTCGTGGTCCCGACGCAAATAACCCGCCCGGCATTGGTTGAGGAATTGGCTGTACTTAGGTGGCGAATCTGATCGAGGACGGTCGGATCGATCGCACACCGCTCATGGTGCATTCGATGCTGCTCGACGTACTCGGTCTCGACGGGCCTGAAGGTGCCCAGGCCAACATGGAGCGCGACTTCGGCGCACCGCACACCCATCAGTGTGAGGCTCGCGAGCAGTTCAGTTGTCAGATGCAAACCCGCAGTCGGCGCGGCGATCGAGCCGGTCGTCGGGACGCCCACCTCGGCGTGAGGGCTTACGGCCACAGTGTGGGCAGGTGGGGCGACGTGCTTGGCGTAGACAGTCTGGTAGCGTTCACGATCGACTGTGTCGTCGCTGGCGATCGCGTTGCGTTTCCGTGCTGCCCGGATATATGGCGGTAAGGGCGTGAGGCCGACCAGATCGAGCAGGTCGATGTCGCTGGGCAAGGATGCTGCACGCTCGTTGAAAACTTCGACCAGCCACGCGCCGCCATCGCCTTCAAACTTGTGGAGCAGGCGAAGGCGATAGCCACTGTCTTGTCCGCAACGGTCGAGCAAGCCAACCAGCACGCTCTCCCGCATTCGTCGCCCGGAGAGCAGGGCGACCCAGGTGCGACTTGCAGGTTCGTCATTTGTTGGAACAGCACCCGACGACTTGCCCCAAGTTTTGCCAAGCGTTTGGCCATAAGTTTGGCCAGGCTGCAAGTACAGGCCTTCAACCTGGCCATTGGTGTCAACTCGCCATCCCTCAAAGCGTGCGGGCAGGACGCGGGTGTGGTTGAGGACAAGAAGGTCGTCCTTGTGGAGGAATCGCGGGAGGTCGCGAACGTGCGCATGCTCGAGTATGTCGCCTGTGCGGCGTGAGACGACCATCAGGCGCGCCGCCTCGCGCGGCGTGGCGGGCTGGGTCGCGATCAGTTCTTCGGGCAGGTGGTAGTCAAGGTCGCTGGTGCGAAGCACGGGAGAGAGTAGAAGCGGGATCACGGGATTGACGCGTCGAGACAACGAGTCGTGGCGTACAGACAGCGGGACGTTACAGACGGCCCAACTTCCGTGTGAGATCGTAGGGGCGGGCGGTGTTATTGCACACAAGCCAATGGCACAGTAGTTACATCTTGATCTGCGTCGGACCAACCGCAGAGGCTGATCAAGATGCACGTGTCGTCGTTCCAACCCGGGTATTGCAGGCATGCGGTTGCGTGCCCAACCTCCCGGATTGCATCCGTCGAAGCGATTCCTGTTGCTCCCATCGACCCCACCAAGCCCGAACTGCTGTTGCCCCTGCCCTTCTGGCAGTACCTCGAGCGTGAGAATCTGCGTCGGCCATTGGGGGTGCTTGCGACCGGACGGCTTGTCGATGTGATGGCCTGAGGTGTGCCGCTCACTACGCCACTTGGTGTTTGCAACTGGTGGCATACGGTGATCTTTCGAGTGAGAGAAAGACCTACCTTGAGCCTCAAGTATCAACGCCGATTACTGGACCACCTCGCCCACGAGACGTACACCCCTGCGCGAGCGGGTGATGTCGCGCGCGACCTGAGCATTCCATCCGAACAGTTGCAGGACTTCCTTGATGCCGTGAAGGCTTTCGCGGACCGCAAGTTGCTGGAAATTGGCACCTCCGGGCACATTTCGCTGCCCTCGGTTGCCTCGCTTGCTGGCGAAGAGGACGACGCGGGCGTGGGGTTCGTCGAGGGCATCTTCCGCAAGAACGCTCGCGGCTTCGGCTTTGTCGAGCCTGCCATGAAAGTTCGCGAAGGCTCGATTTTCGTGCCCTCGGAGGATGCCAGCGATGCCCTCACGGGCGACACGGTGAGGATCAAGATCGTGCGCGATACGCGCCGGGAACGGCGCGACGAGGGCCCCGGGTATGTCGGGCGAGTGGTCGAGGTTGTCAAGCGCCACAAGAGCAACTACACGGGCGTGCTCCAGAAGCGCGGCACGCAGTGGGTCGTCCTGCCCGATGGTCGCTCCATCACGCAGCCCATCGTCATCAAGGACGCGGAATCGACCAAGGCGCGCGATGGTGACAAGGTGGTCGTGGAACTGCTGATCTGGCCCGAGGGCGACATGCTGGGCGAGGGTGTCATCACTCGCGTGCTGGGGGACGCTGGGCGACCCGATGTCGAAACTCAGGCGGTGATCGCGGCCTACGACCTGCCGGGCGAGTTCCCCGAGTCCTGCGTCGATCAGGCCCGCGAAGCCTCGCGCGACTTTGAGCGTCAGATTGCCAACTGGAAGGAAAAGGGCAGTTCGACGCTGGACAGTCGCCTGGACCTAACCGAAGACTTCATCATCACCATCGACCCGCCCGATGCCAAGGACTACGACGATGCCATCAGCATTCGTCGCACGGACACGATCGAGGGAGGAGGCTGGGAGCTAGCGGTCCACATCGCGGATGTCGCCCACTTCATCCCGCCCGATTCGACGCTGGATGTCGAGGCCCGAGACCGCTCGAACAGTTGCTATTTGCCCAAGCATGTGATTGCGATGCTGCCCGAAGTGCTCAGCAACGGCATCTGCTCTCTACAGGAGGGCGTGCCCCGATTCTGCAAAAGCGCGTTCATGACCTATGATCGGCACGGCACCTGTCGCAGCGAGGGCGTTGCCCAGTCGCTGATCAGGAGCAGCAAGCGCCTGACGTACCTCGAAGCCCAGGCCCTGATCGACGGGGACTTGAACGAAGCCCGTCGGCACGCCAAGACGCCCCCCAAGTACACCGATCAGTTGATCGAGACCGTGCGCGAGATGAACCTGTGCGCGAAGGCGATCCAGGGGCGGCGTGACCGCGCGGGGATGATCGTGCTCGACCTGCCCGAGGTCGTGCTGATCTATGACGAGCGCGGGCATGTGGTCGATGCGGAACGCGAGGACGATGCCTTCACGCACAAACTGATTGAGATGTTCATGGTCGAGGCCAACGAGGTCTTGGCACGCCTCTTTGAGAAGATGGAAGTGCCCCTGCTCCGACGCGTCCACCCCGAGCCCATCCCCGGGAATGTTGACGGCCTGCGCAAGGTGGCATTGGTTGCCGGCTTCCGCATTCCGCGCAATCCGACCAGGCAGGAGTTGCAGAACCTGCTCAAGGCAACCGCGGGTACGCCCGCCGCGCGGGCTGTCCACTTTGCGATTCTCAGGACACTCAGTCGCGCTGAATATAGCCCCGCGCTGGTCGGACACTTCGCGCTTGCCAGCACCGCCTACGCGCACTTCACCAGTCCGATCCGGCGCTACGCGGATCTCACCGTGCATCGCGCGCTCGCGGAATACCTCAATCGCACCGAGAACGGGCAGCAGCGCCCGCGGGGCGAGGGTGAATTCAAGCGTTTGGGCGAGGAACTCAATACCACCAAGGGCTGCTTGTCTGAGGCGGAACTGGTCGAAATTGGTCGGCATGCCGGGCTGCGCGAGCGCAACGCAGAGGCGGCGGAGCGGGAGCTTCGAAACTTCCTGGTGTTGCAACTGCTCGAGAAGCACATAGGCGAGACATTCCGTGCAGTGGTCACGGGGATTTCTCCCCGCGGACTGTTCATCCAGATCGACAAGTACCTCGCTGATGGATTCGTCAAGAGCGAGGACTTGCCTGGCGATACCACGCGCGGGAACATCACGCCGATCTGGAAGGTTGATGCCAAGAGCGGCGCTCTGGTGGACATCCGCAGCGGGCGGTCGTTCAACTTTGGCGATAGTGTCAGCGTCAAAATCGCGCAGGTCGACCTGGCCAAGCGTCAGATGGAATGCGTCGTGGTTGATGCCGAGAAGCGTGCGGCGGGCAAGGCCAAGGTCGCTCACGATCGCAAGGGCAACGTGCTGGGCGGCGGCTTTGGCGGCGGGATGGGCGGGGGAATGAGCACGGCTGGTGGCGCCGGGTTTGGCGCTGGCAAAGGCGGCTGGGATAAGGACACTGGCAAGTGGATGGGCGGAAAGACTGGTCAGGAGAAGCGGTCGCAGCGCAGCAAGGGTCGCGACCAGGGAAAGAAAGAACACCGGCGCGAGGACTAAACACAACTACCAGGAGTCGAGGGGAGCCAAGTTGAGCCGAACGGAGCAAACCTCCGGACCAATGTCGTTCCAGGCTGCTCGACCACTGGTTCTGCTATTAGGCTCGCAATTCATTCGACGCGTGCGCCGTCAAGCGCACACGCCGATGTTTCTTTCCTCCAACGGGGCTAGTTCACGACCTGCGGCTTGCGAGGCGATGTCGACACCTGTTCCGCGATTCGCTGACGCGGGCGACGGAGCGTGTCGGACTCAGTCTCGTAGACGTACGCGTGAATCTTGACATGCTTGGGAATGAACGGGTGCTCGCGCAGCAACTTGACCTGCTCGATGGCGGCCTCGTCGACATCCTCGAAGGTTCGGAACCACTTGGCAAGATCGGCCATGGGAACCTTGAGCCCGGGAATGGCTGGATCGAGGTTCACGCCTTCGAGTTTCACACCTTCACTGGCGAGGCGTTGTCGGAGCGCATCGATCACCTGCTCGCCGGTCGTGGTGAGCATGCCGCACTCGGTGTGCAGGAGGATCACAATCTCCTCGGTGCCGAAGAAGTTGGTGGTGAGGGTTGCGGAGCGAATGACATCGTCGGTGACGAGCGCGCCAGCGTTGCGATAGATGTGGGCATCGCCTAGTTTGAGGCCCAGGACTTGCTCGACGGGAATGCGCTCGTCCATGCAGGTCAGCACGAACAATCGCTTATTGTTGGGAATGCCCTTGCGACGGCGCAGGGCCCAGTCTTCGCGGGTGTTGACGGTTGAATCGATGGATTCGTACACGGACATGCAGGACTCCTTTGCAGGGCGGCAGATTGCTGCTGCCTGGACACATTGCCCGCGCATCGATGAACCATTCATCAGCGTGCGGACGGGAAGGCTTGAATGGGAACGGGTGGGGGGGCTGATGAGCGCCGAACAATCAGGCGTCATCAAGCAATATCCAACCCAAAAACACAGCGACCGCCCTTGCTCGTGCTGGCGGTCGGCTCAACGGTGGCTTTGCAGCATGGTCGCCCTCAACAGCGACACAGCGTGCAGCAACACCGCGAGCGGCGTGGCGTGCAACAACATGTGAAAGCCGACGAAATCATAACTTAGAAAGCTTAGGCAGGTGGGACGCATCGTCAAACTCGCGAGGGTGATCCATGGCTTGTGGCCCTCTATTTTGCTTCTTCGCCCAGTCATCCTTCAGCAATAGACAGAGGAAGTGATGCCCAAGAATTTACCGTTGGTCTGGCCATTTGACTGGCAAAGGGGCGAGCGATCCAGACAGAGAGGGTACTTGACGACAGCGAGGTTCGATAATCCGCAGGATTACATGGGATGTTCTGGCCGTAGTTTTCTAATCGGTGCAGCCGGTCTATTCGGTGGTCTTTCCTGATGGCGTTGATTCGCTTGGTGTCCGTTGTGTCCGATGAGTCAATATCGAAGTCTGGGAGACGGTTTGATTCGTCGATGCTTTGAAGGATTTCATATGCGAAGTACCACTCTGTCCGGTTGTGTTGGTCGCGGTTTCACGTTGCTTGAAGTGCTGATCGTGGTGGTCATTCTTGGGATTTTGGCAGCGGTGATCGTGCCGCAGGCATCGAGCGCGCGCAGTGATGCGCGGGATGCAACCCGCGAGGCAGACTTGCGTGCGGTCGAGAAGTCACTGGAAATGTGCGCAAACGATGAGGGCGAGTATCCGATTTCCAATTCATGGTCTGGAGATGCGCCCAGCTACGGCGGGCGCGGCTACGACGGCGACTCGGGATACATACCCGGCTTATCTCCGCAGTTCATGAAGGAACTGCCCAGAGATCCGAATAATGCGTATCCACGCGGCGATTACGGGTATCTGTATCGCAGCGACGGGGTGAACTTCAAGTTCCTCGCGCATCGCACGCCCGAGAGTTATGGGCCCACCAAGACGTTCTATGACCCCATCCGCCCAGGCCATGCGTGGCAAGTCTCAACGCAGGGCGGCGCGAACTGGTAACGCAGACAACACGCGATGACTCATAAGCCTGGACGTGACTGGATGTCGGAGCGCCCTTTCTTCTTTCGAGGGCGGCTTCGTTTGGGAGGCATTTCGCCAATATTGCGACCAGCGCGAGGGCTGTAGAGCGCGCTCGATTGGGTGCCTGGCTTGGCACAGACGTCGCGTTCGGGGCCGCGATTGATGCGCTCCATGGCGCTGGTTGCGTTCTTCTCGCTGAACTCGGTGCCGATGAAGTTTCGGTTCAGGGCGCGGGCGACGACGGCGGTGGTGCCGCTGCCCAGGAAGGGATCGAGCACGAGATCGCCAGGGTTGCTGGTGCTTCGGATGACGCGGGCAAGGTAGAGTTCGGGTAATTGATTATCGTGGTAGCCACGGCGTTCGGCGTTGTTGCCCTGGATGCGTGAGAAGTGGGTGCCATACCAGACATCAAGGGGCACCCGGAGTTTGGGCGGCATGCCGTCCTTTTTCGAGAGCGTGCGGGCATCGCCATAGATCGCGGCCCGGTCGGAGAGTTCGGCAACGTCTTCGGGGTGCCAGGTTCGGGAGTGCGATTGGTTGGAGCGAACCTTGCTGGTTTGCTGACTCGCTGGCTGGCCTTGCCCTACTTCCTTGACAAAGTAAAACACATGCACCTTGCTGTTGATGAACCGCTCGACGGCGTTCTGGCCAAAGCGGTAGTGCCAGATGCACCAGTTCTCAAGGTGCATGGTTGCGCTGGGCTTGCGATCAAGACGTCCCTTGAGGAAGCAGGCGATCTCGGCTGCCCAGTCGTCTGGGATGTTGATCCACAGCGCGCCACCCGGACGCAACGCGCGGACGCATATATCGATCCAGTCATAGGTGAAGGTGAGGTAGTCATGCTCCTTCATGTCGTCTTCCCACTTGTCGTAGGCACGGTTCCAGTTGAAGGGCGGGTCGGCAAAGACGAGGTCAACCTTGCCACTTTGGACTTCGGGGATCAGCGGCAGCACTTCGCGACAATCGCCGATGTACGTGCGGACTTGGCCCTTGGGGCCATCCTTGTGATCCAGATCGGCAGCGATTGTCTGCGGAGTGGGAAGGAGTGATTTGATACGCTTGGCTGGAGCGGCGGTTGGTGGACGCTTGGGTCTGCTTTTGGACTCGCGGATGGACCCGACGGACGCAGCTGCGGACACTTGTATGGAGGCAAGCGACGAAGGGAGATCGGCGGGATTCATTGGGTCGGCGGTTTCTTGCATGTGAACAAAGCAGCATAGCGATGAGGAGGCGACTGCTCTGCGCACAGAATCGTCGGCGCAGAACCAGCGCAAGACATACCCATCGGGCGCAGGGCGCGCAGCGGCGCTACTATTGAATGGGATTTCGTCGGGGCGAAATTCTTGACGCGGAGTTTGGGCTTTGCTTGGGGCGGTTGTTCGGTCGGTTCGACCGAGTCGCGTCGGGCTGACTCATTCAAACGTGCGGGCACTGCCCGACGCTGCCTGGAGTCCTAATCACCTCCCTCTCGGAGAGGAACGATCGGGATGGCAGCGATGGGCATCATCGTTTTCCTGCTGGCCCCGCTTCCGGTTGGCCAGCGCTTGCAGCAAATCCATGCAGACCAATCACGAACCCGCCCAAACCATCAAGGGCACCACCATCATGAACGACGAACGCGAGCAGTTGCATCATCACATCGAGGCCAAGCCGGTGAAAGCAGAGTTGGGCGCGGCGCAAGGCGCGGACGGCAAAGATCGAGCGGCGGCGGACCGTTCGGACGAGCCGTCCCACAAGATCGCCGGCGATGGAGACCTGTCCGACACGTTTGACACGACAAAGACGTTCGCGGAACTGGGGCTTCGCAACAGTGTGATGAAGGGTATCGATGCGTGCGGATTCAAGTATCCGACCAAGACGCAGGCACTACTCATCCCGCCGATCCTCGCTGGCAAGGACATCTTCGGGCAGGCGAAGACCGGCACTGGCAAGACGGCGGCGTTTGGCCTGCCGCTGCTGAATAGTTTGCAGCGTGACGTCCCATTCCAGGCGTTGATTCTCGCGCCGACGCGAGAGTTAGCGATCCAGATCACTGGAGAGATTGAAGATCTTGGAGCACACACACCGATCCGAGCGGTGACAATCTATGGCGGGCAGAGCATCCAGACTCAGTCCGACAAACTTCGCAACGGTGCCCAGATCATCGTGGGCACGCCCGGGCGCATCATGGACATGCTCGAGCGCGGGTACCTGCACTTCAACAACATCCGCCACATCGTGCTCGATGAAGTCGATCGCATGCTCGACATCGGCTTCCGCGACGATATCAAGAAGATACTGAGCAAGATTCCCAGCAAGGAACGCCAGACGGTCTTCGTCTCCGCAACGATCTCTCCCGAGATCGAGGCGCTGGGCCGACGCTATATGAAGGACGATGCCCAGAAGGTGATCGTCCACAGCGGCTCGTTGACGGTGAGCATGGTGAAGCAGTTCTACCTGCCCGTCAACGCATGGGACAAGAAGCGTTTGCTGCTCCACCTGCTGCGCCATGAGGAGCCCGCGCTCACGATCGTCTTTTGTCGCCTGAAGCGGCACGTCGATGAGATCGCGCGGGGTCTCACGGGGCGCGGCATCGATGCGCACGCGATCCATGGCGACATGAGCCAGGGGCGGCGCAACAGCACGATGCAGAAGCTTCGCAGCGGGCATCTGGCTGTACTGGTCGCGAGCGATCTGGCAAGCAGAGGCATCGATGTCGAGGGCATCACGCATGTGATCAACTTTGACCTGCCTGAGGATCCCGAGGTGTATGTCCATCGCATCGGGCGCACGGCCCGTGCGGGTCGTGATGGCATTGCCTGGAGTTTTGTGACGCCCGAGCAGGGCGAGTTGCTTACGAACATCGAGTTGCTCATCAACGCCGAGGTGCCCAAACTCGAGTATCCGGACTTCAAGGCCAGCGACACCGCACCGGCGGGCTATCGCGCGCCGTTTGATCGTCGCACCGATGGTGGCCTCAAGCCCGTGCTTTCAGGCAACGAGCCCACGCCGCCAGCGCCGGTCGTGGCCCAGACCAAGGCCAATCGCATCGAGGAAGCAGTGCGTCCGACGCTGCCCGTCGCACCGACCGTTCCGGGCGATGCCAACGGCGTCGTAGTGCCAGTGGATGCGAGCAAGTTCCCGGGTGGGATTGTGCCGACGAAGTTACCGCCGCGGATGCTGGTGCGTGGTATCAAGCGCGGGAAGCGATAATCTGAGCCAAATCACGCCAGCCCACTGTTCGATCCGGCGTGTCATTCCAAAGCATCAATCACTGCCCGCATCCATCACCATGAGCGTCATGCGGTCCCGAGCATCGGGCGATCCGGGGCGGATCGACTCGCTCTGGCGCACAAACTCCACGCGTGTCGCATAGGCAATCGCGGGATCGATGCGCACGAGCACAGACCAGAGCGAGCGAAGCCGCTCGTCGCGCTGCACGCTGGCATCATCACGCATGGCACGTTCAAACGTCGCGCGAGCACGACTGGTCCTCATATATGGATGCAGTGCGTCCTCGCGGAACGTGCGGGTCGAACCATCGGGCAGGCTTGCCGTCACGATCAGCACATTGAGGCGATCATGGGCGCGACGGTCAAACCGTGGATAGCAGCCCAAGGGCCAGTCGTTGCGCTTGAGGGCACCGTTGAGCAGCATGCCGACCAGCAGTGACGAGCCCAGAATAAGCGTCATCAGCACGTCGCGATGGTGCGCTGGGCATGATGGAATCGCGGGCGTGATTGCCGACGTCGAGCGTCGCCAGAGCCAGCACCCGATGCGATGCCAATCGAACAGGATGACTTGCATCAAGGCAAGGTGCATGAAGTTGATGCGAAGGAAGTACCAGGTCGTGGCGTGAAAGAACGTCGCGCCCAGCGCTGCCAGCCCGCGCCCCTTGCGCCCAGACAAGGCCAGCACGCCCCAGCCCAACTCGATGACGACCGTGCCAATCGCGCCAAGCATGCAGAGCAGCGGCCAGTGATCGATGCGCAGGGGCAGATCGTCGGTGTGAAACTCGTGCCACTTCGTATGCAATTGGTTGATGAAGTTGGTGGACGTTAACCAGAACGTGCCAACGTTCACGAGTTTCCAGACGCCCGCAAAGAAGTAGGCGATGCCAAGAATCAACACCATGGCCCGGAGTGGCAATGCGTACGCCACACTTGGCGAACACGCGCGGGGCGTGCTGCCACGGACATCACGCGGGCGACGCAGTGCCAGCGCGTGGTCGCAAGGGCTGGCGATCAGGAGCATGGTGGCCTGAAGGACGTGGTTGAAGTGGTGGGTCGACCCTGCGAACTGTGGAATCGTAACGACATAGCCGCCGCAGATGAGCAACACGATAAGCGCGGGGCGTGCGAACAGCCCCAAGATGCCCAGAACCAGCGCAACGTGCGCAAGCACGCCGCACGCGAGCACCAGTGATTGATTATGCATGCTGGGCCAACCAAGCGCGAGCCAGAAGTTTCTGGGGCCCATCAGCGGGCGCGGCCAATCGGCAAAGAAAAGTGATTCATCGATGTTGAGCACGATCAGCCAGGCGAGGCACGTGGCGATGCGAAAGACCGCGAGGTTGGCCGGGTGGGCTGGGGCGAGGAGCCATGCGATGCCACGCTCGGGGAGCAAGGGCGAAAGTCTGGCTCGATCTGATTGGCTGGTCGCCATGCCCAGATTACGCGGACGATGTGCAGGCTGCTGCGGTGCATGTGCGACGCTGGCCCAGGCGATATGATCCGCCCTTATGCCAGATTCGAACGCCGCCATTCCAGGTTCCTCCGGCTCGCCCAAGTCCATGGACGCCATCATGGCCCTCTGCAAACGCCGCGGCTTCATCTTCCAGGCCAGCGACATCTACGGCGGCATCAACGGCTTCTGGGACTACGGCCCGCTGGGCTCCCAACTCAAAAAGAACCTCCGCGATGCCTGGTGGCAGGACATGATCATGAACCCATGCTGGGGTCAGAAGGGGCCAAACGGCAAGCGTGTCGAGTGCGTGCCAGTCGAGACGCGGATCATCCAGCATCCCAAGGTGTGGGAAGCGAGCGGGCATGTGGGCGGGTTTAATGATCCGATGGTGGATTGCAAGGAAACCAAGGGTCGGTATCGCTATGACCATGTTATGGTGCTTGTGCCCGAGAGCGGCGATGCTGGCGAAAAGCCGATCTTTGCATATGTGGGCGATCAGCCCAGTGAGTCCAAGCAGAAGAAGAAAGCAGAGAAGACCTTTGGTGCGGTCAAGAGCATCGCGCTGTCGAGTATTCCTCAGCCGTGGACACGCGTGATCGGGCCCGATGCGGAAAAGCCAGGCACGCTGACCGAACCGCGAATGTTCAACCTCATGTTTGACACGATCCCAGGAGCGATCCGCGACGAGGCCAACCGCGCATACCTCCGCCCCGAAACCGCCCAGGGCGTCTTCCTCCAATTCAAAAACGTCGTCGACTCCTCCCGCGTCAAAATCCCCTTCGGCATCGGCAACACGGGCACGAGTTTCCGCAACGAAGTCACCCCGCGCAACTACACCTTCCGCTCGCGCGAGTTTGAGCAGGCCGAGCTTGAGTTCTTCTGCCACCCCGACGAGTCATTCAAGTGGTATGAGTTCTGGCGCGACTTTCGCATGGATTGGTGGAAGTCGATTGGCCTTACTGGCGAGAACCTGATCCTTCGCGAGCACGCCAAGGACGAACTGAGCCACTATTCCGTCGGCACCAGCGATGTCGAGTATCGCTTCCCATTTACCTTCCCCGACTTTGGCGAACTCGAAGGCATCGCGCATCGCGGCAATTACGACCTGACGCAACACCAAAAGCACAGCGGCGCGAAACTCGAGTACTTCGACCAGGAACGCGGCGAAGTCCTCCCCAACGGCTCGCGCAGGGGCGAGCGTTACCTGCCGCACTGCATCGAGCCCGCGGCGGGGCTGGATCGCGGCGCTCTCGCGATCCTGTGCGAGGCCTACACCAAGGACGACACCCGCCCCAGCCCAGAAATCATGAAGTTCCATCCGCGAATCGCCCCGATCAAGGCCGCAGTCTTCCCGCTCGTCAACAAGGACGGCATGCCCGAGATCGCCGAAAAGCTCTACGACGACGTCCGCGCCCGCTTTGCCAAGATCGGCTTCGTCGAGTTTGACGAAAAGCAAAGTATCGGCAAGCGTTACGCAAGAATGGACGAGGGCGGCTGCCCGTACTGCTTCACGATCGATGGTCAGACCGCGACCGATCAGACCGTGACAGTCCGCGACCGCGACACAGGCACGCAGGAACGCATCGCAATCGACAAGGTGGTGGGGTTCTTGGCGGAAAAACTGGCTTGAGTACATTCAGGGTATCGAGGGCGGATGCTGGCGACTTCGTGTACGGACGGCTCGCATGGGATGTGCTGCGCGAGACAGCAATGCACAATCGAGTCATTATTGATCGGATCGACTTGACCGATTGCGTTATGCTGAAGCCATACGCGGTTGCGTGCCTCGCGGCGCTCGGAGCGAAGCGTCCTGGTCAAATCGAGCTTGTACTTCCACAAGATGCTGCTTGTGCGGAACACTTGGCTCGCATGGAGTTGCCCCAGTGGTTCCGTTGTGATCGTGCACCGGGAGTTGCCACTCGCGGAACAAACGTCGTGGCTCGTCAACTGAAAGAACACCCAGGTGTGTTCTCAGATGAAGTGATCAATGTGCTTTCCAAGGAACTCAGCCTGAGCGTCAATATCGGCCGTGAGCTTTCAACCCATCTGGATGAAGTGATCATTAATGCGTTGACGCACGCGAAGTCGCCGATCGGCTGCATGGTTGTTGGTCAGGCTTTTCCCAGCTTTCGCCGGATGCAGGTCGCCATCCTCGACTTGGGTCAGACCATTAGGGGTCACCTTCGCGCCAATCCCGCTCATGCCACCATCACCGACGATGAAGCCGCGATCCTGCTAGCGACTCAAGAGGGCGTGAGCGGAACCCCTGCGGGAGCCAAGAATTCCTGGGGAGAGGACAACGCGGGCCTTGGTCTGTTCGAATTGCGCCGGTACTGCGAGGCAGGAGGCGGCATTCTCACGATTGTGAGCGGTTCTGTCTTCCTCACGTTTGACGCGGCGAGAGCCCCGATAACCCACAAATTGAGCGAGCCATTTCAAGGCTGTTTGGTAAATGTTCAGTTTTTCGATCGATAGTCCTTGCTCTCGGCATCGATCTACGCGATACTACGTATACGTTTGAACTTAAGGTGATCGTTTCTATGCTGGCATGCGTCCTCCATCAATCCGGTGTACTCAACTCTGCCTCTCGGGGTGCTGAGTTGGCTCACGCAGTGCTTGAGCAAGTTGCTCTCAATGGCACGGTTGAGATCGATGCATCGGAAGTAATTCGTGTGACCCCTTCGTTCGCGAATGCGTTCGTCATGACCGTGCTGGATCGCATGCCCGATGCTCTAGCCTGCGGCAAGGTTCGGCTCGTCGCGAGTGACTTTGTTCGGGCTGCTTTCGTGGCCAGTGAGGATCGATTTGCAAGGGGCATTAGGCTCAGCAGTCAAAGACACTAATCGCAACGCTCGACAGACGGTGCATGGCTGCGCTACTTGTCCATCCATGCTTGGGATACACATTTCACTTACTTCTATGTACCAGCACGCTCAGCAGCGTGATGTCCGCGGGCGTTAACCCTTCCAGCCGCGCCGCCTGACCGAACGTGCGTGGCCGGAACCGGTGCAGAGCGTTGCGTGCCTCGGGCCGCAGGTGCGTGATCGCTAGGTAATCCATCCCTTCGGGCAACCGCTTGTGCTCCAGGTCCGCCTGCCGGCGCACCTCGGCGTGCTGTCGCACGATATACGCCGCGTAGCGACGCTCCGCGTGCACATGCCGCCACACCAGCGGATCAAACGTTGATCCTTTGCCCGCCTCGCGCATGCTCTGCTGAAAGTCCTCGACCTCAAACGCCTGACCCCGCAGCAGCTTTTCGACACGGGTGCCCACGTATGTCGTGGTCTCGACCAGCCGATCAAGCTCGCTTGCCTCGCGCGATAATTGCTCAAACCGCGCGATGCGGCGCTGGCCCAGTTGCGTGCTCTCCAGCAGTCCAATCTCCCGCGCCAGCGGCGTCAGCCGCTTCCAAGCGTTGTCGCTCCGCAGCAGCAGCCGGTGCTCGGCCCGACTTGTAAACATCCGATACGGCTCGACGGGCGTCTTTGTCACCAGGTCGTCCATCAGCACCCCGATATACGCCTGATCGCGTCCAAACACAAACTCAGGCTGGCTGAGTGCCAGTCGAGCAGCGTTGATGCCAGCGACCAAACCTTGTGCCGCCGCCTCTTCATAGCCGCTGGTGCCGTTGATCTGCCCCGCGAGAAACAACCCCGCCACCAGTTTGGTCTGCCCCGTCACATCGATCTGGTGCGGACGCACCATGTCATACTCCACGGCATATCCATAACGCAGAATGTTGGCTTGCTCGCATCCGGGCATGGTGCGAACGAGTTGATCCTGCACGTCCGGCGGCAGGCTCGTCGAGATGCCATTGCAATAGACCCAGTTGCTGCTGTGGCTTTCGGGTTCGAGAAATACGCCATGGTTCTCGCGATCAGAGAAGCGCACGACCTTGTCTTCGATGGATGGGCAATAGCGGGGGCCTGTCGAATCAATCTGCCCGCTGTACATCGGGGCACGATGCAGATTCGCGCGAATCGTCGCGTGGGCTTCTGGATTGGTCTGCGTCATGCGACAGCCAACCTGCTCGATCAGCGGGAACGTGGTTTGCTCAAACGCTGAATCTCGCCATGAGTCGAGCCTGCTGTTCACTCGGGTAGCAGCATCGCTGTCGTTCTTGGCTCGCCACCATCGGGCGAGATCAGTACGCGAATCATCGGTATCAATGCTCGCCTGCGTTGATTCTTTGATCGCACTGGTTGGGTGCCCGATTCCCGTGAGATCACTGAATGGCTGCGGGTCGATATCTCCCGGTTGCTCTTCAAGTTGTTCCCATCGAATCGATTCGCGTTCGAGGCGCGGAGGCGTGCCGGTCTTGAGTCGGCCCAGTTCAAAGCCCAACTCGCGGAGCGAATCGCTGATGGCATGCGCGGCGGCTTCTCCATGCCGACCGCCCGAAGTCTTGCTTTCGCCAGTGTGCATGAGCCCGCGCATGAAGGTGCCCGTGGTGAGAACGACAGTTGAGCAACTCAAACGAAGTCCAAGCGTCTGACTACGAGCCACATGAAGCGATTCGATGCCAGTCAACCTCGACGATGATGCATGGGGTTCGTTGAGGCGAACCTCCACACCAACCACACGCCCGCCTTCGACAATCAGCCGCTCCACACTTGCGCCAATGATCTCGATCTCCGGTCGAGATGCGATTAGCAGTTGCACTGCGCGTGCGTACGCGTGCTTGTCGCATTGTGCTCGCGGGCCTTGCACTGCGGGACCCTTGCTCTGGTTCAAGACCTTGAACTGGATGCCGCTCGCATCGGTCGCAAGGCCCATGAGGCCGCCCATCGCGTCCACCTCACGAACCAGTTGTCCTTTGGCAAGGCCGCCGATGGCTGGGTTGCAACTCATCACCCCGATCTTGCTCGGGTCCAAGGTGATAAGCGCAACCGGGGCGGTCGGCCCTGCGCCCAGTTGGCCACGCAGCAGGTTGGAAGCGGCCCACGCGGCCTCAACTCCGGCATGCCCGCCGCCGATCACGATGACTTCATAATGCCGCATCTGCACGGTTGATTATTGAGAGCAAGTTTGCTTCAAGAGCCGCACCCTGCTGTCATCCTTGCAACCGGGGAAATAGCACAATAATCAGGCAAACACACCGGGGAATCACCCGCACGACCTTCAAAGTCGGCAACCCCGCCAGAGAGTTCAATGATAATTTGATAAAATGACTTGCGTGAGCGGGCAACCTGGTGTCTAGTGCGTGTGTGATGGATGCAGTCCTGCCCATCGGTTCGCCAGCAAAAGAGAAAGAGGAGAGCAAAGTGAAGACGAATAGCATGTTCAAACAGGGTTTTGTCATGGTCGGCATCGTGGCCTTCCCTGGTTCGCTGACCAGCATTGCCCACGCCGATGTGATCACCGACTGGAACCAGCAACTGCTCAACTCCATCTCCGCGGGCAACGTTGCCCCGCCCCGCGCCGCCCGCATGATGGCGATGGTGCATACGGCCCAGTTCGATGCCGTGAACGCTATCTCGAATCAGTATCAGACCTATCAGGGCTACCTGCCCTGCCCGAGCGGCGCGAGCAAGGAAGCCGCCGCTGCGCAGGCAGCACGCGACGTGCTCACCCAGTTCTTCCCCACGCGTCAGGCGATCTTCGACGCACAATTGACGACCCACCTGAATGCCGTCGGTGCCGGCCAGGGACGCACCGACGGTGTGGACCTTGGCGGTCGCGCCGCCACCGGTATCATGAACCTGCGCAGCAGTGACAACAGCAACAACAACTTCACATATAACGGCGGGACCAACCCCGGTCAGTGGCGTCCGACCGGTCCTGGCTTTGCTTCGGCGGCCTTGCCACACTGGGGGACGGTCACGCCTTTCAGCGTCAACTCCTCCAGCCAGTACATGCCGTCCGCGCCCCCTTCGATCAACAGCCCCGCCTACGCCACGGCCTACAACGAAGTGCGCGAACTTGGAAGAAACACCAGCGCAACCCGCACGCAGCAGCAGACCGACACCGCCTTTCTCTGGCGGGCGGGTTCCAATACCGTCACGCCTCCGGGCATGTGGAACGAGATCGCCCAGCAGGTTGTTTCCACCAACAACTTGAGCATCGAAGAGAGCGCTCGCACCTTCGCGCTGCTGGGCATCGCTGTCTCGGATGCCGCCATCACCGCTTGGAAGACCAAGAACACCTACGACTTCTGGCGTCCTGAGACGGCGATCATACTTTCGGGCTCCGACGGTTTCGATCCCGCCGGTGCCGATCCCACCTGGCAGCCGCTGCTCGTCACGCCCAACCATCAAAGTTACACGAGCGGCCATAGCACGTTTTCATCCGCAGCCGCAGCCGTTCTGGCTGAACTCATGGGTGACACCCAGACGTTCACCGTCACAGGAGACGGCATCACGCGCCAGTACACCAGCATCTCAGCGGCGATGGAGGATGCAGGCATGAGCCGCATCTATGGCGGGATCCACTGGCAGTTTGACAATCAGGCGGGCCTGGACAGCGGCAGTGCGATCGGTGAGTGGGTGGTTGAGAACTCTCTTCGCGTACCCACGCCCGGTGCGATTGCCCTCTTGGGCATGGGCGGGCTGATGATTGCTCGTCGTCGTCGATCGGTCTAAAACACGCGAATGCTTCCAAACGGTGATCCAGCCACAAATTTAAACAGACATCTTGCCAGACATGCTGGTTGCTCTCAGCCCCTTCGCCTTCACGCGAGGGGGTTGTGCTTTGCAGGCTTGATGAGATGTCGAGTCGATCGGGCCCAATCCCGCCTAGGCAAGCACTACTCATCTAATCTGGCGAGCACTTCCGCTGCTCCGCTCACAGCAAGCATCTTGGCTCGACCGGCGTAGGGCTTGCCCATGGCCTTCTGCCCCGCGCGCTCGAACCACAACGCCGTTTCCAATGCCAGGTCGCCTTGCTGGGGGAACTGGTCAGAAAGTGCTCCAAAGGTCGTGGCTGCATCGGCGGGTCGACGCAAGATGCCAAAGCACTCGCCCATCAGCGGCAGCACGCCCGGCTCGAGTTTCTGTGCATCTGGAAGGGTAGTGAGCAGTTCGAGGGCCTCCTGTGCCTGTCCCTTACGTTTGCGGGCCCGGGCCTCGACCAGCCGCCACGTCAGATAGTCGGGCTGCAGTCGGCGCGCCTCCGCGACGGTCTGGATCGCAAGGTCGGGCAAGTTCTCGCGCAGGAATATCTCGCCCATGGTTCCGTGCGCAATCGCCTCGTCGGGCTTCATCATCTGCACACGGCGCAGGCGAACCTTTGCCTCATCAAAGCGGTTGAGTTTGATCAGCACCTGAGCCAGGTACAGCGGTGGGCGGTAGTCGTTCTTGAGCGCAGCCTCGGCTGCCTGATAGTGCTCGACCGCGCGGTCCAGGCGTTCCGCAGCATTGGCACACGTGGCAGCAGCGAACTCAAGCTCGCCCTCGCGCGGGCCAATTGCCAGTGCCTTCTCGTAGTTCTCGTACGCCTTGGGAAATTGCTCGAGGCCGACGAGCACCTCAGCAAGCTCGACATACAGCGATTGGTTGGTGGCATCCTTTTGGATCGCCGCTTCGAGCAAGGCCTGAGCCTTGGGCCACTGGCGGTCTCGCTTCAAGTCCTGCACCGCGTTGAGCGCAGCATCGCTGGACGTGATGTTGGGAGCGGTTGCGTCACCGCCCGCTGAGCCCGCGTTGGTTCCTCCCGTGTTGGTCCCTGTAGAGCTGTCAAGAGCCTTCTTGCCCACCATCCGAAAAGCCATGAAGCCCACGCCCAGCGCACCGACTACCAGCACCGCCAGAAGTATCGTCGTCGAGTTGCTTTTCTGCTTCAAGTTTGCCATGACAGAGATATCGTATGTTTAACCCGCTGGCCCAAAGTGGCGGGTCTCGCGCGATGGCATGAGGCTTCACAGCAAGGCATCAGTTCAGGCACCTGCAGCCCCACAGAATCTTGGATGCCATGGCTGATTTCACGCATGCGTTTGCTCGAAAACGATGGTCAGAAAAATAGGTGCAATAGAGGCATCCCTTGCTCGTTGCAGCCATGACACGAAGGTGTGGTTGGCATCAGATGTTATAGAAATCGTCCGAGAATTTCACTTGCAATTTCCAGTAGAATGTGCAAGATGAGCTTTGGGTCAGGATCGATAGCGAGAAGCAACTCGCAAGTACAGCAGTGTCCGTGGACGTGCGGCGGCGCGTCCATGGTGGTAAAGCCTGATCCGCCAGACAACTTGCGAACGATGATTTCAGTCAATGAAGTCGATGTAGTCGATGGACATGCGCATTGGTGTGGCCCGCCTCGAATAGGCGACGCACCAGTCACGAAAGGTGTCACCATGAAACGCGACGAGCAGCAGGCAGAATTCAATTCGGCTCTCAATTCTGGTTCGGGTGTCAATACTGGCCTCATGGAGTTGGCCGACGCGCCGACTTCCCCGCCCCCGCAAACGCCCTGGGCCGGTTCTCGTCGAGGTGCCTTTGCGCTCTTGAGCGGTGTCTTTGGTGCCGCGCTCGTCAAGTCGCAGATGCGTGAACAGCAGGCCATCGCCCAGCCGGTTGCGACCGCACCTGCTGATGTTGATCCTTCAAGCGATGCGCTGCTGCTCAAGTTGGTCGACCGAATCACCTTCGGCGCCAACGACGAAGAACTCGCATTGGCTCGAAGCCTTGGGTACAACGGATATCTCGAGTACCACCTGAACCCCGCCGCGATCCCAGATACCGACGCGATCGCACGCCTGGCCGCCTATCCAGTGCTTGCACAGAACTACGCCCAGTTGCGCACGACCGGCACCACCCAGACCCGTCTGCAACTTATGGAAGCTCGCCTGATGCGGGCCCTGCTCAGCAAGCGTCAGTTGTTCGAACGCTTGGTCGAGTTCTGGACCAACCACTTCGCGATCTTCATCTTCGAGAACGATGACAGTTCGTACTTTAAGGTCGCCGACGATGCCAACGTGGTACGGACCCACGCCTTGGGCACGTTCCCTAATATGCTCATCGCCAGCGCCCACAGCCCGGCGATGTTGTACTATCTTGACAACACCGCCAGCACCGCAAATAACCCAAACGAAAACTATGCCCGTGAGATCATGGAACTCCACACACTGGGTGTTGATGGTGGCTACTCCCAGAATGATGTCGTTGCACTCTCTCGCATTCTTTCTGGTTGGGCGGTTGATCGAAGGACCACAGAACCAACCTACGGCCAGTTCCGCTACCTCTCAAACAACCACAACAACCAACCCAAGACGTTCCTTGGTGTGAATTTCCCAGGAAATCAAGGCCAGGCAGAGGGCGACCAGGCGCTGGTCATGCTCCACCAGCATCCCAACACAGCACGATATATCGCTCGCAAGATGTGCCTCGAATTCCTGGGCGAGAACACGCCCGAAGCGATCGTGACCGATATCGCGAGTGTCTACACATCAACCAATGGCGACATCAAGGCGATGGTCCGGCGAATCCTCCGCCCCGAGCGCCTCGCCGCGGCCCCGCTCAAACTCAAGCGCCCCATGCACCTGTTGATCTCTGGGCTGAGGACGCTTCCTATCATAGTCAACAATCTCACTGGCGTTCGCAATCTCCTGCAGCCCGTGCAGAACCAGCCCTATGCCTGGGGCGCGCCCGACGGATACCCAGATACGACTAGCTACTGGAGCGGCAATGTCCTCCCTCGCATGAACTTTGGCACCACCATCAGTGGCAATGGAGTTTCCGGCATCGTCACCGATATTGCCCTGTTTTATACCGGCTCCGATTCCTCCGGCCCGCTCGTTGCTGACCGTATCAACCTGCGTGTCCTACAGGGACGCATGACAAGCGTCGAGCGTGCCGAGATCATTGAGCTCATCGGTCCTGGAGCGCCCTCGACACAGGAACGAACCGATTCACTGGGCATCACCATTGGCGGCCCGACCTTCCAGTGGTTCTAGCCAGTAGTTCTAGGTACTAGCGACGAATCGCTTTGCGAAGTATATTGGTAAGTGTCTTTGGCAGTTCCACGGCAGCATCCCGACCGACACAGCCCTGATCCCTGATCCCCCGACCGCACACCACTCTCCCCGAGGCTCAATCATGTCCACCGCCTCCCTCCGTCTTCACAATCCTGGCCACGCACCTCGACACGATCCGCACGCCTGCGACGAGTACAACTCGCTCTCGCGACGCGGCTTTCTGGCGGCATCCAGTGGCACGGCCATGGCCATGCTCGCCATGGGTGGTGCGCTCCCGCGCGTTGCCATTGGCCAGGGTCCGCGCAGCGGACAGCGCGATGTGATCGTTTCGATCTATCTTCGCGGCGCCGCCGACGGCATGACCATGTGCGTCCCCTACGCCGACAACGGCTATTACAACGCACGTCCCAATCTCGCCATTCCTCGCCCCGATAGTGCGAGCGCCGACAAGTGTACGGATCTTGACGGCTTCTTTGGCCTGCCCGTTCCTATGTTGCCCCTCCGTCAGGCCTACCTCGACGGCAAACTGCTCTTCGTCCACGCCTGTGGCAGCACAGACCCCAGCCGCAGCCACTTTGAAGCCCAGCGCTTCATGGAAGTCGGTAAACCCCGAGACCAGTTGCTCGTGACTGGCTGGCTGGGTCGGCACTTGGAGAGCATTGCTCCCACCGATCCTCTAGCGATTCTGCGTGCCGTGGGCATCAGCACCGGCCTCCAGCAGTCGCTTGCCGGAGGGCCCAGCACCCTCCCGATCTCGAATCTCGACGAGTTCAACTTGGGCGGCAGTTCAAGTTCAAGGACCGCACGTCGTGCTGCACTCACCGATATGTACATGCAGACGGGTAACCCGCTTGCCGCCGTGGTGTCGACGACCTTTGACACCATCGACATGCTCAACACCATCAACTTCTCGGGCTATGCACCAGCGGGCGGCGCGGTCTATCCCACCACCGGCTTCGGCACCGCCCTCAAGAGCACCGCAGCGCTCATCAAAGCGCAGGTTGGTGTTGAAGCGGTCGCAATAGACCTGGGCGGGTTTGACACCCACAACAACCAGGGCAACTTTGGCACCGGCTTCTTTGCCAATCTGATGAACCAACTCGCCAGTGGCATGGGCGCTTTCTACGCCGACATGTTCACGCAGGCCAATCCAGGTGTCACGCTAGTGGCGATGTCCGAATTTGGTCGCCGCCTGCAGGAAAACACGAGCGTGGGTACCGACCATGGTCGTGGCAACGTGATGATGGCCATGGGCAACTGCGTCACGGGCGGACGGGTGCTTCGCAACTGGCCAGGCCTTGCCCCGGGCCAACTCTTTGAGGGTGTCGACCTCAACGTGACCACCGATTATCGCGATATCTTGGCCGAGATCGTCCAGACGCGCCTGGGCAATACCAATCTCGCGCACGTTTTTCCCGATCACACGCCCGTTTTCAAAGGGGTGCTCTCATGCTGAATCACATGCCCTCACGTCTTCGCAGTATCGGTGTTCTGCTCTCTGTCAGTGGCCTCGCAACCTTCGCCCACGCCGACAGTCTGTACAGCAACGCGTCCGCCAATCCCTCTTTGCCCGCGCTCGCTGCGGTCTCGAGCGCCGGCAACGGCGCGCCCGCGCCCAACGGCGCGTTCTGGAGTGAGGTGGGAGATGGTGGCGCACTGATGGGTGCCAATCGGCTCGCTGGCTTTGCCCTCCACGCGGCATCAGGCGCGACCAACGCACTCAGTTATCGCGTTGCGGACGACTTTGTGGTCCCCGCTGGCCAAAGTTGGTCGGTCACAGACCTGACGTTCTACGTCTATTCCCCCGGCTTTGCGAGCGCATCACTCGTGAACTCCGCCAATGTGAACGTCTGGACTGGCCAGCCGGGCTTACCCGGATCGCAGCTTGTTGTGCAGGTTGCTTCGCTGCCGACATCATCGGCACCCACCAGCATCTATCGCGTCTTCACGACCACCGTGGGCCCGGTGATCTCCTCGCCCGACACCACGCGTCGAATCTGGACCGTCAATCTGCCCCTCTCGATGCACCTTGATGCTGGCACGTATTGGATCGAACTCCAACTTGCGCCCACCACGCCTGGTACGCCCATCTACGCCGTGCCCGCGACGCTCGACAACGGCCGCAACGCGCCGGGATGGAACGCGCTTCAGAACTCGACGAATGCGGGCGGAGCCTGGGTGCCTCTCGCGGACCCTGGTAAGAACGCGCTGCCCGCACCCCTCACGCAGGACCTGGCCTTCCTGATAGCAGGTAGCTTGGGCAGTATCTGCGACTCCATAGACTTCAACAACGACGGCTCTTTCTTTGACCCCACAGACTTCGAAGCCTTCTTGAGTGTCTTTAGCGAGGGCCCCTGCGTCCCGCAGGGCGCAACCTGCAACGACATCGACTTCAACAACGACGGTTCTTTCTTCGATCCCGCCGATGTTGATTCGTTCTTCAGCGTGTACAGCGAAGGCCCCTGCCTCTAACCAAAGTAACCTCTAGCCAAAGCAACCTCTAGCCAAACCCGCCTCTGTCCAAACTAGCCGTGTCGGCTTTGGTTCGTGTCCCATTCAAGCAGGGTCGGCATCATCGCTGGCTCGCAGGCGAAGCACGCGTTCACCCAAGGCACGAAGCCGTGCAGGCATGATCGAGAGGGCATCGCGCAATGCTGGCACCAGCACCATGCGGGCTGCGAGCATGTACAACCCGCTGAAGAGCATCCCGCCTGCAATCAGCCGCAAAAAGTGGCCCCACCTGGTCAATTCCTGCAGCCGCAACGAAGACTTCGCGAGCGTCACCAACTCGCGATCCAGCAAGTAGACTCCGCCCCCGACGATGACCGCGATCAACCACGGACGAACAAGCGCGGTGAGCGTCCTTCGTCGCGGCAGTCCAACCTTCTTGACGACCAGCATCGTGACCACAAGGCATATCGGCCCCAGCGTGCCGCCCGTGCAGATCGCGATCTTGAGCGGCTCTGCGAAAAGAAGACCGCCAATTAGAGCACTCACAAAGAGTGAGCCCCCCACGATGGCATTGCACACGAACATTGCGCGAAAGCGCCCCTGAGCCTGAAGCATCGCGACGGGAGCGACGAAGCAGATTCGGAAGCTCGAGAAGATCGTCAACGCAGTCAGGCACAAGATCGACTCATTCCATCGGTCGTTGGACCAGACGAAGCGAATCAGCGGATCCGCCAGAATGCCCACTGCTATGGAGACCGGGCACGAGATCAGAGCGAGAGCTCGCAATGTCCGGAGCATGGCTTGCGCGAGGCGAGCGGGCTCATCCTTGATGCGAGAGAAGATTGGAAAGAGCACCTGCGACGCCGTGCCCGCGAGGGCTTGCTCCGCCTGCATCATGAGGCTGACCGAGAAAAAATAGATGCCGATGACCGCAGGCTCTGCCGTCAGTGACAGCGCCGCCCAGTCGCCCACGGCCAGCGAACTGGTCGCGAAGGCAACCGCGATGGACCAACGCACGGTCCAGAGTATCTCAAGCCAGCGGCGCGGCTGGGCCGGATGGGCCCACATCCGCTCTCCCGTCGCGCGGGACAGGGCGATGGATTCAAACAACGCCAGACAGATCAGCCCCAGCACGAAACTGACGGCGCCCGCACCCAGCAGCGCCCCGCCCAGAATGACCATAGCCCGAATCAGTGCGGAGATCGAACTGATCACCGCGATGCTGTGAAATCGGAACTTCATCTTGAGGCGTGCCTGAGCCATGGTTGCCGGAGCCATGGCGATCATGGCCAGCGAGCACAACAGAAGCGTGTGGCCCATCTCCTTCTTGTCGGGCTCAACTAGGGGCAGGACAAGCCCGATGAGAATCGCCAAAAGCGCGCAGAAGAAATGAAACGCCGTCGAAAGCCAATAGGCCGGACCCACCAGCGACTCATACTCCTTCTCGCCCCGTTGGACCAGCAGCGTCGCAACACCTGCGTCCCGACATGACTGCATGAAACCAAAGAAGCCCAGCGTTGCAGCCCACACGCCCATCTCTTCCGGCAGAAGCAGAAAGCCCAGCGCGACCGACAACCCAACTCCCACCAGTTTGCTGGCCGAAAACGAGAAGAGCACCCAGGCCAGACCACGCCCGACATGCTCACCCAGCGGCGCTGGTGCAGAAGCATCCGGTTGGTTCTCGCTGGCCCTGTCCGCCCGCGTCTCGATAGGCCCGCCCTCGATGGGTGCGCCCGCAGGCATCGATCCGGCTGGTTGGTCTGGGGTGGAAGGCATAGAGAAGCGGCGATGTTATGACAGACTACGAGATGCCATGACACCTTGTGACACAGGCACACGGAACCGAAACTCCACAACGATGCCCAGATCAAGCCAGTTCACACGATTATGATCGTTCCCCATGGCACAGCCGCCCCCCCCGCCCCCCCCGTCCCCCTCATTCCCATACCAGCGAGTCATCATCACCGGAGGAGCCGGGTTCCTTGGAAGGGTCGTGACGGACAAGTTGCTCGCCCGAGGCGTGCAGCCTGACAATATTTTCATACCCCGGCGCAAAGACTTTGACCTCACACAGCAGACCGATGTCGCAAGGCTGTATCGCACTGCCTTCAAACACTTTCCGCCCGACTTGGTCCTGCATCTGGCGGCGGAAGTGGGGGGGATCGGCGCGAATCGGGCCAATCCGGGTCGATACTTCTTCGCCAACATGGCCATGGCCCTGCACCTGATCGAGCAGTTCCGAATGGAGGGGCTGTGCTCGCGGGGCGGCAAGTTCGTGCAAGTGGGGACCATTTGCGCCTACCCAAAATTCGCACCCATTCCCTTCAAGGAGGATGACATCTGGAACGGCTATCCCGAAGAGACCAACGCGCCCTATGGCGTCGCGAAAAAAGCCGCGTGGCAGATGCTCGACGCGTACAAAATCCAGTACGCCATGAAGTCCGCGTATGTGCTGCCAGTCAATCTCTACGGTCCGGGCGACAACTTCGACCTCTTCAGCAGCCACGTTATTCCAGCGCTCATTCGCAAGGCCGTGGAAGCACAGGAGCGGGGCGATACAAGCATCGTCTGCTGGGGCACGGGCAGCGCCTCGCGCGAATTCCTCTATGTTGACGACGCCGCGGAAGGCATCCTTCGCGCAGCGGAGGTGATGAACGATCCTGATCCCATCAATCTCGGAGCAGGCTTCGAGATCACCATCAAGGATCTCGTCGAACTGATCGTCAAACTGGTGGGCTTCAAGGGCGAAATCGTCTGGGACCATACCAAGCCCGACGGCCAGCCACGCCGCCAGTTGAGTGTGGAAAAAGCCTCACGCCTGCTGAACTGGCGTGCACAGATGACGTTCGAAGAGGGCCTGCGCCGCACGATCCAATGGTTTCGCGAGCACAAAAAAGAGATCAAGTAGACCGGAAAATACATCCGGGACCATTCCATAGCCTGCGCTACCGCACCGCAAGGTATCGCTCGTACATCTTTTCCAAACTGCTGGGAATGACCCGGATGTTCCCGACCACGGACATGAAGTTCACATCGCCCCCCCAGCGCGGCACCAGGTGCGCGTGCAGGTGCTGGGGCACGCCCGCGCCCGCCGCTCGTCCCTGGTTGATGCCCGTGTTGATGCCTTGCGGCTCCAAGGCTCGCTGCATCAGGTCGGTTGCAACTTCGACCAACTTCCAAAGGTGCATGCGCTGCCCGGGGTCATAGTCCAGCAGCGTTGGACGCGGATCACCTAACGCCACCAGCAGGTGTCCATTCGCATACGGAAACTTGTTGAGAAGGATCATGCCCTGCGCATCGCGCACGATGACATGGTTCCTCGCATCGCTCGCTGGATCAAGCCAGTAGTCATGGAGGAATGAGCCGCTGCCCGTCTTGGGAGGGCCCGACTGCTTCTCGACCTGCCCCATTGATTCGAGATACTCCATCCGCCATGGTGCCTGGAGTTGCGGCTGTGTGTGCTGGGTCGGCTGTTGAGACATGCACGACTGTAAGAGCCGATGGGCAGCCCTCGGAAACAGTATTGCAGGACATCCAGATCCTTCCAAAAACTAAAAAGCGGCCAGCGCACACATGCAGGCCGCTCAAGTTCGACCACGTTCAACCACTCATCCGCCCGTCGGCTTGGCCAGCAAGCCGATCGTCTTCTTCTGGTTCACGACCAGCCGCCCTTCCTTGCCCGTCATGGGATCGCTGCCGCGCTTGAGCAGGTTGATGACTTCAGTGACCGTCAACTCGGGCTTCATCGCGAGCATCTTGCCCACGAGATTGGTCACCTGCGGAGCCGCCATGCTTGTGCCGCTGAACTTCATACGGTCCCCGCCCGGCACGAAACTATCCACCTCGAAACCGTTCGCGTACAGCGTCACGTTGCCGCCAAACGTCGTGAAGCTCGTCGGCTTGCCGCTGCTGTCAATCGCACCGACCGTGATCATGTTCGCCAGGTTCAGGCCCGACGGAACAAGTTCGGCGAAGGCATTGTCATTGTCGCTATTGCCCGCAGCGGCAACAAACAGAATCTCCGGAGCGCTCTTCATCGCCTCTTCCAGGCCTGTCTTCATGATTTCAAAGTACTTGCGTGCGATCTGATCGCGCTCCTTGGAGTCCTTGCCCACGCCCTTCTGCTCGAGTTGGGATTCGATGTCCTTCTTGCTGCCACCCCAACTCATGTTGACCACGCGAACGCCCGCTGCCTTCATATACGCCACCGTCGCCTTGTAGTTCTGCGCTAACTTGCGCGACTGTTCCTCGCTGGGCGTGATCTGCGGGATCGCCTTGTAATCAAAGGTCAGTCGCACGGCCAGCAGTTTGGCATAGGGATTGCCCGCGAGCGAAATGCCGGCCACGTGCGTGCCGTGCGCGACATTGCCATACAAGCCCAGATCCTCGATGAAGTGACCAGCCGCATCCTGCTTGAGGTCGCGCATGTACGCGATCAACGCGGCTTTCTCAGGGCTGTCGACATTGGCCTGCATGTCCATCATGCCCTTGGTGTGCCCCTGGACAAGTTTGGGGTCGTTGTGCATGCCCGTCACCGGATGGAGCAACTCGGGCGTACGGTTTTCCTGCAGATCAAACGCGATTCCGTGCATGTCATCGATGAAGCCGTTGTTATCGTCATCGGTGCCGTTCGCAGATTCCTTCGCGTTCGTCCACAGACTGCCCTTGTAGATCGCGGTATCAACGCCACTGTCCCACACCCCAACGACCACGGGCTTGCCGCCTTCTTTGCCGGTCAGGGTCGCAACCGTCGGCGTCCAACTGTCGACGCGCTCGGTCGCGTTCTGGTCGATCAGCCCTTGCGCCACCTTGGCGATCGAGGGATTGAGTTTGAGCTGCATGTTCAGCAGAAGGCGAACACTGATCAGGCTGTGCGCAAAGTCACCTGAGAGCGTGCCCTTCTGCTGCTGCCATACCGGGTCGAGGTTGCTTGCGATCTGTCCCAGAATGAGATCGCGCGTCAACAGTTCCGCACGCCCCTTCTGCTGCTTGATCTGCTCGGCAACTTTGTCCCAGGGCAGGTCGCCCCAGCGCGTCGCCAGCGACTTCTCAAACGCCGCGACAAACTCCGCACTCTCGATATCCATCGAGCCGGTCTGGGACTTCGCGGCAAGCATCGAACGCGGCACCTGCCCAGCCATCAGCTTGGTGGCTTCCTTCAGTTCGTTCTCACGCACCAGATCCAGATACTTGGTCACATCCGCATCGCGCCCCTCGATCAGCGCAATCTGGCCCAGCAGGCTGTATCGATCACGCAGCGTCGTCTTGTCCTGGATGTCCAGTGTTGCCAGATCATGCTCGATCTTGCCGCGCACATCCTGGGCAAACGCCGCGAAGGTCGGCTCATCGGCAATCACCAATTCGCTGGGCTTGAGTTCCAGCGAATACTCATGCGTGGGCAGATCGTCGGCGGTCCGTACGACCTTCTTCTCGCCCGATGGTTGGCCACCTGCTTTGGCTGGTTGGCTCGCGGGCGAGCTTTCCTGCGCAAGCGCGAACTGCACATCAGAAAGACAAACGGCCAATCCAGCCGTAACAACCAGGAGCGCGATCTTGTTCACAATGTGTTCCTCAACTGAGCCCGCGCGGCTCTTTCAAGAGCGGATCACGACGAGGCCCGATACATTGGCTTTGTTTGCAAGATGCTGCGCTTTGTTTCATGTCAACGCAATGAAACGCGATCCTGAAAGTGCGACGCATGCTTCCCGATAGGATATTGATAGGGTGAGTGCCCTCACCTGTCGGCCCTTGCCAACGCCTACGAGCCATTGTTGCAGCCCGAGAATTCTTACAGCGTCACCATCTCCATATCCGGTTCGCGTAGGTCGTTGCTGACAGGGATGCTCACGCCCGTAGCGAAAATCGCCAACCCAGGGTTGGTCATCGCCATGTCCGCTCGCACATTCGCCGCGTTGAATATCCCAGCCCGAGGCAGAGACACCTGCGTGCCCGACGCAACCTGTCCGCGAGTCGTCTCGATGACCAGCGTGCCGACCTCCTGATCCGCAGCCGGACTGCCCGCGAGCGTCGCAAGCAAGTCGGTGGCAATCTGCCCCTCGCTCTTGGCCATCTCGATCACCGGGATTGCCTGCTCGAAGGCCTGCAACTGATTGCGCCAATTCTCGAACGTGCCCGCCTTCTCGGCGAATGTCGCACCTGGTAGTACGATGTCCGCCGCGTCGACAGCGTTGCTCAGTAGGGTGTCGATGAGCACCACAAACTTGCCCGAAAGCGACTCGCGGAACTCGCGTGTCATCCAATCGCTGGGATAGTTGCCAGTGAGGATCACGCTGCCCACGTCGCTGCTGCCGCTGCCCTTGCCCAGTCGTCCCAGCAGGTCCTCGCCCTCGAGCACGGGGCCAAACGTGCCGAGCACGCGACGAACGCCCCGGGCGTTTGGGGCCTTCTCCGCGCAAATCTTGAACGCGTTCTTGTCGGTGTCCTTTGCCCCGATTGGATACGTCTTGTCCTTGCCATGTGTTGGCACGGGTCCCAGCGCGAAAATCGCCTTCGAGTCCAGCGTGCGAGCGACCTTGGCGAGTTGATACGCCTCCTCGCACGTCAGCATCGGACTTACGACAAGCTGCAGGCGCTTGCCGCCCGACACAGACTTGCGCACGCCATCCACCACATCGTCGTACGCCCGGTTGTAATCCGACTCGACAAGCATCCCGTACTGGCGACGCATCGGGCTGCGCAGGCGGTGCTCGCTATGCACAAACTTCCAGCCATACCGGACTTCGTCGGTGATCCACCACTTGTTGACCGACAGGTTCTTACGGGGCTTGACGCGATAGATCTTCCCCTCGTTGTGATGAATCGTGATGTTGTCGCCGCTCGCTGTCAGCGGATCAACGCCCGCAGCCTCCTTCAGAAACCAGACGCGCTGCGCAAACAAAAAGTCCTTGTCCAGCAGCGCGCCCACCGGGCACAGGTCGATCACATTGGCCGACAGTTCATTATCCAGTGGCACGCCCGGGAAGACATCTATCTCTTCCCGGTTTCCGCGCCCCTGCACCATCAATTCGCTCGTCCCCGTCACCTCGCGCGTGAATCGCACGCAGCGCGTACACATGATGCAGCGATCGCTGTACAAGAACACGTGCGGACCCACATCCTTCTTCGGCTGCTTGACCTTCTGCTCTTCGAAGCGCGACACCCCCCGCCCATACATGTACGAGTAATCCTGCAGGAAGCACTCGCCCGACTGGTCGCAGACCGGGCAGTCCAGCGGGTGGTTGATGAGCAGATACTCCATCACCGCCTTCTGGTTCGCTACGCTCTTGGGGCTGTCGGTGTACACCACCATCCCATCCACCGCCGTGGTCTGACACGTCGGAAACAACTTCCCGCCCATGTACGGCGCAAGCTGCCCGGTCTTGGGGTCGGGCGTGAACGCCTCACCCAGGCAAATCCGGCATGAAGCGACGATGGACAGGCCATCGTGGTAGCAATACTGCGGGATTTCGAGGGCATTGGCGTTGGCCACCTGCAGGATCATTTGTCCAGGCGTGAACTCGCACTTCTTCCCGTTGATGGTGATCGTCGGCATAGGCGGAGCGATGGTAGCGGCTTCATACCGGTGGCACAGGCGTCCTCGCCTGTGCCTGCACCAATGGCAGCACCTGTGCTGCCACACTTCAATCCACCAACTCCAGCGCCATCTCCCACCACTTCGCCGCTATTTGCGCCCCGTTTTCCAGCGATTGCAAAAATGAGAACCCACCCTTCTCCACAGGCTTCATCGGAATCCGCGGATATCGCCGTCCCGTCGCCAATGCCTCGGTCAGGAACGCTGAATGCTGGCGCCGCGCCGCCGCCCCGGGCGTCTCGTCGTAGTGGTCGCGGACCAGCATGCGCTTCCAGAAAGACATAGAGAAAGTGTACTCGAAAGCCCAATTTCTACAAGTAATTCCCGCCTCAACAGACCCAGCAGACACACCAAGCCTGCCAGTGCCACCCGCTGGCACAGCGCTGGGATTCGGCACGCTTGGATCACCACCTCATGCCGGAGCCACGTTCCCGCCCGCATCTCGTCCCCGCCACGTCCGCTTCCCGCTCATATGCAGGAACCACGAGTACCACTGGATCGCCGTCATCAACACCACGCCCAGCGGATGCAGCAGCGCCCCAACCATGCTCGTTCGCAGCCGCGATGCCAGCATGGCCCGCTGCACCAACTGCATCGCGCACGCCAGCAGCGCAAGCCACCACCACATCGCCCCGATTGCAGTTTGCTCGCCCCCCGCAATACCCCCAGCCATACCCCGCATGATGCCCCACACGACCAACCCCCAGGGCAACACATGCCCAACCAGGTGCATGATCGTCAGCACAACCAACAGCGCAACGCTCCCCAGCCCCTCATAAGCGTTCTTCGCAAACCCACGCCATGTGCTGGCCCAGCCAAAGTACATCCGGCAACTCACCACGTCGGTCCCATCAAACAGGTCGGTGCCAAACCCAGCCTTCCGCACCAGCCGTGGCAACTTGATCCCGTCGTGCATGCTGTCCTTGAAAGCCTCGTGGGTGCCCGCCGCGAAGTACGCATCGCGCCGCACGAACAAGAACTGCCCGCACCCCGCACTCGCGGATGGGTCCGTTGAGTGCTGCATTTTGATGAAGGGTAGATAACTGAACAGAATGAAGAAGATCATCGGCACCACCAGATGCTCTGGCAGTGTACAGGTGACTTGTCTTGGAAAGGTGCTGACCAGACCCAATCTCGCCGCATCGCCCGCGCGTCCACGCCCCGAACTTGTGATCGCTTCCAAGGCCGCAGCGACAGCCTTGGGCTCAAAGCGAACATCCGCATCGGTGAACAGCAAGAACGATCCCTTCGCAGCATGGGCCATGCGCCAGCACGCGTGCTGCTTCCCGTTCCAGCCAGCGGGCAGTGGATGTGTGGCCACACGCCGGACGCGAGCGTCCTCTTGCTCGAGTCGTTGCAGGATCACAGGTGTTTCGTCGGTGCTCTGGTCGTCGTAGACCAGCACCTCGATGGTCCCGTGCGTCTGCGCCAGCAAGCCGCGCACGCACGCCAGGATGTTGACCTCCTCATTTCGCGCTGGAATGCAGATCGAAACCAGTTCGGATGTCTGTGACTGCGCACCCTGTGGGGTTCGAAATCTGGAGAGGTTCCACATCGTCATCGCAAGCGACTGCGCGCTGAGCGCGACCCCGCCGATGCCCAACGCAAGCAGAGGCATCATGTCGCCGCTCCTTCCCTGCCAAGCGGTGTGGGCGTTGATGGTCCGCGCTGGCGATCATTGAGCGCACCAGACTTGCCCCGCAGCCGCAGCCACCAGTCATACACCGGATGCACGCTCGTGCCCGTGCCTACCAGCGTTGCAAACGCGCTGGACTCCCGCGCAATCACCAGGCGCGACAGGTGCTGGCTCCCCGTATTCATCGTGACCTCCATCGCTGCGTGCCAGTGAGGAGTGCTTGGGTTGGACGGTGCTTTGACCGACGCCACATGTACAAACACTTCGGGCTTCTGGTCCAGCCAGAACCCATACTCGATGGCAAGGCTCAGCACTCGAACTCTGGGCGTGCGAGCCGCGATGGCCGCCGCGCCAGGACGCATTCGCACCGGCTCGCGAACATCCGCAAAGCCGCCCTGGGGCGTGATCCACAGTGTCGCCCGGTCTTCCCGCTCGAACCGTTCCCGCACATATGCAACCAGGGCTGGATAACTGCGAGCGTCGTCGGGATTGATGCCGAACAAGCCAGCCCGACGGAAAAAAGCAAACTTGCGCAGTTGCTCGATGTCCATCGGCGCGCACGCGCTGCGCTGCGCCGGCAGCCACGCCTGCGCGATCAACACCGGCACCAGCGGATCCCACCACGAGCTGTGATTGAGCAGCACAATCAGCGGCCCCTCGTGCGTTCCCGCTTCACGCACCAAGTCGAGCGTTGTGGTCGTTGCGCGCACAGCATGGAACTTCTTGGCAAACAATCGCCGGGTGTACCAACTGAAAACCTTGGCAAACTTCGGCGAGAACTGTCCAGGCAATATCCCTGCGTGCGCGGTTTGCGAAGGCAGGCTCGCCCCTTGAGAACTCGAAGCCGATTTCCAAGCCGAGGTGAAAGCCGGGGGCGTTGAGGCGGGAGATGGAGTCGATTCGCTCTTCACCATGGCACCAGCTAACCAAGGACCACTACACCAGCGTCGCTTCTCGCGCCTTGGGTTCGGCCAGGCCCGGCCCGATTGACCAATGCACGGGCGTGTTGGGTTCGATTCCCGGGCCCATCTCGATGCGGTCATCCGTCGTGAGACCAATGTCGACCGCCAGCGCCCGAGCCGCCGTCACGCCGCTCATCAGCACCATGGGAACACCTGGCCCCGGGTTCGCAGACCCGCCCGCAAGGTACAGGTTCTTGAACACCCTGCTCCGATTGCGGGGCTTGAATCCGCCCTTGAGCCTGCCATGGCTAGCCAGGCCATAAATCGCCCCACCCTCGGCGTTGTACATGCGGTCAATTGACTGGGGAGTCAGGTGTTTCTCGACCACAATCTGGTCTTCGATATCCTTTAATCCCATTCGCCGCATCTTGTCCATCACCACCGGGCGATACTGCTCCAGCAACCCGCCCGCGCCTTCCCACTGTTGTCCCGCCCGCAGGTAGGGCGTATGGATCAGGATGTAGAGCGCTTCGCACCCCTTCGGTGCCTGCGACGGATCGGTGCGACTGGGCGCTGCGATATAAAGCGTCGGGTCCCGCGCCGGAATGCCAGCGCGATAGATGTCATCAAACTCGTCATGGCTCACCTTGCTGAACAGGAAGTTATGGTGGGCCAGTTGCTCGTACTGCTTCTTGAGGCCAAGATAGAAAACCACGCCACTGCACGCCGGGGTGTAGTCCGACGCGATCGACTTCTGCTCGCGCAGCGAGCGGGGCGTTGCGGACAAATCGCGGTACGTCCGCTGCACGTCGCAATTGCTGACGACCGCGTCCGCCGCGATTGTCCGCCCGTCATCCAGAACCACGCCCGACACGCGCGTCTCGCTGGATTCAATCTTCGCGACACCAGTGCCCGTGATGATCGTGATGTTGGGCATCTCTCTCGCGATGCGTTCGAGGCTGCGGGCCACCATCCGCGTGCCGCCGGTCTTGCCATTTGGGTCCATCGCGTACCAGCAGCCGTGATCGACCTGAGCCGCAGCGATCAGCGACAGAATCGCGGGTGCGAGGAAGGGCGATGATCCGACATACTGCAGGAAGTGCTCGCACATCTGGCGAACGTGTGGCTGGGCAATGTGCTTCTCAATCGTCGACGCGACCGTCGAGTGCATCCGCATATTGAGCACGTCGCCCAGCAGCCCTGGCTCCGTTGGCGGCTTCTTCATCATGTCGCGCACGCCGCCAAGATCGCGGTAGTAGAAGACCCGCTCCGATAGCCGCATCATGCGGCGCGAGTACTCCACGAAGGAGCGAAAGCCCGTCCCCGCGTTGCTGCCTGGAAACTGGCGTTCGAGGGCGGCCCCCATCTCCTCAACCTTTAGTCGCAGGTCGATGGTGGTGCCGTCCTCATACATGCACCGCCATTGCGGATCGAGGTTGATCAGGTTGATGTAATCCTCGACGCGCCGCCCGCTGCGCCGGATGATCCCGCGCAGCACCTGTGGCAGCGTGATGATCGTTGGCCCCATGTCAAACTCGAAGTTACCCAGGGCTGACTGCTCCCGCAGCAGGTTCATTTTCCCGCCCAGATGGGCGTTGCGTTCGATCAGCGTGACCTGAGCGCCAAGGCTCCCCAGTTCGACCGCGCTGGCCAATCCAGCCAATCCGCCCCCAATGATCGCCACACGCTGAGTCTTCCCAGCGGATTGACCAACCGAATTGCTATCAAGACGACCATTCGAACTGCCAGCCATGCTGCCTCCATTACCGAGCGAGGTGGAAACGTCACTGTAGGGACAGTTTCGGTGGGCTCGCGTCGTTCGATTCGCGGAGCACTTTGACAATCACCATCGATGGTTGGTTCGGCAGACAGCGGATTTCAGCAGGGGCATCTCGGTGATGTGTAACTGCTGTCTCGCGATCTCACCTCTTACAATGCAGCATGGACACAGCGACAAACGCGACCACACCAACACGCAAGTCCCGCAAGCAACTCTTTCTCGTACTCGGTGCCGGAGTGCTCGTGCTGCTGGGCGGTGCGCTCCTGCTGGCTCCAACAATTGCCGGATCATTCGCGCCCGGCATCATCGCCTCCCAGGCAAGCAGTTTCGTGAAGGGCAAGGTCGCACTTGGTTCAGCCAGTTTTTCCTGGGGAGGTCCCCAGAAACTCACCAACCTCACCTGGACCGACGAACAGGGCAAGCAAATCGCCAAAGCCAGTGTCTCCACCAGCGCAGGCCTGCTGGGCTTGGTTTCGGGTAGACTCAACCTCGGCGAAGTTGAGATCAAGGACACCACCCTCGCCCTTGTCCGCCATCAGGATGGCCAACTCAACGTGCAGAAGTTGCTGGTCACCCAGCCCGCCGGCGCACCAACCCCGGGTACTGCCCCATCTCCCCAGGCTTCCAAGCCCATCCAACTCCCCAAAGGTCTGAAGGTCAAACTCTCAATCAAAAATGTCGATGTCACGCTCATCGACGAGGCCGGGCCAGGCGGCCCAGCCAGCCCCACAACCGTGCGACTTGCTAACGTTTTGGGCAGCGCCACTATTGATCCATCCCAGGCACTCAAGGCCAAACTCAGCGCCGACGCGAGCGTGCCCGCTGGCGGCGAAGGCAAGATCGCTTTGGACATCGATGCCAGCAACTGGGCCGATGCTTCTGGCCTTGTCACCATGGACAACGCCCAACTCAAGGCCATCCTCGATATCCAGAACCTGCCCATGGCGATGGTCGATGGCTTGGCAGGGCCAGTCATCAAGGACGAATCGGGCAAGACCGTTCCCCTCGCCACTGCCTTGGGACCAACCCTCACGCTCAAGATCGATGCCAACGGCAACCTGAAGGATGCAACGGCCAACCTCAACCTCGTGATGCAGCGCGCAACTGCAAACGGCAGCCTGCGCATCGCCGACGGCTCCCTCACCTCGACCCAACCGCTCGCCATCGCCCTCAAGGGGCAGGCCCTTAGCGACCTCGTGCCCGCGCTGCGTCAGGCCCTGGCCCAGGCAGCATCCGCTACTGCTCCCGCTCGCCCAGGCGTCGATACCTTGCCCGATATCACCATCAGCATCAGCGACCTGCGCACGAAACTGCCCCAGGGCGGCGCAGGCCTCGACCTGCGAGGCACCAGCGCAACCATCGCATTGGAAACGACACAGGTCATCGGCTCGGTCGTCACCGCTGCCGGACAAGCGCCCCAGTCGATGCGCATCACGCCGCTCCGCGCGACGATCAAAACCACCGACCTCGCGCAAACCGTCTCGATTATCGCGAACACCAGCGCAACTCTGGACAACCAGCCCGCCGGCGAACTCAGCATCAACACCCAACTTGCCGGCTTGCTTGATGCTCAAGGCGCACCCCGCTCGGGCGTGCCCCAGTCGGTCAACGCAAGCGTGCAGATCAGGCAGATCGCTACCGCAGTTGCCCAGCCCTTCGTGCGTGCCTTGAACCTGGATCTCGCGCGAGACATCGGCCCGATCCTGGACCTTGATCTCAAAGCAATCACCAACGGCACGCCAGGACCCTCGGGCACTTCTCCCCTCGACATCGACCTGCGCGCTAGCGCCGCGATGCTGCGAGCCACCGGAGCCTTCACGCTCCGCGATGATGCCCTCGTCGGACGCGCCATCAGTGGCGCACCGGTGATGGTCGTCGAAGCCGACGCGGCGGGCCGATTGGCCGAAACCATCACGGCCAAGGGACCTTGGAAAGTCTCAGCGGCGCAAACCGCGGGCGGCAATGGCAAGGCGGTCGTGAAGATCAACTGGTTGAACCTTCCTCTGGCTGCCAACCGCTCGCCCCGCATGGATCAAGCCGACGTTTCGGTTGGCATCGATGTCGAACAATTGCTGCTGACGCCAGTGGCCGATGCCGCGACCAGCGCAGCCAGTTCCGCCCCGCGCGGCTCGATTCAGATTCCCAAGTTTGGTGCTGGCCTGTCGCTCGCCAAGGGCGGCAACGCGACTGTCGGCATGCAAGGACAGTTCGCCTACGAATCTCAGCAAGGTGGTATAGGCGCCAACTTCACGGTGCCCGGGGTCATCCGCGCTCTGAGCAGCGAGGCAAGCCAGCAACGCGGCGAGTGGACCATGGCCGATCCGATCACGCTTCGGCCCGTGGGCGATCTCGAAGTCGTGAATCTTCCCCTGGCCTTGGCGAGTCTCTTCGTCCAACCTCCCGTGGTCGACGCAAACACGGGCAAGGCCGGGATGGATGTCGTCGCGCTGCTTCGCGACATTGTCGGCCCTGCCATCGTCATTCGAGTGAGGACCACAGCGGGCGATGGCGGCGCACTGGCTGTGAATACGAGCGCCGATTCCGGGCAATTCAAGTTCACCGCCAGCGCGAATCTCAGTGAAACTTCGATCGCGATGCAATCGGTAGAGATGCGCACCACGCTCTCGCCCCAGAGCGCGGAGGCCGTCATGGCTCGCCTCGCTCCTGAAATGCAGGATCGCCCCCGTCTCGCTGCGCCTGCCCAAGCCGTCTTTAGTGTGCAGCCGCTTTTGATCCCTCTGGACAAGGATCGCCTCCCGAAGTTTGCGGAAGCCGGCCCAGCCAAGGCCCGCTTGACACTCCCAGGACGCGTGCTCGTCGACAACGTCGCAACGAGCCAGACCCAGAAAGCTCGTGTGGGACTCGAAGACTTCACGCTTGACGTGGAAGCACCCCTGTCCAGCCTGATTGCCCCGCAAGCCCAAGGCAAGGGCACAGCCGCCGCCCCCACCCTCGCCCCCGCCCTCGCCCCCGCCCAAAGCAGCGGCCCCATGATCTTCACGCTTCGAGGCAACTTGCTGGGCGCGCCCATGGGTTCGCCCCAGCAAGTTCTGGGCCAGTTGTCCGGATCGTCCACTATCCAACTCTCCAACGCCAAGCCAGAATCGATCCGCGCAGACTTCACGCTGGGTCAACTCAGCACGCAAGGGCTGGATGCGTTGCTCGGGAAAGAGGGCCTGATCGTCGGCGCACTTGGCCAGTCCGCCGAGGTGCGCATCGTCGCCAATAGCAACGCAGACGCCTCGCGTGCAGACGCTTCGATGAGCCTCACTGCGCCGAACTTCCAAACCACCGGGCCGCTCAAACTTCGAGTACTGCCCGAGAAGTTTGAACTCGTCGAGCCAGCGCGATTCACCCTGCGGACTCAGCCTTCTTTCGTCGAAGCCCTGCTTAGACCAACTTCCCCCGCTCCCACCTCCGCCGCCCCCGCCCCACAAGCTCCCGCCCTCGCCCTCGCCAGCGAAACCGTGATCGACCTCGCTATCACCACACTGGTCCTGCCACGCCAGACTACGACTGCGGGCACGACTCCTGGCACCCCCCCCGGCACCACCGCTGCCAAGCCACCGCCCCCAGATATCGCCCTCGCACTCACCATTCCCAGCGCCGTGCTCCGCACCAGCGACAACAAATCGCTCACGATCGCCAATACCCGCGTCACCATCAACCCCGCAACCAACGTCCCCGCTGTCTCTGCGGGCGACAAACCACTCGCCTTCGCTCTTCTCGTTGACAGCGTGCAGGTCCAGGGCAGCCAAGCCTCGGGCAAACTCGAACTCACCGGCAACCTCCGCAACCTGATTGACAGTGCTGGTGTATTCAGCATGGATAGTGCGATCTTCGACGCACAGGGCCAGATGCCCAGCGTCCCGACCGCGCTGGTCGATGTGCTGGCCAAGAAAGATGGCCTGCTGGTCGAGGCTCTTGGCCCCATCATCGAACTGTCGATCCTCGCCGAGCGATATCCCATCTCGGGCAAGCCCGTGGCTGGTGTTGCCCCCGGCCTGCTCGACATCAAGGCCCGCTCCGAACGCGCCAACGCCTCCATCAAGGGCGACCTCACCGAGGGCGTGCTCGTCTGCGATCAACCCGTCACGGCCAACCTTCTCGAAATCTCCGCCGCGTTTGCTGGTCGCGTGGTCAAAGGCCTGCCCCTCCTGGGCACCTTCGAGAAGAAGCGCGAAGATCGACCCGCCATGATCACAGCGTCGGGCCTTCGTGTGCCCCTAAGCAGCGACCTGTCCAAATTGTCTGGCCAGGTGACGATCGACCCTGGCCAGTTGCGTTTCGGCGCAGGCTCGGAGTTCTCGCAACTGCTCAATCTCGCCAAGATCAAGTCCAACGCCAGCATCGGCACACGACTCGAACCCCTCGTGGTGAATGTCACCAATGGCGTCGCCACCTACGCGAAGTGGCGCGTGCCGCTGGGCGAGTTCACGATGGAGACCGAAGGCACTGTCAACCTCGTCAATCGACAACTTGATGTCGTCACATGGATCCCGCTAGGCGCGCTGGCGGACGAAGCCGCGGGCATCTTCAACACCGGCGCAGGCGGCAAACTCAACCAGATTCTGGGCGGCTCGACGCCAGTGCTCGAGGTCGCGAGCATGCTCCCCTTCCGAACCAAAGGTTCCATGGACAATCCCCAGACCGGCCCAGACCTCGAACTCTTCGGCAAGACCTTCCTCAAGCAACTCAAGCCGGAAAATCTGCTCGAGAAAGGCCTGGGCGATCTGTTCAAAGGCCTCAAGAAGGAAAAGAAGTGAAGCCCCTGATCGCGATCTCAATGGGCGATTCCCTGGGCATCGGTGCCGAGGTGCTCGTCAAGTCGCTCGCCGACCAATCCCTGCGCTCGCGAGCGCGATGGGTGATCTTTGGCGAACATGCCACCATGCAAGCCGCCGCCGACGCATCAAGTCTTGCTCCATGCTGGACCACCCACCAGGACACCATCCTCGCCACCACCAATTTCGTACCCCAGCGCGATGGCGACGTGATGCTCATCGAAACTGAAATCGCTTCACAACTTCCCCCGCAACTCCTCCCCGCCCTCATGCCCAGAGCCCGCGCGGGCGCAGCCTCTTACCAGTTCGTCCTCGCCGCCATCGAACTCGCCAAGTTGCCCCCCGATCATCCCTGGCGTGCCCACGCCGTGGTCACGGCACCGATCAACAAGCACCATTGGTCCCTGGCTGGCCACACCCGCTTCCCAGGTCACACCGAACTGTTCGCCCACGAAACCGGCACCGACCGCTACGCCATGATGTTTCATGCTTCCGCAGTTGGCAGCGAAGCGACAAATTCCGCGCCCGCCCCCGGCCTCAACGTCATCCTCGTGACAGTCCACCAGCCCTTGCGCACCGTGCCCAACACACTCACCACAGAGCGCATCCTCGAAGTGATCGACCTCGGCGCGTCCCAGATGCAGCGATTGGGCGTGCCCCATCCTCGCATTGGTGTCTGTGGCCTCAACCCCCACGCTGGCGAGCATGGCTTGCTGGGCGAAGAAGACGAATACATCATCGCCCCCGCCGTGCAGCAGGCCCAAGCCATGGGCCACCATGCCACCGGCCCGCATCCCGCCGACACCATTTTTCAGAGCGCACTCTCATACACAGACAAGCCCCCGACCCGCTTTGATCTCGTCGTCGCCATGTACCACGACCAGGGACTCGCGCCCCTCAAGACCCTCGCCTGGGACCGCGCCGTCAACCTCACCGTCGGCCTCCCCTTCCCACGCACCAGCCCCGACCACGGCACCGCCCAAGACATCGCCGGTAAAGCCATCGCCAACCCCGCCAGCATGCACGCGGCCATGATGCTGGCATCTTCCCCATAGGCCATGCGTCCCCAGTAGCCCCGGCGTCGCGCCAGGCACGAACTCCCAAACAACCATCTTTCGATCAACCAACTTCCCATTTTTGTGGTCCGATACGGAATCGGTGGCATATTCCAGTATGCTGTACACAACTTCCTCGGGAGTCTGGTTCATGCGTTCGGGGCCAAATTCAATCCGCACAACC
>Ga0163144_10001307_pt1 | contig 58823 bp, 60 predicted proteins | sample OliLak19BULKMAT1_FD_123175 | JGI IMG/M metagenome (GOLD analysis project Ga0163144, IMG submission 123175) | Freshwater microbial mat bacterial communities from Lake Vanda, McMurdo Dry Valleys, Antarctica - Oligotrophic Lake LV.19.BULKMAT1 | ecosystem: Environmental > Aquatic > Freshwater >...
CGAAAGGAACCCGAGACCAACTAACCCACACGCCCTGCGTCGCTCGCGCTCCGTTCACGATGGACCGATCCGCGCGTCCACGATGAACCGATCGGCGTGTTCACGATCGCCGAAACCCGCACTGCCTCGAATACGACTCCGGTCACGCGCTCGTTATCGGTGACGTGGGGGCGATTGGTGTAGTTCCCGTTCGGGCCGATAACAGAAACGCTGCCGCCCGCTCGGCATTCAGCAATGGCGGGGACATCCGTTGGGGGCTCTTCGGTGTAGCGGAATTGGACGAATACCCTGACTTCCGAGGCCGTGCTGACGCCATCATTGCGAGCCTGAAGGGCGACGCGGGGAATTTCTCCAGCTTCGAAGGGTTTTTCCATAGTGGCGCCCGCTATGACGGCGCGGGCCCTTTGGGTGAGGGCGAGCACTCGCTCCGTTTGGCGACCCTGCTTTTGCGTTTCTTTGAGTTGATCCCTCGTCAATCTGACGTCGTTGCAGGCAAACGCCATCATGCCGCCGCTGACAGCGACGAGGAGGAAATTCAGCAGGATCTGCCAAAACTCGAAGGCTGTCTTTGGTGGCCAATAGCGCGAGCGGTTGGGGCAGTGCTCTGGATCGCTGGCTCGGCAGGCGTGGTGGCAGCACTCGCCATGATGTTGGGGGGCGGCCGCGCGGCCGTATGTGGTCCGGTGCTGGTCGCGTCCTTGATCGCTATTTGGTGCGGATTGCGACTCCTGTTTCCGGAAGAAACCGCGCCACTTCATTGGGTGAGCGTAGGCACGGGTCGAAACATCGGCTCCACACCAAGCTCATGAATCGCATGCACGAGGCACCGGATATTGTGACAGAGGACTTTCAACAAGACTTCGTTGATCTGCGCCGCACGAATCCTGCTCCGAACCGAGTCACCGAAGACGCGCTTGATCGCGGAAAACGTCGCTTCGACGTTGGAACGCTTGTGGTAGTGCTGGCCGAATTCTTCGCGGTTCATTGCGAAGAAGTGAAACAGGCGGTTCCATGTGGGCGTGTTCTGGCCGAGCTTGCAGTTGACGCGGAACGGGATGAACGGCTCGGCGCCTGCCTTGACGATCAAGTCGTAGTTCTCGCGGGCGTTGTACGCCTTGTCGGCGGAAATCTCTTTCATGGTGAAACGCTCGCCCGTGCGGCGTACCAGTTCCCGGAGCTGCGGGGAGTCGCCGGTATCGCGCTCCGTGACTTTGAGCGACGTGACGACGTTCGTCTTCACCCCGACCATGGCGTGACATTTTACCCAGTCGTGGCCGGTGACTTCTTTGCCGTACTTCTCGGAGTAGAAGCGGAAAAACTGCGACGTGCCGAAGCCGGTGGAGTCGATTGCGAAATCGGTTTCGACTTCGCGAAGCGGCGCCGCGCTCGCCTCGATCAACGCGTAGAGCGTCGGGGTAACGGTCTCCGACTCGATGACGTTGAAAATCGTATTGTAGTGGGGCGCGCGGCGGATCAGCCCGCGCTCGGCGGCGTCACGAAGGTCTGTCATGCAACGGCGGGCGCTGGTCGTGCCGTAGACTTTGAACGCGGCCGAAAAGAGCAGGTCGGCGAGCGGGAGACGCGGACGGCCGCGACCGACGGGCAGCTCCTCGACGTTCGCGCAGAGGTCACGGAGCAGCCGGCAAAAGTGTTCCTTTTCTGTCGTCTGCGCCGCGTTGTACGCGGGCCAGTCCTGCGCGTACGTGACGCGCGCCGCACGAATCTCAGTCACGGTGCCGTCCGGCGCGGTTTCGCGCTTGATGACGAATTCGACGGCGAAGATATGCTTGCAAGGGAGCTGGCGCTCCTCGAAATCGGGACAGGTGCAATGGCCCCCGTCGCCGAGCGCAACGGTGTAGCGCCCCCGCGTCGACTGCGAGGGTACGGTCCAGGCGCCGCCCTGCTGCCGAATGCGCGCCGTCGCCGCGATCATCAAACCCCGTTGCTGCCGTCCGTCGTTGGTCATGTTCTCCCCCAGTGCGATTGGTTATTAACCAATACCAATGGGGGGCAATCTTGTCAACCCTTATCGGATAGGCTAGTAGGAGATACTCGGGGGACTGATGAATGGCTAAGGCCACGAAGCAACTCGATATCGGGATCGTGCCCATGCTCGGGTGTCGCTGCCGGTGCGGCCACATCTGGCTGCCGAGAATTCGCAACGAAGACGATACTTTCGAACGGCCTGCGACCTGTCCGTCCTGCAAGAGCCCGTTGTGGGATCGCAAGAAGCAGTTCGAAAGGCGGGCAAAAGACCGCTGATTGCCTGCTGCTAGGTAGCCGGGATGGTCAGCGCTGTGCTAACCATCCCGGCCAGAAGCATGCCCCCGGCCAGACTCGAACTGGCAACCGCGGACTTAGTAGGACCTCGCTCTGTCCGTTTGAGCTACGGGGGCACACCGCGGGGTCGTGGTTCCCCAAGAACCACGACCCCACTTCCTCACCTCTTTTCTTCGCAAAGTCCCGACGGGACCTAGTCCGGCTTCTTCGGCTCGTCGGCCTTGAGCACCGCCTCGATGACCGTGGCGAAAAGGCTCTTCTTGCGGTCAGCGGGCCATGTCGCCAAGGCATATTGGCCGGTGTCGACCTTCTCGAAGATATCCGGACGACGAACCATCGCACTCCGGACAATCTCGACGGCGTTCTCGGTCTGAAAGGAAATGCCGTCGGCCTGAAGGCCGGTCGTTATTTCCGGCGCCGTCATCGGGCGCAGGTGTCTCGCAAGTACCGCCACGATGCTGGACCACAACGGCGATTTTTCCGCCGGTTCGGGTGGTTCGACATCGGGCGCGGCGGGATCTCGCTGGATCGCAGGAGTCGCAACCGTCGCCTGCTGAAGCACCTTTGCGTGCTTCAAAAATTGCTCCAGGGCGGCCTTCCGTTTCGTAAGTTCCGCGAGCCGAGCGAGTTCTATGCGCACTTTCCTGAGTTCTCGCTCGGCCTCAGCGATAGCGCCCCCCAACGCACGATCCATCATGACTTGGGCATTTATGGGAACCTGCTGGGCTTGGCAAGCCTTTTCAAGCCTACCCCTGGGGTTGGGTGTTGGTTTGGGGGGCATGAAATGAGGGATCAAGGTATGCAAGTTGTTGGTATTACGTCGCTTCCAGATGGGCGCATGACCTCCGCCCAAGCAGCTAGGTACCTTGGGCTTGCAGTGAAAACGCTCGCTGCCAAGCGGTCCACGGGAACCGGGCCGCACTTCGTGAAGCGGGGGCGCATCTTCTACTTCAAGGACGACCTCGACGAATGGCTCCGAGCCGGCCGCGCCGGGTCCACCTCGGAGGCGAGGTTATTGGCCGCTACCGAGAACCACTCCGAAAAGGGACGGTAAATGACCGCCCCTACTCAGTGCTCGATTTATTGGGCAGCCGCCGGATTAAATGTGCAGGCTGGCCTTATTAGGCAAAGCCATAGCATGGCGGCGCCAACCGCTGACAAGTCCGTTGCCACGCGTGTCGGACTTTCGCTATCTTTTCGTTCGTGGGGGCCGCCGGAGAGACCCAAGATTAACTTGGTGTCGTCATCCGGATAATCCCCGGAGGTACTACTCATCATGGTTCAGTCCGCGCTTGCCCTTGGGCCCGCCTTCGAGGGTGTTCCTGTCCGTCTTGCGAAAGGCCGTCCTCTTAGATTTGCAGGCCTCCTATCAGCGGAGCGTGCGTTCGTGGAGATGCCCGTTGTCCCCGCTCCAATGAGTCGCAAATCCCAGCGCAAATCCGAGCGAGGAGCCGGCACCATCAGGGCATTCCGAATCCAGGGTGATGAGCTCAGTCGGGATGGCCTGTTCGATGGGGACTATGTCCTCGTCGGTGACCAGAAGCGCCCCCCTCCCGGTGCAGTCGTCCTGGCTGAAAGGGGTGGCCGACCTGTATTGAGGCGATCGACCCTGCACGGACGTCATTCTTCCGGAAGTTCGGCGTGTTCCGATTCAAAGGTCCTCGGAGTTTTCCTGGGCATCATCCGCAAGCGTGGCTTTGGGGGAGCGGACAGAAAGCCTACGATCTCAGCCCCTCGGAGTTCCTCGATGGAAAGCTTTCCCACTGCACCGCCGAGCCGGGCGCACCTGCTTCGCAGCCGCCTGATGATGCTCGAATCGACGTGCGCGGGCACCAGAAATCCGCGCCTGCAGCGGGCCCTCCAAACCGAAGCGGATCTAGTGCGAAGACAGCTCCAAAATGAACCACATTGGAATTAGATAGACTAATGATGCTGCGTAAGTTTTTTCATTTCATCTGCCAGGACTCCCGAGCTAGTAATTTGCCGCAACGCGGCATCCAAGGGGGAACGGGCAATGCAAGCACGGGCAAAGAAGTCAGAAGGTGGTACTGGAGCAGGGCTGTTCGAGCCTGACATTCTTCTTCCAAATCAATATTTTGCAGCTTTTCGGCGTGGGCGGGCTGTCGAAGGCGAACGTCGCCTTATGCTGGCCGTCCTCGAAGATGCGGTCGATAGCTTCCGTAAGCATTCGGTTGCTTGCGATCCAAGGGAGCAGGCATCCTTTCTCGAGGCCAAGGAGTGGTTTTCATCGGACGACCGCTCTTGGTTGTTCGCTTTCGAGAACATCTGCGACGTTCTCGAGATGAACGCAGACTACCTCCGGTCGGGGCTCGATCGATGGCGCCGTGCGGCGGCCGTCCGAGCCGCAGAGCAGACGGCTGCCCGTTACGAGGACGCCCTTCAGAACGCGACGGCCTGATCCGCAAGGATTGGCCGAGCTAGGGTCTACCCTACGGCTCGGCCGATCCTTCCGCGGGCAGGGAGATTCGGACAGGAATTCCAGTCTGATCTTTCACCGCTCGCCGAAGCCGCTCAGGATCTACCCTCTCGAGCAATCCGCGCCGGGAAAGGATTTGTTGGGCTTCGGCGGCGAGATCTCCGCGCAACGCGTAAATGTCAGGGTGAACCTCGATGAAAATCTCCCCATCGCGGGTTCCCACCTTCACGGGCTGATAGAGAAACTCGCCGGGGCTTCCTACTTTAACCTCACGGAAGAGAATGGCGATGTCTTCGTTGTAGAGCCTAATGCAGCCGTGGCTGACTTGCATACCCACGCCCCACGGCATGTTCGATCCATGTAGCGCATAGAGGGGTAGCGTCAGCTCGAGACGGAAGAGACCAAGAGGATTTTCGGGGTCGCCCCCAGCAATGAACGTCCGCGGGTCGCCACGCTCTCGGATATGCTCTGCTCGAATCGACTCCGGAATGACCCAGGTAGGGCGCTCGGTCTTGCCACGGATCTTGAAGCTGCCCTCTGGGGTTCTCCAGTCGTCGCGGCCGAGGCCGACTGGGTACGTCACCAAGACGCTGCCCTGGTAGTGATAGAGGCGCATCTCGGGGATGTTGACGACGACGCCCTGCGAACGAGCCTCCGGAAGCACGAATTCAGTCGGAATCACAATCACTTCCGCCGGCGATGGCATCCAGGGATCCACCCCCGGATTGGCGGAGATCATCTCGTTGTAGCCGAGGTCGAAATGACGACCGACATCCAGTAGGGTGTCGCCTTCTTCGACTACGTAGGTTCGCAGATCACCGACGACGGTTGTTTCGAGGCGATTGGCGCTCGACCGAAGGGGATAGCGAACGGGAACTCGATCGACGAAACTCTCCTCGGTCCACCGCGAGGCCCATGCTGAGCCGACCACCACGGATAGCCCCAAGGCGACCGAGAGGGTGAGCTTCACCGCCTCTCGCGCGCCGCGTACTGAAACCGTCATGCCCAATCCCCCCAATACGCCACGCTTTCACGGTTCGCGGCGAAACTCCTGGAATACTGTGGAGCAACGGCCGTTCCTTGTCGAGGTGGAACGAGCTGTGAAATACTCGTCTTGCTCCACTGTTCCGAAGGGGTGTGGGAGGTTCTCGATGCGTGGTGGGTGGTGGGTGGTGGTAGCGGTCGCGGCGTGGTCCTTCGCGGCGAGTACCGTGTCAGCGGGAACGATGGAACCCCCGCGCGTGACGGCCAAGTCGGCGATCGTCGTCGATGCGCATACAGGGAGCGTCTTATGGTCGCAGGATCCGGATGAGCGATTGCCTCCGGCCAGCACGACCAAGGTGATGACAGCCATCCTGGCGCTCGAGAGCGGACGGCTCCGCGAGAGGGTCGAGGCTAGCCCCGAAGCGTGCATGGTGGCTCCGAGCAAGGTGAATCTCAGGCCGGGCCAGCGCTTGCTTCTCGAGGATCTCGTCTACGCGATCCTCCTCAACTCGGCCAACGATGCGAGTATCGCGATAGCCGAGCATCTCGCCTCGTCGGTGAGCGCGTTTGGCGCGCGAATGACGGCACGCGCGCATCTACTCGGCGCGACGCGCACCAACTTCGTGAATCCTCACGGGCTCACCCAGGATGGTCACTACTCGACCACGCGCGACCTAGCGACGATCTTTCGCTATGCGCTCGCGGTCCCAAAATTTCGTGAGGTTCTCAGCACGAAGGCGGTCGTCGTGGGCGTCGAGAATAGCTCACGCCGAATCGCGCTTCGCAGCCACAATCGTTTGCTCGACTCGTACAGAATTCCCGTGATTGGAAAGACTGGTTACACGATAGCCGCGAAGAAGTGTTACGTCGGTGCCGGTAGCTACGGGGGTCGCGAGATCATCGTTGCGGTGATGGGGTCGCGAGACCTCTGGGGTGATACCCGCCGGCTACTCGAGTTCGGATTCGACGGCGAGCTGCCACCGGAGGTGAACCCTCGCATCAAGCGGCAACAAGTCATCAATCGTGCACCCAGCACGACGAGAACCGCTGAGACACGTGTCGCCCGTTCGTCGCGCGGTGCGGCACGCCCGCAACGGGGACCGCAATACGCGATTCACGTTGGCACGTTCGATCAGAAGGATCGCGCCGAACGCTTGCAGCGAGCCCTCGGCCGGCGCGGCTTCGACGTAGCGATCGACCGACTCGCCGACGGCCGCGGCAGGGCCAAGAGGGTCCGCTATCGCGTCCAGGTCGGCCCATACGCCAACCGGGGTCAAGCCGAGTCCGCAGCCAAGACCATGGCAGCGCAGGTCGATCTGCCAACACGCGTCGTACAGCGCTGATTCGATCGAGTCCTGGAGGCAGTCGACATCAGAGCGTTTTCCGGCTGAGCTCGAGAAGATCCGGTAACGCACGGAGGCCCTCGATAGTCCGCTCCGCGCCGCTCTCCGGACCAACACCGACGTAAGCCACCTGCGCCGCCAACGCGGCGTCACGGTCGACCAACGTATCGCCGACGAAAACCGCGGCCTCCGCTGGAATCCGCGCACGCGCGAGGCAAGCGAGTAGCAAATCTGGTGCTGGCTTCGGTCGCTCGACGTCGAGAATGCCGAGTCGAATGGTAACGAAGCGATCGAGCCTGAAGTGTCGTGCAACTCCCTCGACGGTACGTCCACGATTCGTGGCCAGCGCGAGCGGGCAGTGCGACGACAGGTGCGCAAGAGTCGACTCCAGATCCAATACCGGACGCATCAAGGGATAGAAGGGTTCGTAGTCCGCTCGAGACGCGACTTTCCGCGCGCGCGCATGGAGCTCGGCGTTAGTCGCGAAGAGGTGATCCCAGAGCTGTGGACCGGAAAGACGGTGGCAGAGGTCGCGGCCGATAGCGTCCAGGGGCTCCACGCCGAGCTCGTCGAGCACGGAGTCGTAGAAGGCAACGTTCGCATCTCTGGAATCGAACAGTACGCCGTCACAGTCGAGAATGATCAACCGGACGGCGTCCCCGGTCGGAAACACCGCCTTCACGGTTGACGGCGCGCGATCTCGACGATGCTCTTCCAACCAGCCGTGCGTTTGCCTCGCTCGTCGGCGCTCCAGCGTGGCTCGAAGATTCGATCCCGTCGCCACGTTCGGCTGGCCTCGGCGAGATCCTTCCAGAACCCGGTCGCGATCCCGGCGAGGTAGGCAGCCCCGAGACTCGCGGCATCGAACACCTCGGGTCGTTCGATCGGGACCCCGCTCACGTCGGCCTGGCATTGCATCAGGAAGTCGTTCCGCGCCGCCCCGCCATCGACGCGCAGAACGTCGAGCACCGAGTCGGGTGCGTCGGCGCGGAGGGCGTCGACGACCTCACCGCAGCGAAACGCGATCCCTTCGAGGACCGCGCGGACGATTTGCGCCCGCCCCGTCGCTCGCGACAAGCCTCCAATGACGGCGCGCGCGCCCGGATCGAGATAGGGCGTACCGAGACCCTGAAAGGCCGGTATGCACCACACCCCGCCACTGTCGGGCACGCTCGTCGCGATCGCCTCGGAATCGGCGACGTCCGTGAGAATTCCTAGGCCGTCGCGCAGCCACTGCATCGCCGCGCCGACCGTCACGGCGCTGCCTTCCAGGCAGTACGTGCGCTGCCCGTCGAGGCCCCAGAGGACGAGCGGAAAGCATCCGTGCGGGGAGAGTCTGATCGACGGTCCGACGTTGAGGTCCATCATCGCCGCAGTCCCGTACGTGATTTTCATCATCCCGGGCTCGATCCGCAGCTGACCGAACATGGCGGCTTGCTGATCTCCCGCCCGCGCGGCGAGCGGAATGGCAGCCCCGAACAAGTCCGTGGCCGTCGAGCCGGCGACGGCGCTCGTGGAAACCAGCGTCGGAAAGCTTGCGAGCGGCAACCCGAGGCTCTCGATCAAGCTCTCGTCCCACGCGCCGGTCATAAAATCGTACACACCGGTGCAGGAGGCGTTCGAGTCGTCCGTAACGTACGCGGCTCCCTTCGAGAGCTGCCACGTGAGCCACGTATCGATCGTTCCGAAGCGCAGGCGTCCAGCGTCGGCACGGGCGCGAGCCCCCGGTACGTTCTCGAGCACCCAAGCCCATTTCGAAGCCGATTGGAGTGGGCTCAGGATGTACCCGCGGCTCCCCAGCTGGGCGCAGAACTCGACGGTTCGGAGGTCTTGCCATCCGATCGCGGGGTAGACGGGAGCGCCGGTATCCGCGTCCCATACCAATGCCGAGGCGCGTTGGTTGCAGAGTCCGAGTGCGGCGATCGCCGACGCGGGAACCTTCGATCGCTTCAGTGCGGTACGCGCGACGTCGAGCGTGCGCTCCCAAAGCGCTATCGGGTCGTGCTCCACCCAGCTCGGGCGCGGACACGAAAGCCCGATCTCCGAGTATGCCGTCGCGACCTCGCGTCCCTCGTGATCGAAGACGTAGGCTCGGACGCCGCTCCCGCCCTCGTCGATGGCCAGAACGTGGGAGCTCACTCGGTGGGGCTCACCGGCAGCAATGCGCCCGGGTTCATGATTCCGGTTGGATCGAGCGCTCGCCGGATGCTCGCAAGTAGCGGGTAGGCAGAGCCCAGCTCCTTCGCGAGCCACTCGCGGCGCACGCGGCCGATCCCGTGATGATGCGAGATCGTGCCGCCGGCGGCGAGCGTTGCCTCCATGGCCGCGTTCCAGATCCGAAAGTAGAGATCTTCGAGCCCCTCGGGCGCGTCGGGACGGGCCGCGAATGTGAAGTAGATGTTGGTGCCCGTTCCGTAGCTGTGTGAGCTATGTCCCGACGCGACGATCAAGCCGGGCACCGCGCGCATGCCGGCGAGCACTCCGGTGTAGAGTCGGTCGATGCGATCCCAGGTTGCAGCGACCTCGATCGTGTCGACGACCATGCCTTGCTTCAGGAAGTATTCGAACCCCGGAACCTGATTGCGATGATGCAACCAGCTGTCGACCGGCTCGGGGCCGGTCACGCGTCCGCCGATTTCTCCGGCGATGCGTGCGGCGCCCGCGATCTCCACTTCGGTGAGCTCTGCCGGGCCCTCGGTGAGTACCAGCAGCAGGCTCTCACCTTCCTTGGCGGTGCCGGCGAACGATCGTCCAGCCTCGATCTCGTCGTAGAGGCGGAGGACCGCCGGGCGCCATCCAGCGCGCATGATCTGCCGCAACGCTTCGAGCCCTGCCTTCATCGACGGGAATGCGATCGACTGCTTTGCCGTAGAGGACGCCAGCGGGTGAATCTCGTAGGTCAGTTCCGTGAGGATTCCGGTCGTACCTTCGGCGCCGAGAAAGAGGTGGCGCAGATCCTGACCGGCGGCGGCGCGGGGGATCGCGCGGGTGCGTACGATCTCGCCGTTCGGAAGGACGGCCTCGAACGCGACGAGCATGTTCTCGATGTTCCCGTACTTGGTGGAGAATTGCCCGGCGGCGCGCGTTGCAACCCAGCCACCGACCGTAGACAACGCGATCGATTGCGGGAAGTGACCCATCGAGTAGCCCGCCTGGTTGAGCATCGCCTCGAACTCCGACCCGAGAAGCCCGGGTTCGACCGTGGCGAGGAGCGCCACCTCGTCGAGGTTCTTCAGTGCGCGCATGGCGCCGAGGTCGACGACGACGGAGTGCTCGGGCGCCAACACGGCTCCGCAGACCCCGGAGCCGGCACCGAACGGGACGATCGCGATCCGCTCGCGCGACGCATACTGCAACACGGCGCTCACCTCCGCCGTGTTCGCGGGTCGGACGACGCATGTCGGCGACGCGATCGGAGCATCCTGGAGGCTTCGCCACACCGAGACGACCCAGGTGTCGCGGCGGACTCGCGCGAGCTCGGTCGGATCGTCGATCACCCGTGTCGGATCGAGGAGCGCGCGTAGGTCGGAGCGAATACGTTCGGGGGTCGGCATCGGCGGATCTCCTTACGGTGTGAAGCTCAGGTGTTTCGCCATGCGAGTCGGGCATCGCATTGGCGGGTGAAACTCTCGACCTCGTGTGCGGTCCGACGCGCGTCCCAACCAAGCTCACCAGCGGCGATGTTGGCTACGCGTGGTGCCGCGGCGCGCGCCGCCTCGGTGGCGAAATACGCGAGCCGCGATCGCCGTTCGAGAACATCGACCAAGGTTTGAGCCATCTCGTGCCGGATCGCGTACTGCACCTCGGCCGCCGAGAGGGGGATCTCGGGACTGAACGTCGCCAGAGCATCCGGACCGTCGGCGTGGCGGACGACGTCGAGCGCATCACTGCCGTAGGTCGCTATCAGACGCGCGGCGGTATCGGCTGGAACGCCCGCCAAGGCGGTGCGGATGGCCGGGAGCGCGGCATACGACTCGAGATCCTGTGCCCCGGCGAGGTTGCCGCCCGGCAGCATCTGCTCGGCGCTCGGGGAAGGGGGCAGGGCTTTCTTGATGAGCGGGCCAACCGTGTCGACCACGCGCTCGGCCATACGGCGATACGCCGTGAGCTTGCCCCCCGCGATCGTGACGAGGCCGCTCGAGCTGACGACGATCTCGTCCTTGCGGGAAATCTCGGACGGCTTCTTGCCGGCCTCTTGGATGAGGGGTCGAAGTCCCGCCCAAGCACCGATCGCATGCGCGGGCTCGACCGCGACGCCGGTGAACGTCCGCGCCACGGCTTCCTGGAGGTACGCGACGTCGGCGGCAGTCACCACCGGCTCGTCGAGCGGACCCTCGTAATTGGTATCGGTCGTGCCGACGTAGACGTAGCCGTCGCGCGGCACGACGAACACCGGTCTGCCGTCCTGCGCTCTCATGACGACACAATGACGTGCCGGCAAGTCCGCCGTGCGAAATACGATGTGGATGCCCTTCGTGAGATGCAGGCTCGGCCGATGGTCGGGTTGATCGAGCTGGCGGAGCTCATCGACCCACGGCCCGCTCGCGTTCACGACCGCATGCGCCCGTACGTCGAAGACGAGTCGGGACTCTTCGTCTCGCACCGCCACGACGCGCGGTGCCGACGACGCGCCGAGCCCCGTCACCCGTACGTAGTTGGCGACGACTGCCCCCGCGTGATCGGCGGACTTGAGCGTATCGAGAACGAGACGCGCATCGTCCGTCTGATACTCGGGATAGACGATCGCACCCTGCAGACGCTCGGGATTGAGATTGGGCTCGAGCGCGATCGCCTCTTTTTTGCTGAGCACCCGATGATGCTCTTCGGCCACGACCGAGGCGAGCTTCTCGTACAGCGCGAGACCGACCCGCAGCTTGTAGAGGCCGGCACTCGTGCGACCGTGAACCGGCAAGAACATCTTGGCGACCGCTGTGCGGTGGGGCGCGATCCGCCGCAGCGACTTGCGCTCGGTGGCTGACTCGCGCACGAGCGCGATCTCGCCTTGTTCGAGATAGCGCAGCCCACCGTGAATGAGCTTCGATGAGCGGCTGCTCGTGCCAGCGGCGAAGTCGCGCGCCTCGACGAGTGCGACCGTCAATCCTCGGAGCGCCGCCTCACGCGCAACGCCGGCACCGGTGATGCCGCCACCGATGACCAGCACGTCGAAGGTTTCGTTGGCGAGGCGTTCGACGTTGCGAGCTCGCCGACCCGGATCAAAGCCCGACATGACGTTCGGCGACGGCTAGTAGCCCCATTCGTCGAGCTCCTCGTCGTCGATGCCGAAGAAATGCGCGATCTCGTGGAGGACGGTGGTGCGAATCTCGTCGCGGATCTCCGCGGTCGACGAGCAGCTCTCGACGATCGGGAGATAGAAGATCGAAATCTTGTCCGGCAGCGCCGCGTACGCGAGTCCGCGTTCCTCGAGCGGGATCCCCTCGTAGAGACCGAAGAGCGTGTCGTCGATCGGGTCGAGACCGGCGCCGCGAATCTGCTCGTCCGTCGGCTCGTCCTCGACGACCACCTCGACGTTGGTGATGCGCGACGCGAACTCGGCGGGGAGTTTTTCGAGAACTTCCGTCACGAGTCGTCGGAATTCCTTTCGAGTCATGACGCCGAACCCTCGACGCGGGCGGCGCACCTTTTCTGGCGGCACGGCCACCGTGGCGTGTGACCGCGGCGGACGTTGCCACACGCGGTTTTCAATGACAAGGCGACGTCCTCCAAGCTTGACAACCCAGGGGTCGTGGGGCACACGATCCGACACTCGAATCCCACCAAAAAGTCTCGTTTTCGGGGTATCCCCAAGGAGGTTTCGTTCATGCTTCTCGACGGCAAAGTTGTCGTAGTCACCGGTGCGGGCCGTGGAATCGGTCGTGAAGAAGCATTGCTGATGGCGAAGCTCGGCGCCAAGGTCGTCGTGAACGATCTCGGTGGTGGCTTCGACGGCAGCGGTGCCAGCACCGGACCGGCACAAGACGTCGTGAACGAGATCAAGGCGGCGGGCGGTGAGGCCGTCGCGAACGGCGACAGCGTCAGCGACTTCAAGGGCGCTGAGCGCATCATCGAGTGCGCCGTCGACACGTTCGGCAAGCTGACCGCCGTCGTGAACAATGCCGGCATTCTCCGCGACCGCATGATCTTCAACATGTCCGAGGAAGACTGGGACTCCGTGATCGCGGTGCATTTGAAGGGCACTTTCTCCTGCACGCGTCACGCCTGCGTGTACTGGCGCGAGCAGCACAAGATCGGCAACCTCCTGAACGGGCGCATCATCAACACCGCATCGGACTCCGGCCTTCTCGGCAATCCGAGCCAGAGCAACTACGGCGCGGCCAAAGCTGCAATCGCCGCGTTCTCCGTCATCATCGACAAGGAGATGGCGAAGTACGGCGTCACGGTGAACGCGATCGCGCCGGTCGCGCGCACGCGCCTCACGGTCGAAGCGACACCGGCGACGGCAGCGCTGATGGGGCAAGAAGTTCCTGAAGGGCAGTTCGATGTGTTCAGCCCGGCCAACGTGGCTCCGCTCGTGGCGTGGCTCGCGAGCGACGACGCCGCGGGCGTGCACGGTGAAATCTTCCGCGTCGGTGGCGGTACGGTGTGGCTCATGCAGGGGTGGCACTCAGTCGGCAAGGCGAAGAAGGGCGGCGAATGGGAAGCGGCCGACCTCGGCGCCGCGCTCAAGGCCGAGCTCGCCAAGGGCGGCACCCGCAAGGAGACCATGAACGACGTCTTCGCCGAGGGCCTCTGAGCTGTCGTCGATTACGCGTCGCATCCTGATCGTCTGTCACGCCAACGTCAGCCGGAGCATCATCGCCGAGGCGCTGCTCAAAAAGATGTTGGCGGAGCGCGGTCGCGACGACGTCGAGGTCACGTCAGGTGGGATCGCGCCGTACGCGCGCGACACGAGTCTCGTGTCCATGGATGCGCGCCTCGTGCTGCGCGACGACGAGATCCATATCTCACCCGACACCATGGCGTGCGATCTGAAGCGCCATCGCGATCGGCTGAGTGACGCGGATGTGATCGTCACGATGACCGCGGAGCAGAAGCGCATGCTCGCGGCCTTTCCGGAGGCAGACGGCAAGGACGTGGTGACGCTTGCGGAGGCCGCGGGCGAGCCCGGTGACGTCGAAGACCCCGCCGGCCGGGACGAACATTTCTATCAGGCCTGCCGTGACCAGATCCGGCGCTGTCTCGAGAAGGCAATTGACCGGCTGGCCCCTCCGTTCACGGGTTGATCTCCGCGCCGCACCGTTGCAACGTCGGATCATGAGCTTCGGCAATCCCTCCGACGACGAGATCCGGGAGATCCTGACCTTGCCGATGACCGTCGCGGTCGTCGGCTGCTCGCCCGATCCGACCCGTGACAGCCACAAGGTGGCGCGTGCCCTTCAGACGATGGGCCATCGGATCATCCCGGTGAATCCTCAGGCGCGCGAGATTCTCGGCCTCCGCTCTTACGGATCGCTCCGCCACATCGAGATTCCCGTTACCATGGTCGACGTATTTCGCCGCTCGGAGCTCGTGCCGGCGATCGTCGAGGATGCGATCGCGATCGCCGCCGGCATTCTGTGGCTCCAACTCGGCGTGATTCACGAGGAGGCGGCGGCGCGGGCTCGGGCTGCGGGGATCACCGTCGTGATGGATCGTTGTCCGGCTGTGGAATACCGCCGGCTCGTCTCTTCGGACTGAGCGCGCTGGATGTCGAAGACGCTCCACACATGGGAATGGCTCGCGAGCGAGATCGCCTATGGCTGCCGTATCTTCTCGATCCGCCGGGATCGAGCGCGGTTCTCACGCGACGGCGCCGAGCACGACTTCCACGTCCTCGAGTCGACCGATTGGGTCAACATCATCCCCATCACCGCATCGCAGGAAGTGGTACTGATTCGGCAGTGGCGCCACGGCATCCGCGACTGCACGCTCGAGATCCCCGGGGGCATGGTCGACGCGGCGGATCCTTCGACGCTCGTCGCGGCCCGTCGCGAGATGATCGAGGAGAGCGGTTACGATTCAGACCGCGTCGAACCTCTCGGGATCATCCATCCGAACCCGGCGATCCAGAACAACCGCTGTCACTCGTTCGTGGCGTATGACGTCGAGCGCCGACACGACACGAGCTTCGACGCGACGGAAGAAACCGAGGTCGTGCTGGTGCCGCTCCTGCGCATTCCCGAGCTGATGCGCAGCGGAGAAATCACACATGCCCTCGTCGTCGTCGCGTTTCACTGGCTCGCGCTCCAGAGCCGCTAGCGCGCGCTCAGGAGACTTTTTGCATCGGGTACGGCGGTGCGCTGACCGCCGACGTGGCCGCGTCGAGGAGGAGTGTGAAACTCGAGCCCCGTCCCGGTGCGCTCTCGACCCCGAGCGTACCGCCCATGAGCGTCGCCAAGCGCGACGAGATCGAGAGCCCGAGCCCCGCACCCGGCGCCCGGCGCTCGCGATCGTGGACCTGCCTGAACGGCTCGAAGATGATGCGCTGATCCGCGCCGGGGATGCCGATCCCGGTGTCACTGACGACGATCGACACGTATCCCGCACCGTTCGAGGTGGCGCGGAGCGCGATCGACCCACGCTCGGTGAACTTCACGGCGTTCACGAGAAGATTCGAGACGATCTGCTTCAACCGGTCGGGATCGGCGTGCACGGACCCGCACTCCGGCGCGATCGCCGACTCGAAGGTGACGTCGTGCCCCGCGAGCAACACGTCCATCACGGCGGAAAGGTCGGAGAACAATGGGCCGAGCTCGACCGCCTCCATCTCGATGGGCATGCGACCGGCATCGATACGCGACAGATCCACGAGATCATTGATCAGATGCGACAAGTTGCTCGCGTTCTTGGTGATGCGGTGCAGGATGTCGCGCTGTGCCGGCTCGAGCGGGCCGAAGGAGTGATCCAGCAAGAGATCGATGTACCCGAGCACCACGTTCAGCGGGGTCCGGAGCTCGTGAGACACGCTCGCGAGGAATTCGTCTTTCCGGACGGCGCTGTCGCGGAGGCTCGAGTTGAGCGCGTGAACGTCGGCCATATCGCCGTCGAATTTCTGTTGCCGCCTTGCGAGGATCCAGGCGCACGCGCTCGCGACGACGCCCGCAATGCTCAGCGTCAGCGCGATTTGTGCTGCGGATGACGGTGCGACGATCGCCGCTACGCCGCCGAGCGCCGACAGCGAGCCAACGGCGACCGCCAACACCAGCGATTGCGGGCGTAGGTCCGCAGTCGCGGGAACGTGTCCGCCGGAGGTTTCGTGCAAAGTATGATCAGGCATCGATCGCAATGTGCCGCGATGGTCGTCGATGGCACGCGTGTGTCACCCGAGTGTGTCGCTGCGGCACACTCGAAGAGCTTCGACTCAACATCCGGGTGCTCGAGTTCCTTTCGAGGAGAAAAACAGCAATACCCATGCCCCGAGGAGGCCACTGTGACGGTCATTCGCTTGCCGGAAATCGAAGAGATCTTCACCGTACTCGATCGCCGCGGAATCTCGCGCGAGGCTGTCGTGATTCCGCTCACGAAGCGCGATCCTGGAACCGTGCGACTGCTCCCGAACGAGAAGCTCGAGATCGTCGTGCCAGAATCACAGGCCGTGGGAGCCTGGTTGCCCGAGCTCGAGCGGCTGATCGATCTCGTGATGGGCGAAGCCGCGTCGTGACGAGGAGCGCGTCTACTTGACGATCAGAACCGGCGTCCCGATCGGAACGAGGTCGTACAGCTCGGCCACGTGTTGGTTCAGGAGCGAGACACACCCGAACGTCCAATCGTCGCCGCGTGCGTTCGAATCCTCACGATCGGTGCCATGGATGCCGACGGCACTGCCAATTCCCGGTGCCCGGCCGTCGATGATCGGAACGCGCCCCTCACTCAGCGCCATCGCGTAGTGCCCGCGATCATCGTCGTTGGGGTAGCTGAGCAACATGAATCGGCTCCAGCGTTGGTGCGGCCGCTTGGAGAGAATGCGGTAGACGCCCTCGGGTGTGCGCAAGTCGCCTTGATAGACCTTCGCTCCGTACGACGCGATTCCGAGCACGACGGGGTAGACCTTCGTCTGCTCGTTGTGGCGGTAGACCGTGAGTGTCCGCTCCTCTTTCCGAACGACGACCGCGTACTCGCTGCCTTTCGCCCACGCGAACGCGGGTGTCGGTGAGGCGGTCGGAGTAGGAGTGACGAGGGTGGCAGGATCAGGCGGAGGGGGCGGCGGTACCAACAGCGCGCACGCCGCCAGCGTGCTCACCACCACGGCCACCACGACGAGAGCCACCATGTTCCGCAACATGGTCAACGCGAGCAATTTGCAATAAGAAGTTCTGAAGGGCAAGCCAGGGCGCCCCGAGAAACCATGCCGATCGATCGCACGGAGCTACGTCGAGTCATGGGACACTTCGCGACCGGAGTGACCGTCATTACGACTCGCGACGTCGACGGCAAACCGTACGGTCTCACCGCCAACGCCGTTTGCTCGGTCTCGCTCACGCCGCCGCTCCTGCTCGTGTGTGTCGACAAGCGAGCCGAGAGTCATCCGGCGTTCGAACGGTCCAAGCTCTTCGCGATCAACATCCTCGGTCTCGATCACCAGGATCTCTCGCGACGCTTCGCAGTGTCGGGCGGCGACAAGTTCGTCGACGTCGCCCATCGGGACGGTACCACCGGGGTTCCGGTGCTCGAAGGCGTCGTGGCTGCCGTCGAGTGCCGTGTGGTCGACGTCCACGACGCCGGCGATCACACCATCTATATCGGTGAGGTCGAGGAGCTCGAGGCGGTGGGGGGGGATCCGCTGCTGTTTTTTTGCGGCCAGTATCGTCGCCTCAGCACCGACTGAGCGCGTCCGAGCGCTTTTTCCAGGTGGGAAAGCCGCTTTCGGCGGTGTAGAACATGCGCTTGCGCATGGCCGCTACGTCGCCTCTGGGAATCGTCGTTCTCGCCGCTGGTCGCGGCACCCGCATGCGGTCCGACCGCGCGAAGGTGCTGCACGCCGTCGCCGGAAAACCGTTCATTTCATCGGTGTTGGACACCGCCAGGGGCCTGGCTCCCGACCGCTTGGCGGTCGTGGTCGGGCATGAGGCCGAAGAGGTCGAACGCGTCTGCACCGAGTACCTGCAGCGGAATCCCATCGCGGGTGTCGTGACCTACCCGCGCCAGGTCGAGCAACGCGGCACCGGCGACGCAGTTCGGGCCGCGGCCGACGCCTTTGTGGGTTTCGACGGTGACGTCCTCATCCTCTACGGCGACGTGCCGGGCCTGAACGCGAAGACTCTCGATGATCTGCTGGAGCACCACCGTGCCTCCGGCGCGACGCTGTCCTTACTCACGACGACGGTGGACGACCCGACCGGCTACGGCCGCATCGTCCGCGACGCGGACGGTCGGCTCCGGGGCATCGTCGAGCAGCGTGACCTCGCGCCTTCCGAAAACGGCATCCGCGAGATCAATCCAGGCATCTACTGTGTTCGAGCGCATGCGCTCTGGCCGGCCCTCTCGCAATTGCGTGCCGACAATGCCCAACGCGAGTACTATCTTACCGACATAGTCGCCATGGCCGTCGCGGCCGGCGAGCGCGTCGAAACGCGGCCCGTCGCCGATCCTGGTGAGGTCGCCGGTATCAACTCACGAGAGGACATGGCGATTTTGGAAGAGCGAGCGCGCAAGGCGTTGGTGGAGAAATGGATGCGAGCGGGAGTCACGTTCCGCGATCCCGCCACCGCGTACATCGAGGAAGACGTCACGATCGGCAGCGACACCGAAATCGGTCCCAACGTGCAGTTGCTCGGACGAACCGTCGTCGGGCGCGGCTGCCAACTCGACGGGACGGCGTTCTTGCGAGATGCCACCCTTGGTGACGGGGTCCATCTGAAGCTGAGCGTCGTGATCACCGAGGCCGTCGTCGGCGACGAAGCCATCATCGGCCCGTTCGCCCATTTGCGCCCCGGCACCGAGCTCGGCCCGGCCGTCCACATCGGCAACTTCGTCGAAACCAAGAAGGCAAAGCTCGGACGCGGAACCAAAGCCAATCACCTGACGTATCTCGGTGATTGTGAGATCGGCAGCGCCACCAACATCGGTGCCGGTACCATCACATGCAACTACGACGGTTTCGCGAAACACCGCACCGTCATCGGCGACCGCGTCCAGATCGGGAGCGACACACAATTGGTCGCGCCGGTGACGGTCGGCGACGATGCCTACGTCGGTGCTGGGACGACGGTCACCGGCGACGTGCCCGCGGGGCATCTCGTAGTGAGCCGGGTGCCGCAGCGTACCGTGGCGGGTTGGGTCGAACGCCGACGCGCCCGCAACGCAGGTGCGAAGGCCGCGAGCCCCGCGGCTCCTGCGCCGCGTAAGGTCGCGCAGCCGAAGAAACGTACTCCCAAGCGCAAGGCCGTCGCCGCGCGAGGAGTTGCACGCGCCCGAGCGGGGCGCCGAGGGAAACGCTGATGTGTGGGATCATCGGATACGTAGGAGATCGTGACGCATCGTTCATCCTGGTGCAGGGGCTGAAGCGCCTCGAGTACCGCGGCTACGACTCGGCAGGTGTGGCCACGTTTCACGACGGCAAGATTGCCGTCCGGCGCGCGATCGGGAAGCTCGCGAACCTCGAGAACCTTCTCCGGGAGGATCCAATCACCGGCTCGGTCGGTATTGGACACACGCGCTGGGCCACCCACGGTCGCCCTTCCGAGCAGAATGCTCACCCGCATCGCGCCGGGCGGATCGTGGTCATTCACAACGGCATCATCGAGAACTACCTCGAGCTGCGCGCGGCGCTCCAAGGGCGTGGGCGGCGTTTCAGCTCCGAGACCGACACCGAGGTGATCTCGCATCTCATCGACGAATGCGTGCAGAACGGTCTGGAATTCGTCGACGCGGCGCGGAAAGCCATCGCACAGCTCGAGGGATCGTTCTCGATCGTGGTCATGCACGAGGATCGTCCCGACCGACTCGTCGCCGCTAAGAGCGCCACGCCCATCGTCATTGGCCTCGGCGACAACGAGAACTTCGTCGCGTCGGACATTCCCGCGATTCTCGACCACACGCGCCGCGTGCTCTTCCTCGAGGACGGCGAGATGGCGGAGGTCACTCGGGATGAGGTGAAGGTCACCACGTTTGCCGGTGAGCCGGTGATTCGCGAGCCGCGTACGGTCGCGTGGGATCCCGTCACAGCCCAGAAGGGCGGGTACCGCCACTTCCTGCTGAAGGAGATCCACGAGCAGCCGCAAGCGATCATCGACACGATGCGCGGCCGGTTGTTGCAGGAAGAAGCCGACGTGAGCCTGGACGAGCTCGCCGGCGCACCGTGGCTCGCACAGGCCAAGCGCATCACGCTCGTCGCCTGCGGCACGGCGTGGCACGCGTGTCTCGTCGGCAAGTACTTCCTCGAGAAGATCACGCGCATTCCGTCGGAGGTGGATTACGGCAGCGAGTTCCGTTACCGCGATCCGGTCGTCGAACCCGGGACCGTGCTGATCGTCGTCTCGCAATCGGGGGAGACGGCGGACACGCTCGCGGCCGTCGAGGCCGCCCGCGAGCGCGGCGCCAAGGTGCTCGCCATTTGCAACGCCGTCGACTCGAGCATCGCCCGCCGCGCCGACGCGGTGATCTACACCCATGCGGGCCCCGAGATCTCGGTGGCCAGCACGAAGGCGTTCACTACCCAGCTCACGGTCTTCTACCTGCTCGGCCTCTACCTCGCCCGTCGACGCGGCCTCATCGACCACGATGCGGCGCAGTCGTTGATCACCGATCTCGTCAATCTTCCGGCGCGGATCGAGGAGTGTCTGCAACGTGAACGGTCGATCGAGAAGATCGCCAAGAAGTACGGCGATGCCAAGAGCTTCCTCTACCTCGGACGCGGTCTCAACTATCCGATCGCGCTCGAAGGCGCGCTCAAGCTGAAGGAAATCTCCTACATTCACGCCGAGGGCTACGCCGCTGGCGAGATGAAGCACGGGCCGATCGCGCTCATCAACGAGGCGATGCCGGTGGTGGTGCTCCTCCCGAAGGACGCGGTCTACGCCAAGACGCTCTCCAACATGAAGGAGGTCGAGTCGCGTGGTGGACGCATCATCGTCATCACCGACGCGCCCTCACCCGAGCTCGAGGACATCGCCTGGGAGATCATTCAGGTGCCGACCAGCAATCCGTGTCTGCTGCCGCTCCTGCTGACGATCCCGCTCCAGCTACTCGCGTACTACATCGCGGTCTATCGCGGCAGCGACGTCGACATGCCCCGCAATCTCGCGAAGAGCGTCACCGTCGAATAGCGGGAAAACCTCGCAGAACCGCGCACGGGCGGCGGTTCCCTCTCCGCTGCCGCCCGGATATGGTTCGAGCGATGAGCCCCAATCTGGTCTCGATCGAAGAAGCGATCGCCGAGATCCGCGCCGGTCGCATGATCGTCCTGATGGACGACGAGGATCGGGAGAACGAGGGCGACATCTGCATGGCGGCGGAGAAGGTGACGCCGGAAGCGATCGCCTTCATGGCGCGCTACGCACGCGGCCTCATCTGCCTGCCACTGACGGATGAGAAGCTCGCCGAGCTCGGCCTCCCGATGATGGTCGCCGAGAACAGCACGCCGCTCGGCACCGCGTTCACCCTTTCGATCGATGCTCGGCGCGGCATCGGCTCCGGTATCTCGGCGGCGGATCGCGCAACCACGATCCTCACCGCGGTCCGTGAGGGTGCCGGCCCGGGTGACGTGACGAGCCCCGGACACATCTTCCCGCTTCGAGCACGTCGTGGCGGCGTCCTCGTCCGGACGGGTCAAACCGAAGGCGCCGTCGACTTCGCGCGGCTCGCCGGGCTCAGGCCCGCGGGTGTGATCTGCGAGATCATGAAGGACGACGGCTCGATGGCCCGGCTCCCCGACATCGAGGTGTTCGCGGCCACCCACAATCTCAAGATCGCAACGGTCGCCGAGCTGATCCAGTACCGTCTGCGGCACGACTCGCTCGTACACCGCATCGCCGAGGCGAGCCTGCCGACGCGCTTCGGCGGCGACTTCCGCGCCGTCGTCTTCCGGAGCGACGTCGACGGCGGTGAGCACCTGGCGCTCGTCCGCGGCAAGATCACGCCCGACACGCCGACGCTCGTGCGAGCACATGCCGAGTACCTGCCCGGCGACGTCTTCGGCTACACCAAACGCGACACGGGAGCCGTGCTCCATCAGGCGATGCGGATGATCGCCGACGAAGGACGCGGCGTCATTCTCTACCTCCGACGCGAGGAGCATGGCGTCGACCTCTTCGCCGGGGTCGAGCCGTCGTCCGGTCAGCCGAGTACCAATCCCGGCCTCCGACTGAACGAGTTTCGCGACTACGGCATCGGGGCCCAGATTCTCCGCGACCTCGGCGTCGGGAAGATCAGGCTGCTGACCAATCACCCGCGGCGGCTGGTCAGCCTACCCGGCTACGGCCTCGAGATCGTCGAGCGCGTCCCGCTCTCGGCAGCGACGCCGACCTCGCCGTCCGACGAGGGCAGCGCGAAGCTCGCCAAGATCCGTTGAGTCGCCGGTCAGCGAAAGGTCAGGCCGACGAGGCCGTAGATCGTATTGATGCCGGGATTGCTGCTGGCCATGCCGGCGTTCGACATGTGGCGGAATCGCGCTTGAATACCGGCTGCCATGTCTGGGCTGATCGCGTACTCGAGCCCACCGCCGAACTGCGAGGTGAACTGCAGCCGGCTTCCCAGGTCTTGTTTGCGGAGATCGGTATAGACCGCACCCTCGCCGGCCTCGATGAAAGGGCGCACGGCGTACTCGCCGAATACGAGGCGGATGAAGATCGGGCTGATGCCAATCTCGAAGCTGTCGGTCTGGTGGGTCCCATGGTTGTCGTTGACGTACGCGACCCAGGGCTCGATCATCCAGAGTGCGCGGATGCCGTACTGCTCGAACCAGCGCGATGCCGGATCCCACAACGCAAGGCCGACGTACGGATGCAGCGCGTAGTACTCGATCTTGCTCGAAGGGTTGACGCCCCCACCGGCGCGAACGCCCCATTCTCGAAGCTCGATGCGGCTGTCGCCATCGGCTCGCGCGGGGATGGCCGCCATACACCACACCAACACCAACACGACGAGGCCGCCGATTCGAGCAAGGCGCATATGGCCGCGTGGCTGTATCCGGAAGGTAGAGCGTCCGCAAGACAATCGGGCTCGCGAAGCCTCGCCGGTACGGTCATCGGGGTCGTGCTCCTGCTGCTGGTTGCCTCGAGCGTGCGTGCCGCCGGACCGAAGCTCGACGCCACGTGGCAAAAGGCGGGTGCCGGCGAGCTCACTCTCACCATCACGCTCGAGCGCGGTTGGCACCTGAATGCCAACGATCCGGATCGACCGTACCTGATTCCGACCACGCTCGAGATCACGCCGCCGGCCGGATCGACCGTCGAGTCGATTCGCTACCCGGACGCAGTGGTACACAGCCTCGCTTTCGCGGCCGGCACGACCCTTCGTCTCTATGAGGGGACGTTTGCGATTCGCGTGAAGGTGGGTGGTGCCTTGCCGGCGCGTTTCGACGCACAGCTCGCCTTCCAAGCCTGCAACGACGAAACGTGTCTGCCGCCGGCGACGTTGGCGGTGCCGTACGAAGGAGTACCGTGAACCCGACCGGCGATTTCTTGTTGCGGGCGAGCGCCGCCGGCGAGACGATCCGGGCGCTCGCGGCGCTCACGACCGGAGTCGTCGAGGACGCGCGCCGGCGTCATGGGACCTTCCCCACCGCCACCGCCGCGCTCGGCCGCACGCTCACCGCGGGCCTGCTGCTCGGCGCCACCATGAAGGACGAGGAACGGCTCTCGATCGAGCTCGTCGGCGACGGTCCGCTGCGGCGGGTTATGGTGAGCACGACCGGCAACGGAGAAGTGCGCGGCTACGTGTCGCGTCCGGAGACGCACTTGCCTCCCAGAAACGGCAAGCTCGACGTCGCGGGCGCGATCGGCGACGGCCTTCTCTGCGTGATGCGGACGCAGCCATGGAACAAAGAGCCGTATCGGAGCGTCATGAAGCTCGTTTCCGGCGAGATTGCGCAGGACATCACCCACTATCTGGTCACGTCGGAGCAAATGCCGTCGGCGACCGCCCTCGGCGTGTTCGTCAACACCGACGGGAGCGTCGGGGCGGCCGGCGGGTTTCTCGTGCAGATCTTGAGCGGCGCGGCCGACGAGCTCGCCGCGCTGATCGAGCGGAACGTTGCCGCGCTGCCGCACGTGACGACGCTCATCCGGCGCGGCGACGGTCCGCGCGAGATTCTCAGTGCCGTGCTCGCCGGTCTCGACGTCCGCTGGATCGCCGACGAGCCCGTGAGCTTCGCGTGTCCCTGCACGCGTGATCGGGTGCTCGGCGCGTTGCTCCTGCTCGGCACTACCGAGATCGAAGAGATGATCCAGCAAGACGGCCAGGCAGAGGTCCGCTGCGAATTCTGCGCCGAGCAGTATCTGGTGGGTCGCGACGAGCTCACCATGTTGATTCGTGATACCGAAGGCTCGGCATAGGAGCTCCCATGGACGTCACTCAGGCACTACTCGGCGAGCACGGCATCGTGCACCTTCTCGTGGAACAGCTCGAGGAGGCCCTCGAGCGCTATCAAACGGCCGGCGAGCTCCGCGCCGCGTCTGAGCCCCTCGCCATCACATTGCTCGGCCACGCTCGCATCGAGGACGAGACCCTCTTCCAACCGTACGAGAAGCACACCGGCTCTCTCGGCCCGCTCAAGTGCCTTCGCCACGAGCACGAGCTCATGGATCAGCAGATCCGGGCGATGTTTCGGCTGCAGGATGCGACCGTGCTGCGCGAGCAGATCAAGGCACTCCTCGACGTCACGCGCCGTCATCTCGCCCGCGAGGAAGAGGTGATGTTCAAGGCCGCGCGCGAGGCCATCGACAAGGGTGAGCTCGAGCACCTCGGCCACCATTGGGCCGAGTTCCGCGGCGTGATGCTGCGCGACTGACGCCGCTATACGGCGGCGCGGACCGTTGCCCAGCGCTCGTCGGAGTCGACGATGCCAGGCTCGGTGCGATCGATCCATGCTTCCAGCAATGGAATGCCGTCGAAGCCGGGCAGGTCGCGAATCGTCGTGTCGACCTTCCGTGCTGCCGCGCGCCCGTCGGGCCCGCTGAAGAGATAGCGCGCGAGAAAGCGCGTCTCGCTGAGCGGCTGCACGCCGCTCCCGACCGGACCCCAGAAGCGCTCCACGATCGTTCGTGCGACCCGCGCCGTTGTTGGCTTTCCGAGCCTGCGCTCAGCCTGCTTGAAGTAGAAGTAGAAGTGTCGGGACTCGTCACGCGCGATGCGGTCGAGCAGATCGCGTAGCACCGGATGTTCGACCACGGCGCAGAGGCGGCGATAGGCCGTGAGCGCGGTGAGCTCGTTGATCGCGCCCCAGACCATGTGGACGGCGACGAAGTCGGGCCATCCCCACGCGAGCCACGACGTGAGGCGAGCCTCGACCGTCTGCCTCACGGTCATCGCTGAGCGCGGCCGGAGCTCGAGCGGGTGACCGGCGGAGCGGACGAGACGTGCGAGCGCGATGCCGTGGAAGGTTTCCTCGTAGAGCCAGCACGCGAGGAACGTCGCGACCTCGGGATCGTCGATGGCCCGGGTGTCCAGCAAGGTCCGAAGGTAGATGATCGTGTGGCTCTCGGTGTCCTGCATGTAGCGCAATGCCCGGACGGCATCCTCCGAGAGCGGGTGGTCCGGTACCTGGTCCCAGGCGATCGCCTGGATGTCCACGGCTTGCGAGCGGCTGATGTACGCGTCGAGGTCGAAGGGCGTTGCCGTCATGGTCTCACCTCTACGTGCGGGACCTTCGGCTCGGATGGAGCCTCCCCCCAATCCGACGGGACAACCTCGCCGTAAGAGCCAGCAAGGTTGCGTGCGGATCGAACGGTCACTCCCGTCACTAGTGCCGTGTCTAGCGGTGGGCGTGGCTCCAAGTCCAATTCTGCTATGAGCCGGGCTGGAGCGCGCAGGCTGGACGAGACGGAAGACATAGAAGCCAGTCTCCTCGCGCGCATGGTGCGAGGGGACGAGGGCGCGCTCCGGATGCTCTACGATCGGCTTTCCTCGCTCGCCTACGGCATGGCACTCCGCATCGCCCGCAACCCCGACGCCGCCCAAGATGCCGTGCAGGAGGCCTTCTTGCGGGTGTGGCGCCGGGCCGACACCTTCGATCCGGAACGCGGGCGGGCGCGGCCGTGGTTTCTCAGGCTCGTCCGGAACGTCGCGATCGATCAACTGCGGTCCCGCGGCGTCCGCGGTCGCGCCGAGATGGAAAAGTCCCACGACGCGAGCTCGGACATTCCGAGCGAGCAACCCGACGACATCGCTGCCCGCGAGGAACGCGCCGCGCGGATTCGGTCGGCGCTCGCCGGTCTGCCCCCCGATCAGCGGCGGGCCGTCGAGATCGCATACTTCGAGGGACTCTCTCACAGCGAAATTGCCGAACGCGAAGGCATGCCGCTCGGCACTGTCAAAACCCGGATTCGTGAAGGCGTATTGCGCTTGCGCGCTTACATCGTTCGTAGCGAAGGTCATGGCGACTGATCCCACGATAGGCGTCGAAGAACGCGAGCTCGACGACGCAGCGCTCGAAGCGTTGGCGGAGGCGTACGCCACGCCCGCGCCGGTCGAGTTGCGTGCACGTGTGCTCGCGATCGCCGCAACCCCCGCCGAGGGCGACACCGCTGCCGCAGACCTGCGCGTGCGGCGGGCCCGGATCGTCGGCGCGATCGCGGCCATGCTCGCGCTCGTCTGCGGCGCGCTATTGGCGCGCGAGCTGCAACGCGGACGTGAGCGCAGCGCCGAGATCGCGGCGCTCGTCGGACAAAACGGCGCGCTCGCGGTGCGTATCGACGAGCAAGGCCGCGCGCTCGCCGGGCTCCGCGAGGCCTTCGATGCGCAAGCCGAGGTGCTGCGGTTGGTCGGCGGTCCGCGCGTGCTGACCGCGACGCTCGCGCCGCAAGGCGCTGTGACGGGTGCAGGCCGCGTGTTGGTCGACACCGGCACGGGCGATGCGGCGATCGTGCTCTCCGGTCTTGCGCCCGCCGAGGCCGGGAAGACGTACGAGCTCTGGGTCATTCGCGGCAAGAATGCTCCCGAGCCGGCCGGGCTGATCGCCGTCGCCGACGCCCGGGGTGGCGCGATCCGCGTCCCCAGGGTGCCGCGCCCCTCCGAGGTGACGGCGTTCGCGGTTTCGATCGAGCCTCACGGGGGCTCGCCGACACCGACCGGGCCCGTGATCCTCGTTGGCCCCGTCGCCGGCTAGGCGCTAGATCAAGATTGCGATCGTGACGGCGAGGCCGCCCGCGTTCGGCTCGGCATCCTGAAACGACGTCGCGTAAGACGTCCGCGCCAGGAACTCGGCCACCGCTTTCCTCAAGGCGCCGGTTCCGAGGCCGTGGATGATGCGGACCGACCCGACCCCGGCCTCCTGCGCCTTGTCGAGAAACGACTCGAGACGGTCGAGCGCTTCGCGGACCCGCATGCCGATGAGGTTCAGCTCGTGCGGGACGTCGTCGTCCATGAGGCGCGCCCGAGGTCGTGCCGTCGTCTTGGTTCGGGTCGGAGCATCGGGCAAGCGCCGACGGAGGTTGGCGACCGGCGCCTGGAACGTGAGCGCGCCGCTCCGCAAGCGCGCGGTATCGCCCTGAAGCTCGATCAACTCGCCGCGGATGCTCGTGCCGACGACCTCGACGTGGTCGCCGAGCAGCGGTGGCTCGTCGGCGACGGCGGGCTGACCTGCGATCTCCGCCGTGCGCGCGGCGATTGCGGCTGTCGCCTTGCCCGCGAAGGTTGCGACCGCCGTGCTGGTTCCGGGCTCGCGGCGGCGCAAGATCTCGAGCGCGGCCCGGCCCTCGGCTTTGAGCTCGCGCACGAACTCGCGCGCCTCGTCGAGCTCGCGGCTCCAGCGCTCGCGGCGGCGCTCGCCGAGCTCCGCGACCAGAGCGGCGCGCTCGGCCTCGAGCTCCGCGAGTGCCCGCCGCTCATCGGCGATCGCGGCGCGCTCGTCCTCGTAGCGCCGGCGGCTGGTTTCGAGCTTGGCGATCGCGGTCGCGAGCTCCCGCGCCGCCGACTCACGGCGCGTCTCCGCCGCTTCGATGACGTCCGCCGGCAAGCGCAGGCGGCGCGCCATGGCGAGGCCGAGACTCTCGCCGACCGAGCCGTATACGAGCCGATACCGGGGGACGAAAGTCACCGGATCGATGTCGACGGCGACGAGCTCGACGCGCGGCTCGTTCAGCGCGTAGAGCTTGACGGGCGCGTAGTGCGTGGCGACGCCGACGAGGATGCCGGCGGCGATCAGGCGATCGATCAACGCGACCGCGAGCGCCGCGCCCTCCTCCGGATCGGTGCCGCCGCCGGGCTCGTCGAGCAGCACGAGCGCGGGCGTGCGCAGCTCGGCGAAGATCTCGACCAGGTTCACGACGTGCGACGAGAAGGTCGAGAGATTGCGCTCGATGCTCTGATCGTCCGACAGATCCGTGAATACACCCTCGACCCAGGGCACGATGCTGCCCTCCTCCGCGGGGATCAGCAGCCCTGCCTGCGCCATGAGCGTGAGGAGGCCGAGCGTCTTCAGCGCGACCGTCTTGCCACCGGTGTTCGGACCGCTCACGACGAGAGCGAGCTTGTCGGCGCCAAGACGGACGTCGATGGGCACTACCGTTGCGTCGCGGAGGATGAGCTCCGGGTGGCGAGCGCGGCGGAGGTCGAAGGTCGTATTGCCGAACGTGGGGCACGTGCACGCGAGTCGTCGCGCCAACAGCACGCCGGCATGGAGCGCATCGACCTCCGCGAGCGCGGCGCAGGCCCGTACCAGCTCGTCGCGGACGGCGCCTACTTGCGCCGTCAGCAGCGTGAGCAGGCGGCACTCCTCGCCTTCCTCTTCCTTTCGCAGGAGGAGCAGCCGGTTGTTCAGGTCGATCGCGAACATCGGCTCGACGAACAGTGTCTCACCCGACGCGGAACGGTCCTGCACGACGCCCGGCATGCGCGTCGCGGTCGCGGCCTTCACGGGCACCACGAAGCGGTTGTTCCGGATCGTCACGTAGCGATCGGCGATCCCCGCGTTCTCTCCGCCCTGGACTAACCGCGCGAGCCGATCCTCGATCTGCTGGCGTAGCTCGAGCAGCGCCGAGCGCAGCTCGGAGAGTCGCGGGCTCGCGTCGTCGAGGAGGACGCCGCCGTCGTCGAGCATGTGCGACAGCGCGGCTTCGAGCTCCGGCAGACCCTGCAAGCGGCGCGGCAGATCGGCCAGCGCCGGCAGTGTGGCGACGCGCGTCACCAGGAACCGCTGCAGCAGCTGGATCTGTCGCAGTACGGTCCGGATCTCGACCAGGCGATCGCCCGGGAGCATCGCGCCATCATGGCTCGCGAGCGCGAGCGATTCGCGAACGTCGGGAAAGCCCGTGAGCGGCAGAGAGCCGCTCACCTCGAGGAGGCGAAAGAAGCTCCATTGGCGATCGAGGGCCTTCTCGGCAGCCTCGCGGGTTCGCGCCGGGACCCGGGTGCGGCAGAGCTCGGCCCCGGGCTCCGAGACCGCACGCGCGGCGAGGGCGTCGAGCAACTTCGGAAAGCCGAGCACGTCGAGGTCACGGGCGCGCACCGTCCAGGTGGTACTGGAGCCCCTCCACGGTGGCAAATCGTGATGCCGCGGGTCAGAATGCCGCCGGTGGAGATCGTCGGCGCGACCGCGCTCGTCACCGGGGCATCGAGCGGCATCGGCGCGGCAGTCGCGCAGGCGCTCTCAGCGGGTGGCGCGCGGGTGGCGCTCCTGGCGCGCCGACGTGATCGGCTCGAGGCCGTTGCGGCGAGCCTACCGCCGGGAACGGCGGCGGCGGTCGTCTGTGACGTCCGTAACCCGGAGGCGATCGCCGCGGCGGTCGCCGACGTCGCCGCACGGCTCGGGCCGGTCGACGTGCTCGTCAACAACGCCGGTGTCGGACGTTATCTGTCGTTTCTCGAAACGAGCACCGAGGACGTTGCCGCGCTCTTCGAGACCAATCTCCATTCGGCCTTGCACTGCACGCGCGCCGTGTTGCCCGGCATGCTCGCGCGTCGTCGCGGCCACCTCGTCAACGTGGCGTCGATCGCGGCCCGAATCGGATCACGCAATCACAGCATCTATTGCGCGTCGAAGTTCGCGCTTGCCGGCTTCAGCGAGAGCCTCGTCTACGAGCTCGAAGGTACGGGCGTCGGGGTGACGCTCGTGAATCCCGGCATCATCGCCACCGAGTTCTTCGATCACGCGTCGTTCGGCGCCTTCCCTGACCATGCGCGTGGCCGCGCGATCTCCGCCGACCGCGTCGCCACGGCGATCGTGCGCGCGATTCGGCGCGAAATCCCGGAGATCACCGTGCCGCCGAGCTACGCGATCGGCACGTGGCTCAAGACGGCGGCGCCGGGGTTGTTCCGGCGCATCATGCGACGCTTCGCCTGACCCCGAACGGCGCCGCGCGCTTGTCACCTCGCGGATGCATTGGTACTCAGGCGCGATGGATGCGCCGCTCGAGTTTCCCGCGGCGTTTCGGTGGGGCGCCGCTACTGCGGCTCATCAGATCGAGGGCGACTGCCGCGACAACCACTGGTGGGCATGGGAGCAGGAAGGCGGCCACATCGCGGACGGCTCGGTGTCCGGAGCCGCTTGCGATCACTGGAACCGCGTGATCGCCGACGCCGACCTCGTGCGGTCGCTCGGACACAACGCGCATCGCCTCTCGATCGAATGGAGCCGCATCGAGCCGGTCGAGGGCGAGATCGATCCCGCTGCCCTCGAGCACTATCGTCGCGAGCTCACCGCGCTCCGAGAGCGTGGCATCGCTCCGAGCGTCACCCTGCACCACTTCACCAACCCCCTCTGGATGCAGCGCCAGGGTGGCTGGGAAAATCCCCGGAGCCCGGAGTGGGCGGCCCGCTACACGGAACGCGCGGTGGCTGCGCTGCGCGGGCTCGTGGACGTGTGGTGGACGATCAACGAGCCGATGGTCGTGACCGTCGCCGGGTACGTCGCCGCCATGCACCCGCCCTGCGTGCGCGATCCGAATCGCGCCGTCGTCGTCGCCCGCCATCTCCTGATGGCGCACGCACGGATGGCGGCGGCGGTGCGTGCGGCCGATCCCGGGACGCCGGTCGGGATCGTGAAGCACATGCCCGACTTCGAGCCGCTCGATCCCGATTCGGCCGGCGACCGCGGTGCCGCCGAAGCCGAGGACTGGTTCATGAACGGGTGCTTCCTCGAAAGCCTCGCCCGCGGGACCGTCCTGCCGCCGTTCGGTGACGGCGAGATCGTGCCGGGTCTTGCCGGCTCGTCCGACGTGATCGGGCTCAACTACTACACCCGGGTTCGGGCCTCGTCGGTCCTCGAGCCGGGCGGCCTCGGCGCCCGCCCGCGACCGGGCGAGCAGCCGGAGATCACCGACATGGGTTGGGAGGTTCATCCCGACGGGCTGCGGCGATCGCTCGTGCGACTCGCCTCCTACGGACGGCCGCTCTACGTCACGGAGAACGGCATCGCGACCAGCGACGACGAGGCGCGCTGCCGCTACCTCGTACGCCATCTCGTCGCCATGTACGCCGCGGTGCGCGAGGGTGCCGACGTCCGCGGCTACTTCCATTGGACGCTCTACGACAACTTCGAGTGGGCGGAGGGCTATCGGCCGCGCTTCGGCTTGGTCGCGATCGACCGTGCGACCCTGGAGCGCCGACCGCGCCCGAGCGCGGCGCTCTACGGCGACATCATTCGGGCGAATGCCATCACTCCGGAGAACGCGGCTCGCTACGGTGGCACCAGTGGCTGACGGCAAGCGCAAGCTCGCCATCGTGAAACCGGCCCGCGCCCCGATGGTTCGGCGCCAAACCACGAAGCCGCGGGCGCGGAAGCATGCGGTCCCGGACGAGTTCGGGCTCGACCCGGAGTTCCGGGCTCGCGCGATGCCCCTCTTCCGCGTCCTCTACGAGAAGTACTGGCGGGTCGACGCCCGGGGTGCGCGGAACGTCCCGAAGACCGGACCCGTGATCCTGGTCTCGAACCATTCGGGCGCACTACCCTTCGACGCCACCATGATCGCCTGTGCGCTCGAGGAGGCGAGCTACCCGCGCGCCACGCGCTTTCTGTACGACCGCTTCGTCGAGAACCTGCCCTGGGTGCCGGGCTTCTACAAAAAGGCGGGCGGTGTGGTCGCGAGCCACGAGAACGCCGCCCGGCTGCTCGAAAAGGGCGAGCTGATCGGGCTTTTCCCCGAAGGCGTCGCGGGCCTCTCGAAGCTCTACTCCGAGCGCTACGTGTTGCAGCCATTCAGCGGCGGGTTCGTACGGTTGGCGCTGCGCTTCGGAGCGCCGGTCGTGCCGGTCGCCGTCGTTGGGGCCGAGGAGATCTATCCTCTCGTCGGTCGCCTGAAGGGCCTTGGCAAGTTGATCGGCGCTCCCTACCTGCCCGTGACGCCGTTCTTTCCGCTCCTCGGACCGCTCGGGCTCCTACCGCTCCCCACCAAGTGGCAGATCCGTTTCGGGAAGCCGATCCTGCTCGGGCAGGGCGGGCGCTCCCGCCTCGACGGCACCGCCGTCCGGGCCGACGCCGAAAAGGTGCGGCGCCGGGTGCAGGCGATGGTGCGTGCGCTGCTCCGCGAACGCGACTCGCTCTTCTGAGCGTGCCAGCCCACGTGCCTCGCATGGCACACAGTGCGCGCGCCAGGCACTGCGCCTTGGCAAAGCACATCGGCAAACCCTAGGAGCGGCGGCGAAATTCCCCCGGGCACGACGGTTGCTCTGGTAGCTGTCCAGATGTCACGTCGCCGCGCCATCGTCCTGATTCAACTGGTTGCCGTCCTGGCCGCGGCAGCCGGTCTCCTCTTCCTGAACGCGGCGACGGGCATCGGCCAGACTCTTTGCGTCCTCGTGGCGCTCGCGGTTGCCGCGAGCCTCGGGGTGTTCTCGCTCCAGGGTCTCGACCGCGAGATCGTCGTCCGCACCGAGGCGCGCCGCCTGAAGACCGAGCTGCTCGCCAACGTCTCCCACGAGCTGCGGACGCCGCTGAACGCCATCCTCGGCTACGCGGAGATCCTCGACACGATCGCCGATCTCGGTAGCGACGAGCGCGCCGAGATGAACGCGCGCATTCTGTCGAACGCGGTCAGCCTGACGTGCGCGGTCAACAACCTGCTCGAGTACTCGTCGGTGGTCGCGGGCGAGACCGCGCTCCGCCACGCGTCCGTGTCGCTCTCCGAGCTCTTCGAGGAAATCGAGCCCTGGGTCGGCCGCATGATCGACGACAAGCCGGTGCGCTTCGCCTGGGACGTCGACCCGACCCTGACCGTGATCGACACGGACCGGAACAAGCTGCGTCAAACCCTCATGAACTTGCTGTCGAACGCGGCCAAGTTCACGCCGATGGGCGAGATCCGCCTGTCGGCCGCCGCCGGCCCCGCCGGTGTCGAGATTGCGGTGACCGACACCGGCGTCGGTATGAATGCCGACGAGCAATTGGTCATCTTCGAGGCCTTCCGCCAGGTCGAAGGGTCGATCACCCGGCCGTTCGGCGGCATGGGCCTCGGCCTCACCCTGGTGCACCGCTTCTGCCACCTGCTCGGCGGCACCGTCGCCGTCGAGAGCGTCCCCACCCAAGGAACGCGCGTGTCCCTCCGCCTACCCATCACGCGCGGTCAAATTCCGCTCGCGGCCCTTCCCATACCGGCCGCCGCCTGACACACCGCCACGCTTTCGTCATGTCGACTCCCCACTTCACCATCGTAACCCTGCATCCCCCCGGGAAATCGGAGCTCGGCACGTCCGTTGCATCGGCCCAAGCGAACGATTGGTACGCCAACCCGAGACACGGGCGCGTGACAGGAGGCAGTGATGGAGACGCAATCGCAACTTACGCTCCTCGATCTGATCGAAGCCGTCGCCGAGGTAACCGATTCCGAAGCCGAGCAGGTGAGCGTCGTGGCCCATCTGGTCAATAGCGGGCGCGTTCGGCTGACCGGCAATTTCCGCGGTTCGCAGCTCCGTTAGCGCCTCCTCGCCCCTCGGGCGACGTCGTTTCAGCGCTTCGATCGGGTATACGCAGCCGGCATGAACCAGCCGGTACGGATCGTCGGAAGCTACTCATCGCCCTACGTCCGGAAGGTCCTCGTCGTTCTCGACCTCAAGGGCATCCGGTACCAAATCGATCCCATCATCCCCTTCATGGGGAACGACGCATTCTCGAAGCTGAGCCCCGTTCGTCGCATCCCCGTCCTCATCGACGACGCCGTCACCCTCACCGACTCGACGGTCATCTGCGAGTACCTGGATGACCGCCACCCGACGCCGGCCGTCCGCCCCGCTGGTGCCGTCGCGCGCGCGCGGGCCCGCTGGCTGGAGGAGTTTGCCGACACCCGTATGGGCGAGGTCTTCATCTGGCGCCTCTTCAACCAGGTGGCGATCAATCCCTTCGTGTGGGGCATCCCGACCGACCAGGAGATCCTGAGCCGCACGTTGCAGGGGGACATTCCGCACGTGCTCGACTACCTGGAGAGTGAGCTGCCGGCGGCGGGATTCCTCTTCGACGAGATCTCTGTCGCCGACATCTCGATCGCGACGTTCTTCCGGAACGCCGCTTTCGCCCGGTACCGTGTCGACGCCGCACGCTGGCCGGTGACGGCGAGCTTCGTCGACCGCGTGCTCGCGCTCGAGAGCTTCACGAAGCTGCAGCCCTTCGAGGACCTGATGATGCGGACGCCGCCGGCCGAGCAACGTGCGGCGCTCGCGAAGATCGGCGCGCCGCTCACGGCTGAAACCTACGGCACTACGACGCCGCGCAAAGGCTTGATGAAGATTTAGCCGCGCGGAACGCGGCCGGTGATTGCGCAATAACCGGCCTGGTCCATGACGGCGAGATCGCCGGTGCGCAGCCAGCCGTTCCGACCGATCGTCGCCGCGGTCAGCTGGGGGTCGTTGTAGTACCCGCGCATGACGAGTGAGCCGCGGCAGCAAAGCTCACCTTCGCTGCCGCGCGGGAGCTCGGTGCCGGTCTTCGGATCGACGATCGTAATCTCCACGTCTGGGAGTGCGCGTCCGACCGTGGTGATGCGGAGGTCGAGGCCGTCGTCGATGCGGGTCTGCGTGATCAGGGCCGTCGCCTCGGTCTGCCCGTACCCGACCGTGCCTTCGCGAAGGTGCAGCCGCTCGACGATCTCCGGCATGAGCTCGACGGGGCAGGCTGCTCCGGCGAGGATGCCCGTTCGCAGCGAGGAGAGATCCGTGCGGAGCAACTGCGGGTGGCGCAGCATCGATCCCAGCATGCGCGGCTCGCCGTGGAGAGCCGTGCAACGCTCCGTGCCGATGGCCTCGTGGGTTTTCCCCGCGTCGAAGTGCTCGGCGGGTACGACGAGCGTCGCACCGCGTCCGAGCGTCGTCAGCGTGCCGATGACGGATCCGAACGGGCGGAAGAACGGGACCGGCGCGCACACCCGATCACGGGGCCGCAGACGCATGCAGTCACCCGCGGCGCTCGCGTTGTTGACGAGGTTCACATGGGTGAGCTCGACGCCCTTGGGCTCACCGGTCGTGCCGCTCGTGTAGTGGATGCTCGCGAGGTCGGAGGGCTCGACGCCCTCTTGGCGCCGGCGCAGCAAGTGGTCGGTGATGCCGGCGCCGGCTTTCAGCACGTCGGTCCACCCGAGAACGGCACCGTCGGGCTCCTCGGCCGACTGGCCGAGGAAGGCCACGCGTTTCAGCAGCGGGAGCTGACGGCTCCCGAGCCGCCCCGGGCGCCCCGTCCGGATTTCTGGACAGCACTCGAGGACGACATCGAGAAAGTTCACGCCTTCGGCGCGATCGAGGAGAAACAGAGCGGACGCGTCGGAATGCTTCAGCACGTGGGCGAGCTCACGTGCGCCCGAGGCGGCGTCGATCGGCACGAGCACGGCGCCGACCTTGGCGACGGCGAGCTGCAGCAGGATCCATTCGGGACGGTTCGTCGCGAAGACCGCGACGTGATCGCCGGGCGCGACCCCGAGCCCCATCAGCCCTTTCGCTACTTGTGTGACGCGGGCGTGCGTATCGCGATAGCCCCAGCGTACGCGCTGTTCGGGGAAGATCAGCGCCTCGCGCTCACCGACCCCGAGAGCGACGCGATCGAAGAGGTCGCCGACGGTGAGCCGCTCCATGCCGCGCGTTTGTACCATCCGTGCTAGGAAACGCACGCATGGCGGACGTGCTCTACTGGACGCTGAAACGCGTCCTGACGCCGCTCGCCGACACGTATTTCTCGCTCAACGCCACGGGGCAGGAGCACATTCCCGCCGGTCCGTTCATCGTCGCGGGCAACCATTCTTCGTTGCTCGACTGGCTTTTCGTCGCACGTTTCGTGGAACGTCCGATTCGCTTCGTGCTGACTCGGGAGTTCTACGACCAATTCGGTGTCACGCCGGTCTATCGCCAGCTCGGCGTCATTCCGATTCGCGACGGCGGCATCGAGCTCTCCGCCGTGCGCCAGCTGCTCGCGACGCTCAAGCGCGGCGAGATCGTCGGCGTCTTCCCCGAAGGCCGCATCACGCTCGACGGCGCGTTGCTCCCGGCGCAACCGGGAGTGATCGCGATCGCGGCGCGGGCTGGGGTCCCGATCGTCCCCGTCGGCGTGCGCGGGGCGTTCGAGGCTTTTCCCCGTGACGCGCGTTTTCCACGGCCCCATTCGATTTCGGTCGCGTACGGGCCGCCGCTGCCGATTCCCGCGGCGGCGGCGCGCTCGCGCGACGATCAGGCCGAGCTCGCGGCGGAGCTGATGCGACGAATCGGCGGGCTCTGCGCTGGCGGCTGATGTGGCTCGCGTGCGCAGGGTCAGCGCACGAACGGCCGGGCCGCGTGCGCGAGCGCGTCGTCGATGCGGAGGCGATGCCTCGGCATCAGCTCGGGTGGCCACACGGGCGGCGTGAACCAAGCGAGCCCCGACGTTTCGTCGCCGAGCGTGAGGGTGCCGCCGGTCGGTCGACACTCGAAGCACGTGCTGACGAAATGGAACACGTTGCCGTCGGGGTAGGTGACGATCTGGTGATGGTCGGGATGGGAGTAGACGCCAACCAGGCGCCCGATCTCGATCGTGAGACCGGTCTCCTCCATCACCTCGCGATGCAACGCCGCGACGATCGACTCGCCGAACTCGACCGCACCGCCCGGAAGGCCCCAGCGGGCGTTGTCGGTGCGCTGTTGCAGCAGAACGCGGCCCTCCGCATCGAGAATGACCGCCGACACGCCCGGCCGGATCTGCTGCGTCGGCATCGCGACGGCGACCGGCTCAGTGCGACACGATGCCGGCGGCGCGTTCGCGCACCTGCGCATCGACAGCGCCCGCTACCTCGATGAACGCGCGGCTCTGCGGGTGCTCGGGGTCCGCGACGACGATCGGCTTCCCGGCGTCGCCGGCCGCACGGATCGCGCTGACGAGCGGGATCTCACCGAGAAAGGGCACACCGAACTGCCGCGCCATGGTCTGACCGCCGCCGTGGCCGAAGATCTCGGCGCGCTCGCCACAGCCAGTGCAGAGGTGGAAGCTCATGTTCTCGACGACCCCGAGCACCGGTGCTTTGACCTGCTCGAACATCGTGATGCCGCGCCGCACGTCGAGCAGCGCGACGTCCTGCGGCGTCGTGACGATCACGCCGCCGGCGAGTGGCACTTGCTGTGCGATCGTGAGCTGCGCGTCGCCGGTACCCGGCGGGAGATCGAGAATCAGGTAGTCGAGCTCGCCCCATTCGACGTTCCGGAAGAACTCGGTCAGGAGCTTGGTGACCATCGGACCGCGCCAGATGACCGGGGTGCGTTCGCCGAGGAACATCCCCATGGAGATGGCGCGGACGCCGTAGCGTTCGGCGGGGACGATCCGGCGGTCGGAGCGCACGGGTGGGGCGCCTTCGATCCCGAGCATCATCGAGACGCTCGGGCCGTACACGTCGGCGTCGAGGAGGCCCGTGCGGAGGCCCTTGGCGGCGAGCGCGCAGGCGAGGTTCGCGGCGACCGTAGATTTCCCGACCCCACCCTTGCCGGAAGCGACGGCCACGATGGCGCCGACCCCGGGGATGCCGGGCTTCTCCCGGGGGGGAGGTGCGGGCATCTTCTCCGGCTGCGAGGTCGCTACGACGATCTCGACCGGCAAGCCCGTCGCGTCGCCCATGAGCTTCGCGACTTCGCGGCGGATCACGTCGATGGCCTCGGCATTGGCCGAGGTCGTGGCGAGCTCGACCGTGACCCCCCGGGACCCAACCTGGATGTCCTTCACCATCCCGAACGAGACGATGTCGCGGTTGAAGCCTGGGTACTTCACTTGGCGGAGCGACTCGAGCAGCTCCTGCGGCGTCGGCATCCGGGACGCATAGCATGCGCACGCCGGACGGGAAATTTTCGGACCGAGCGGGCGGCGCTGGCACTCGGCACTGTGCCAGCCTCGTGGTGGCACACGGCACACACGATGAAAAACGCGCGATCTCAAGCGCTTAGCCGAGCGTACCCGATGGTCTGAGGCTTGCTCTAGCTATCTATAGCTGCGCCGCTACGCGCCACTATACGAGAGACGGAGGACACCCCCCATGACCGACGAAAACGTGCATCGCAACATTCGTGAGCTGAGGATTCGCCTCGGCATGACCCAAGAAGAGTTCGCCCACGCAGTCGCCGTGACCTTCTCGACCGTGAACCGCTGGGAGAATGGTCACGCGAAGCCGAGCAAGCTCGCTCGGCGCGCCATCGAAGCGCTTGCCCGTCGCGGCAACCCGCGTCGTGAAGCCGGAAGTTCGTTGAACGGCGATCGCCTTACCCCCGAGGCGATGGTCGCAGCTGAGCCGCACCAGTAACTACCCTCCCTGGACGCCTCCGAGGGTGACCTCCCCCCCACCCTCGGGGGCGCGGCTCTGCGCCGGACCCGAGCCCACGGTTGGTACCGTGGGCCCGCGCCGGAAGAGACTCCGAAGACCACGCCACACCTTCGGCGCCATCCACACCACGACGGCGACGAAGACCACGACGAAGCCGATCATCACGAACGGGTGATGGAAGATCATCCAGATGCCGGCGAGCGTCACGACATCCTCCGCGAAGCTCGCGACCCAGTTGCTGACGGGTTCCGGGCTCGCGTTGATCGCGAGCCGCGCACTCGCTTTGCTGGCGTGCGCGGCGAGGGCGATGCTGCCCCCTGCGAGCGCGGCAACGAGCTCGAGCGGAGGACTCACCGGGCCGAGCGCACGGGCCGCCAAGATCGCACCGGCTGGGACGCGGATGAACGTGTGAATCGCGTCCCAGGCGCTGTCGACATAGGGCGCCTTGTCGGCGAAGAACTCGACGACGTAGAGCGCGAGCGCCACGGCGATCACAGCCGGATGCGCCAACACCTGCAGATCCGGCGGTAGTTGGATCGCGCCGGCGGCAGCCGCGAGACCGAGCGCCGCGATCGTCGCGTAGAGGTTGATGCCGGCGGTGAAGGCTGCGCCGAGGGCCAGGCCGAGAGCAGCAATGGTGTCGTTCATGGGCGCGCTCGCAACACGAGGTCGCGGCCGATGTCGCGCTGCCGTTGCAGCGCGGGTACCGACCCCCTATCCTCCGACTCGGCCCTCGTACCATGTCGCGACGACGCCGGCATCCACCGCCACCGGCTCCAGCCAAGACGCGCCCAGCGCCCTTCCACGCGCCGTTCGAGGGGCTCGCCAAAGCCGTCCGGACCGTTGCACCGCCGCCAGCGAAACTCGCCGCGAAGCGACCGGTACCCCCGAAGGCGCAGCCTGCGCCGCGAATCGCTCGACCCGAAGCGCCGACCCCTGACGATGCGGAAGCCTCGTTCGCCGCCGCGATGGCCGATGTCCGACGCATCGACGACGCCGCGCGCATCGACGCTCCGGCGCCCGCCAGCCAAACGGTGCGCGTTCCGGTCGACGAGGACGCGGAGACGCTGGCCGTCCTCTCCGACCTCGTGACCGGGAACGGGCACTTCGACATCAGCGACTCGACCGAGTACGTCGAGGGCGCCGTCGTCGGTCTGGACCCACGGATCTTGCGCCGCCTCCGACGCGGCGAGTTCGCGTATCAAGCGATGATAGACCTGCACGGCATGTCGGCGGCGGCGGCGCGCGTCGCGGTCGAGCGCTTCGTGCTCGGGGCGGTCGCGGACGGCCACCGGGAGGTGCTGATTGTGCACGGGCGCGGGCACAACTCGAAAGACCATGTGCCGATCCTGAAAGAGCGATTGACGAGCTGGCTCGCGCGTGGACGCATGGGTCGCAGCATCCTGGCGTTTACCTCGGCGCGACCGCCAGACGGTGGAGCTGGCGCGCTCTATGTCCTGCTGCGCCGTCGGCGCGGTCCGAAAGAGCCGATCACTGTCTACGAGGGCGCGAAACGCGAATGAGCCGCGCGGCAAACCTCTGCACCGCTCTCCGCATCCTGATCGCGCCCGTGCTGGTGTGGCAGCTCAGCCTCCCCCGCGAGGCGGCCGGAATGACCCCATTCGTGCTGTATGCCGTGGCGGCGCTGAGCGACTACCTGGACGGCATGTTGGCGCGGGCGAGCGGCACGGCGTCACGTCGCGGTCGCGCCTTCGATCACGGCGCCGACGCGTTGCTGCTCTTCCCGGCATTTTGGATGCTCGCGTCGCAAGGGCGGGTGCCGACGGTGCTCCCCATCGTCGCGATGACCGCGTTCACGCTCTACGGGCTCCATGGCTGGCAGCGGGGCGGCTCACTGCGCGAAATGGACCTCACGTCCAGCCGCTCCGGCGCGCTCGGTGGGGTCTTGAACTACGTGGTGGCGGGGGCGGCCGCGGCTGCGGTCTGGCTCGACGTGCGTGCGCTCGACCAGGCGATCTACGCGGCGGCGTATGCCGTGTCGGCGATCAACCTCGCGGCCGCGATCGAGCGGCTCCCGCTGCTCGTCACGCCAGCTCGCGCGTCGCCCGCGGCAAAAACAGAAGGCCGAGCGCCGCGTTCATCACCATGAACGTGACGTGGGCGGCGAGGCTGAACGCCAGCAGGTTGGCCTCGGGCGCCTGATCGCCGAAGAAGTGCAGCCAGAAATACTGCGGCGCCCCGAGGTGCGCGACGCCGATCGGTAGCGCCGCCGAGAGGAAGATCACCGGCAGGAACATGAAGAGCTGCTGGTAGGGCAGATGAATGCCGAAGGCCTGGAGCGCGAAATAGTAGACGACGGTCGCCATCAGGAAGTTTGGCGCCTTGAAGATCAGCAGCAAGAGGTAGTGGAGGGGGCTCGCCATCCGAAAGCTCCGCAGCATCGCGACCGCCTTCGGCTTCTTGATCCATCCTGCGCCCCCTCGGAAGAGCAGGAGATGAACGGCGAGGTAGGCGTAGAGCGCGCAGTAGACCCAGATCAGCGACGACTCGATCCGGTGCGGCGCCATGGCGGCCCCGAGGCTCGAGAAGAAGACGAGCTGGTAGAGCTCGACGAACATCAGGAAGAGCATCGAGCTCGCGACTTCGAGAAACGGGATGCCCTCGCGGCGATGCAGGTAGAGGGCGACGCCCCCCTGGCCGAGCGGCGAGTTGAGCAGCGTGAGGAGATAGGTCGTGGCGCGGATCGGTAAGACGTCGCGATAGGCGATCTTGGTGTTGAACCAGTTGAGCACGCGCGTCAGACAAAACGTGTCGACCAGCAGGTAGGCGACCGAGTACGGCATCATGATCGCGAGGTAGGTCCCGAGGTGGACCCCGCGGAGTGCCTCGACGACCTTGGCGATCGGCACGCGGCGGAAGATCAATGCGAAGATGATGGCAGTCATCACCCACGGAACGACCCGCTTCAGGCCCCGATGGTGATGGCGGGATTGCCCGGCGGCCGTCTCAGTCGCGCCCACGCGCCGGGACCATAACGCCCGCCCCCGGCCCAGACAACCGCGGACTCGCGGGTTGACTTGCAACGACGCGGGCTCCTAGATGCCGTCATGCGCGCGCGCACCGCATTGCTGGTGATGGGAGCTTCGTTGGCGGTCGCGTGCACGTCGATGCAGTCGCAGTACGCCGTTCGGCGGAGCAACTTGTCCTGCGATCAGGCCAATCGGTACGCCTTTCAGAGCATGAAGAGCCTCGGCTACACCGTCACGACTTTCGAGCCAGCGGCCGTCGGACGGAGCGGGACGCTGCGGGGCAACAAGACCGAAGAGGTCGGCAGTCGATCGTCGAGTCACGACGGGGTCGTGCACATCCAGTGCGAGGCGTCCGAGGTCCGGCTCGACGCCGCCGAGGAGCAGTTCCTCAGCCAAGACCTCACGTTCACGCGCGGCTTCTACCTCGCCTTCACCGGCATCGCCGACCACGCGTCGACCGGCACCGCCTACGCCGACGAGCAGTCGGGCGGGGTGAATGAGGGCGGGGTCAAGTTCAAGATCCAGCCCCAGCTCGCGCTCGAGACCAAGCTCGATTTCGGCGAGGATCTCGCGGCGGGCAACGTCCTCGCGGTGAAGGTCACGGTACAAAACGGCAGTCCGGTGACCTACAAATTCGACTCGAACGCCATCGAGCTCCGCCCGCGTGGCGGCACCGACAAGATCCTGCAAATCGACACCGCCGAAGCGGCGAAGGCCATCGCAAAAGCCGCTGCCGCTGGCTTCGAGCCCGGCATTCCCGGACCCACCGCGGCGAGCATCGAAGCGACGCTCCGCAAGCGCGCGCTCGCGAGCGGTACGCTCAAGCCGGGCGGGAGCGCCGAAGGCTTCGTCTACTTCCCGACCGGCAGCTACGCGCGCGCACGCGCGACGCTCGTCGACGTCGAGAGTGGCGAGAGCGAAGGGTTTCTCGTCGAGTTCTGACGACGCATCGCATGACGGGACGCGACGCACTGCTGCAAGCATTCGACCGGCTCTTCGATAAGGCGGCGAAGAAGCTCGCCGTCGAATGCACCGACGGTGAGAAGGCCGAAGCGAAGCAGCGTTTCGAAGAGCGCTTCTCGATGGTGCTCGACGCACTGAAACAGCTCGATCTGCCCGCCGTTCCCGCGGATGCGATCACCAGCATGGAAGAGTCGATCGACAAGCTCTCGCCCGCCGACATCGTCGGACTGCTCGCGACCGTCCCGCTCGTGCCGCAAGCGCAAGAGATGATGCGACTCCTCGCCTATCGCGCGGCCGAACAGCGCATTCTCGAGCACTACGTCAGCACGGCGACCGACAAGTACGGCGGAAACTAGACGGGTCGGAACTTCGGGAGCGTGACGCGCTCGGTCGTCGGCTCGAAGACGACTTCGACCGGCATGCCGATGCGAATCGCATCGACGGGGCAGTCGAGGAGATTGGAGATCATCTTCGGCCCTTCGGCGAGCTTCACGACCACGACGGCGTACGGCACCTCGCTCGCGAAGGCCGGGTGGTAGACCTGATGCATCACGTTGTAGCTGAAGATTTCGCCACGTCCCGAGACGTCGACCCACTCGGCGCCGACGCCGAGACAGCTGCTGCAGATGTCGCGCGGCGGAAAGCGCAGCGCGCCGCAATCGGAGCAGCGCTGTACCACCAAACGGCCGTCCTTGGCGGCGGCGAAATACGGAGCGAGCTGCTCGTCGCCCTCGGGGACGGGCCGTGGCGGCTTCGGGTCGGTGCTCATGCGGGGAGCGGGCTCAGGACGAGCGTCGTGTGGGTGGAGAGGAGGCCGCCGTTGCCGCTCACCAGCACGACGTCCCGACGCGGCACCTGACGCTCGCCGCCTTCGCCGCGTGCCTGGACGACGGCTTCGGCGATCGGCGTCATGCCCCACATGTACGACGACGAGAGCTGACCCCCGCCGGTGTTGACGGGCAACGAGCCGCCCGGTGCGGTATGGCCGGCGGCGACGAACGGGCCACCCTCCCCTTTGCCGCAAAAGCCGTAGTCTTCGAGCGTGACGAGGGCCGTGAACGTATAGCAATCGTAGAGCTCGCAGAGTTGGACGTCGGCGGGCGTGATCTCGGCCATCCGAAAGGCCGTGCTGCTCGCCAGCGGCGCGCCCGAGACCAGCGTCTCGGCTGGCTCGCCTCCGGGATGCCCTTGCCCCATGCCCCAGATGTAGACCGGTGGCTTCTTCAGCGCGCGCGCGCGTTCGGCCGACGTGACGATCACGGCGACGCCACCGTTCGAGACGAGGCAGCAATCGAGCATGTGGAACGGCTCCACGACCCAGCGCGACGCGTGGTAGTCGGCGAGTGTGAGCGGCACGTCCCGGAGCTGGGCGGCGGGGTTCTTGTTTGCCCACTGGCGCTGCGCGACGGCGACCGCGCCGAGATGGTCCTGGGTCGTGCCGTAGGTGTGCATGTGTCGGCGCGCGATCAGGGCGTACATGGCGTTCACCCCGAAGTGACCGTACGCGGCGTCGAGACCGCGCGCGAACGCGTAGGAGGCCGCTGAGCCCTCCTTCCCACCGCTGCGGTTCTTCTGCTCCTCCGGGGACTTGAGCGGCCGATCCGAGAAGACGCAGGCGACGGTGGTACACATGCCGGCGGCAATCGCGAGGGCGGCGTGCTGGATCATGGCGCCGGCCGTCGCACCGCCGATGTTCATGGTGGCTTGGAGCTTCAGATCGCGGAGACCGAGGGCCTGCTGGAGCATGAACGAGCCCATCGCGGCCGTGCCCCAGGCGAGCCCGGGGTTCAGTAAGAGACCGTCGAGGTCCTCGCGTTCCAGCCCCGCATCGGCCAAGGCGAGTTGCACGGCTTCCACGGCGAACCCGACGTAGCTGCGGTCGTAGACCTTGCCTTGGCGCGTCTGCCCGAGCCCGGCGATCGCGACCTTTCCCTTCAAAGACATCGCGTAGTGCTAGGCGAGGTGCGGCATAGGGTCAACTCGTGCGGCAGCGTGCGTGGCAGTGAATCGTCGCCGCTCACCCGGGATTCCCCGGGTTTTTCGTTGACTGGACCGTGGTACGGCGTGATAGCTTCCGCCGCGCTGTCCCCCAGTGCCGTTACCCGGTGTCGCCCGTCCGCCCGACTCATTTTCAGACTGAGGAAGGGTGCGTCGCGGAGTAGGAGGTGTTCCATGTCGGTACACATGTTTCCGCGGATACTCGTCGCTGCGTTCGCGACGACCGCGGTGCTCGCGCTTGCGAGCCCCAGCGTCCAGGCCGTCGTCATCGGTGGCGGTGGTAGCAGCAAGACCGATTGTCTTCTCGCTCTCGAGGCGGACGTGAACACGCCGCTTTCGAAGCCGCGCAACATTCGGTGCGCCGACGGCGATCCGAGTTGCGACCTCGACGGAGTGGTGAACGGCGTTTGCAACTTTCGAGTCGGCGTCTGCGCCAACAGCACCTTCAACACGGGCGCCTGCAATCTGAATGGCGTTCGCGCGATCATCGTCGACCATTCGGCCGACAACGGCGACCCGAAATTCGATCCCGAATTCCAAGCGCTACAGACGCGCATCAATAGCGACATCGGACCCTTCGACAACGACGACGCCGACACCTGCACGACCGCGACGAACTTCTTCGTGCCCATCAAAGGTCCTTTCAAGGACGACAAGTGCAAGGGCGGCAAGAAGACGATCCGCATCGTGACCGAGTCGACGCCAGCCGCGGGTATGGGTCGTGTGCTGATCGACAAAGACAAGATCGATCTCCGCTGCGATCCGCCCGTAGGCGGTTGCGATCCCGGCGTGATCTTCACGAGCACCTACGATCGCGTGCAGCGTCAGATCTTCGATCAGAGCTGTGCGGTGAGCGGCTGCCACGATTCCAATGCTTTTGTGAACTCCGGCAACCTCCTGCTCGAGGCGAGCGCGTTCCCCGCGAACCTCATCAACCGCACGCCGACCAACGCGGACGCCGACAATCTCGGCTGGAAGCGCATCACCCAGATCGATGCGAATACGGGCGACGCCGCGACCAGCTACATCCTCCACAAGCTGACCGGGGACTTCCCCGGGTCGGGTTTCGGCGATCGCATGCCGAAGGACCGACCGAAGCTCGATGCCAGCCTGATCAACGTGATCACGCTGTGGATTCAAGCCGGAGCCCCGGACACGGGCTGGGTTCCGGGCACCGACTGAGCCGCAACGACCCGAGGAGAGCGACATGGCAGACGGAAATGCACTCACGTTACAGCACGCGAAACACCTCTTGCGGCGGACGGGCTTCGGCGCGTCGCAAGCCGAGGCGGCTGCGTTTCTCGCGAGCCATGCCACGCGCGGCGACGCGGCAAATGCCCTGCTGAGCTTCAAGCCCGCCGGATTCAAGCCCGGGGGTCGCTACTTCGAGGACATCCACGACAAGTGGATCAAGTACATGCTCAAGGTGAAAAGCCCGCTGCAGGAGAAGCTCGTACTCTTCTGGCACGACCACTTCGCCACCGGCATCTCGAAAGTGCTCGATGCAAAGATGATGGCGGTCCAGAACAAGCTGTTGCGCGTGAACTGCAAAGGCAACTTCAAGACCTTCGTGAAGGCGATCAACGTCGATCCGGCGATGATGGAGTATCTCGATACTCCCCGGAACCACGACGAGATCCCCAACGAGAACTATGCCCGTGAGCTCCAGGAGCTCTTCACGCTCGGCGTGAAGGATTCCGCCGGTTTCGACAACTACGTGCAGGCGGACGTCGCCCAGATCGCGCGCGCATTCACCGGATGGGACTACGACAAGACGGCGTACTTGAGAGACTACGACCACGACTTCGCGGTCGACTATCCGACGCGCGGACCGAAGGTGATCTTCCAGAGCACCGGCGGGTTCGGTGGTGGCGGCCGCAGTTTCGCCGCCAACGGCGAGGGTGAGGCCGAGATCAGTACCGTCGTCGACATCATTTTCGATCACGAGGACAGCCAGGGAAAGAACACCGTCGCGCGCCGTACGGCCCGTCGGTTGATCGAGTACTTCGCCAACCCGAGTCCGAGTCTCGCCTACATCGACGCGGTCGTCGCGGCCTCGGGTTTCGACACCAATTTCGAGCTTTCCGGTCTGCTGCACCAGATCTTCGTGCACGATGATTTCTATCTCACCGCTGTGGCGCCGGTCGGTGCGGGCACGCCGAAGTCGGTACGCTGGCCGATCGACTACGTCGTCACCTCGCTCCGCCTTCTCAAGATGAAGCTCAAGGGCAAGGAGCTGTACGTCGATGGCGGCAGCTACAATCGCGTGCTCAATCAGTTGTCGAACATGGGTCAGACCGTGTTCGATCCGCCGAGCGTCTTCGGGTGGGATTGGGAAGCGGCGTGGGTCAGCAGCTCCACGATGCTGGCGCGCTACGGCTTCGCGCGTGACCTCACCGCGGCCCGTGGCGGCGGCGGTTCGAGCTTCCGCCCGAGTAAGCTCATGAGTCTCGATCTCACCGACCCGAACGACATTCTCGCGGCGGCAACCGACGTCCTCGGGATCACGGGTGATCTCTCGCTCAGTGAGCAGTCGACCTTGGTCGACTATCTCACCGACGGCGGGGCGTTCCCGTCCCTCGACCTGAACGATTACGACGTCCGGAACGTCAAGCTGCACGGGCTCTTCGCCTTGCTCATGCAGACGCCGGCGTATCAGCTGCAGTAGGGGCAGAGGAGAGAGACATCATGGCGATCACACGTAGGCAGTTCATCAAGCGCGGCGGTCTCGTCACCGCCGGAACCCTCCTTGGCCCCCAGCTCTTTGGCAACAGCCTCATGCGGCAAGCGTACGCGGCGCTCGAAGACAATGACCGCTACTTCGTCGTCATTTTTCTCGACGGCGGGAACGACGGCCAGAACACCGTCATCCCGGCGGACAACGCCGGTGGCCTCCTGACCGCGTACAACGACGCGCGTACCAACCTCCGCATCACTCCGGGGGAGCTCACGAACAGCTTGATCGGGCTCGACCCGATTTCGGGCACGCAGCTCGGCATTCACCCCGGCTTCAACGTTCCCGGCGATTTCTTCGACAACGGCGCCGGGGAGGGTGGCCTGAAGGCGCTCTACGATGCGGGCAACGTCGCGGTCATTCAGGGATGCGGCTACCCCGAGTACAGCCTCTCGCACGAAGAGGCCCGAGTCATTTGGCAGACCGGCGTTCCGCTCGGCACGCCGGCCGGTACGGGTTGGATCGGCCGTCACCTCGCCGCCCAATACGGCGGCAACCAGATTCCGGCCGTGACCATCGACGACTCAATCGTCGGTGAGTTCCGGCAAACCGGCACGAGCATCCTGGCCGTCCGCGATCTCGACAGCTTCGAGTTTCCGTTCGATGGCGCCTACCCGGACGACATCGGGGCCAAGAGGGCCGCGTTCAACGCGATCAACCTCGCGGCGGTGACCGGCGCGCAGCCGTCGGCCGTTTTCATCGGCAACACCGGCAACGCGACGATCGACAGTGCCGAGGCCTACCAATCACTGAGCGGCCTCTACAACACCGATCGTGCGATCTTCCGCCAACGCTACGCCGATGTCGGTCGCAGCGTGTCGAACGATCTGCGCGAGGTGGCGCGGGTGATCTATGGTGTCGAGCAGGGAGTGGCGAACGTCAACGCGCGGTTCTTCCAGCTCAGCAACGGCGGCTACGACACCCACTCCGATCAGGGCGGCGCCGACACCAATGGCCAGCAGTACAGCCTGCATGCCGAGCTCGGCGGCGCGTTGAAGGTCTTCTTCGACGACCTCACGGATATGGGGATCGCCAACAAAGTCACCGTCCTCGTGTGGAGCGAGTTCAGCCGCCGCGTTCCGCAGAACGACAACGGCACCGACCACGGCTCGCAGGGCCCGATGCTCATCATCGGCGGCGGCGTCAACGGCGGGGTGTACGGCAACCACCCGAACATCAACGATGCGGCGCTCGATAACGAGGGCAACACCGAGTACACGCAAAACGCCAACAGCTTCCGGGCGACCGATTTCCGGGACGTCTACGGGACGATCCTGCAGCATTGGGTGAACCTGCCCCAAGGAACCGTGCAGGCTCTGCTGCCCCTCGACAGTACGCCGGATGCGATCTCCGATCCCGCGCACTACTGGCGTACGGCGAACTTCGATCTGGGCTTCGTCTGAGATTTCGGCGTAGCGTCGTCGCGTGATGACGCTCGCCGATTTTTATCTGGCCGATTCGCGGCTCACCCTGATTCCGATCGAGCACCTCGCTCCGTCGGGGATGAGCCGCGAGCTCGCCGATCTCCTGGTTGCGGAACGCGACTGGACCCGCGAGCGAGTCGCCTTCTTCGACCGGTCGTTCCAGCTGTATTGGTCGCGGAGCGCCGAGCTCGCCGGCCGCACGCGTACGTGGGTGGCGCCGCGCATCCGTCACGTCGCCGTCGTCGACGAGCCCGCGAGCGTCCGACCCTACGTGCAGTTGCTCAACACGAGCGCGTGGATGCTCTACGCGAGCGACTTCGATCCGGAACGGTCAGATCCCGAGCTCGCGGCGTATCTCTTCGCGCACGGTGACCGTATGGCGCTCACCGGCGAGGTGACGCTCGCGGCGTTGCACAACGCGATCTGGTGGTTCGACCGAACCGAGGACGAGTGCGCCGCCTTCGCGGCGGCGGCCGCGCGCTCGGTCCGCCCGGACGCGGCCGGCTTCGTCGCCATCGCAAACGCGCTGCCGTGGCTGCGTCGGCTACGCCACGAGACGCTCGATCCGCCTCTCGTCGTGAGCCCGCATCGCGCGATCCCCGGAACGGGCCTGTTGGTTCCGCAAGCGTTGGAGCACGAGCCGCGCGGGCTCGTCGACGCGTTGACGGCGGCGGCGCGGCAGGCCGTCGAAACCTATCGTCGCGCCTGGCGCACGCCATCGCATGCCAGCGTCGTCGAGCTCCTCGGATGGCTCGCGACCGATGCGCCGCCGCTGCTCGTCACCGCGGAACGCGGGCGCGTCGTGTGGGACCCCGATCATCCGGACCGGGTCGGCGCGCTGCGCTCGGTGCTGAAGCGCGGTGATGCGGGTGCCGTCGCATCGATCGCCGAGGATCTCCGCGTCGTCGCATGTCACACCCGGGCGTTTCTGGCGGCCCTGGCAGACCCCGATGCGCTGCCGATGCCGGCGCCCGAAACCGAGCAGGGTGGTTACAGCTATCTTCATCTCGAACGCCGGTTGATCGCGTACGATCTCGACGAACGCGGTATGGAGCGCTACTGCGGGCCGGCGTTGCCGTACGCGCGGGCGATGCTCGGTGCGCGTACCGTGCACGAATGGGCCCACCTCGCGGTGGACGCCGGCTGGGTGCCGTGTCGCGACGGTGAAGCGGTGCTCGCGGCGCGGCAAGCACGGCTGGCGGACGAGCTGGATCGAGCGATCGCTGTGCTGCCGGCGGCGATGCGGACCCTGACGGCGCAGGACCTCGCCGCGGCCGGCGGCGGCACCGGGCTCGCGCGCTCTTTTCTCGCCCGAATCTCGGACTACCAAGCGAATTTCCTCGCGCAACGTTTCCTCGATCGGCGCGAGATCGAAACCTACATTCGCCACAACATCCGAACGCTGCGCTTCGCGTACCCGCCGCCGCAGCTCTTCCGCATGCTCGTACGCTACCTGTTCGAGCTGCAATATCTCGGGTTCAGCGAGGTGCGTGATCCGCTGACGTTCCTCGTGTCCAGCACGTGGTTCGACGCCGACTTTCTCGCGCCGGGCGTGCTCGATGCCGAGAGGCTGGGAGCACTCGCCGATGCGGCGGCGGCGATATGCACCTGCTACGCGATCGACGAGACGCGCTTCGTGCCGCGCGCCGCCTAGTGAAGAATCAGCGCGCGACGATCAGGAAGCGCTTCCGGAGCGCGCTCAGCTGATCTTGCACGGACGGCATCCGGCGCGAGTCCATCAACACCTGAAAGACCTCGCCCTCCGTTGCCTCGCGACGCGCGTCGGTGAGCTCGTGAACGGCGTCGAGGATCTCGTGAATGACGCGCGGAATCTCGCGCTGAGGAATCACGAGATCGCCGCGACCGAGGGTGCCGCTCCAGTTGGAAGCATACGGTCGCAGCACGTGAAGGATTTTCTCGGTCACGTTCTTGTCGGCGCTCATGACGCGACGAAGCTACCACACCGGTCGCGGCTACGTGAATCCTGCCGGCCGCGGAGGACGCCGGACCCGGCGGTTTCGCCATGGCGTTCGCGGGGTCGGTATTTCACTTTGCAGGCCCAGGGGGCTGTGCCAGAAAAGCGCTTGGAGGTCTCCCATGGTGCCGCGTTTACTCCCCTCTCTGCTCATCCTCGCTCTCGTCGGTGCTACTCCTGCCCACGCCACGACCATTCGGGTCTTCGCCGTCGGGAACGAGGTGCGGGTCGAGGACGTGGTGAATGTCCAGGCTTTTCGAAACAAGATGTTCGCCATCGTAGACGGGAGCTTTCCGAACCGCGGTGACTACGTGCAGGCCGGGCTCGACGACGTCGTCAGCCACATCCAGCCCGCCGACCCGACGGCGCCACCCCTCGTGTTGGTGAACTTTCCGGAAGACGTCGGCTTGGTCGCTGCCATGACCGGGTCCAGGGGTGCGGTGGCGCGCAACTCGATCTCGACGGGTGGTGCGTTTCTCGCCCTGCTCAACACCTACAACAGCCGCATCACCTACTACCGCTCGAAGTTCCCCGAACTCGAGATGTTTCGCGCGCTGCTACTGGCCCTGACCGACGTCAATTATCGCGTCGTTTTCGAGACCTATCGCGAGATCGCGATGACCTACGGGATCTACGTGAGCGCCGGTGTCAACATCGCCGAAGCACGGCGCGTCGAAAGCGCCGATGATCCGACCCTGGTCAACCGATTGCGCGATCCGGACGAGCCGTTTCGCCCTTACGCCTACGAGGCGATGGCGCCGGAGGTCTACAACACGACGATCATCTTTCGCCCCGACGGAGAGGTCATGGTTCCGGACGGGAACGGCGGTGTCCTCGCGGCTCCCAGCATGACCAGCGGCATCCTGCGGGGCAGCATCAACAAGTCGTACCTGGTGCCGCTCGAGAACGATCTGCTCGCGATCGCGCCCTCGCCCGTCCGCGACCTCGACGTCCTCGACACGCCGCTCGGGCGTCTCGGCGTCGTGATCTCAAAGGACGCGTGGATGGTCGACGTCAACGAGCGCTACGACGCCAAGCGCGCAAATCTGTTGATCCAATCCGAAGCGTTCAGCTCGTGGGCCTTCAGCGATTCGGTCGACGGACCGGACGTGATCAAAGAGGGCGGCTTCGGTGCGGTGCAGCGATTCCCGAATCTTCTGTACAACGTCACTCCGACGCTCGTCGGCAATCTGATCGACACCACCTTCGACGGCCAGAGCACGATCATCGGCAAGCGTGACGGCAGTGCGCCCGGGCCATTGTCGGCGACGAACGCGTGGATCGGGCAGAATCCCGATACCGGGTTTCTCGGGATCGCCCCTTGGGTGATCGACGATCCGGCCATTGCCAATCCGGCGCTCACGCTCGCGCAGCGCCGCGCGCAGCTGGTCGCGACGGGCGATCTGCTGAAGCCGAAATCGCCGACGCTCTGCCCGACCACGCTGACGGTCGGCGCGTGTCGCGGCGGCTACCGTGAGAGCCTCGTCTTCCGCGATCTCGACATGCCGGGTGACCGCGTGCTCTCGCCGCCCGATCCGGGGCCGCGCGTTCCGACGGCGTTCGGCACCAACGTCGAGGTGAATGCCACCGAGGGTACGCCGGCAACGCAGCGGCACCCCCGCATCGCCGCGGCCAACGGAGCGGTCTACGTGGTCTGGGACGACGATCGCAACGGTTTCGAGAACGTCTACCTGGCGATCAGCACGGATGGAGGCGCGAGCTTCGGCGCGAACGTGAAGATCAGCAGCCATCCGGCCGGTGCCGTCGTCGAGCTCTTTCCGCACGTCACCGTGGTCGCCGAGCGCAATCTCCTCTTCGTGACGTGGCAGGAGCTCGTGGCGGGGCGGAACGACGACGTGGGGCGCATCATGCTCGCGCGCTTCGATCTCGCAGGGACGAAGCTCGGTCCCGACGTTCGTGTCGACAGCGGCGGCGACGCGTTCGGCAAGTGGACCCCGCAGGTGGTTGCCGACCGCACCGGCGACCCGACCGTCGTCTGGATCGACGAGCGCGATCCGGGCGCGGACGGCGTGCAGTTCGAACACGTCTACCTCGCCCACAGCGACGATCTCGGCGCGACGTTTCGACCGAGCATCCGCGTCGACGACGTCGGCGTGCGCCGCGGCGTCGTCACCGACCCGCTTTCGGTGAAGCTCGACAATCGGTGGCGTCCGACGGTCGCGATCCGCGGCCGACGGGTGTTCGTCGCCTGGGCGGACTTCCGGAACTACAACTGGGACATTTTCTTCGCGCGACCGTCGGTGACGCAAAAGCGGCCAGCCCAGAACGTGCGGGTCGACGACTTCCCGGCGCTCGAGCGCGTGAACACGGAGCCGAGCATCGTCGTCGATCCGAAGAGTGGCATCGCGAGCCTGGCGTGGGCCGACATCCGAGCTCGCGAGGCCGACAGCAACATCTTCTTCACGCAGGCGACGAAACGAAGCGCGAAGGCTTTTCAAGCGAGCCGCCAGCTCGACGACTCACGAGTCGGCTTCGATCCGGATACCGACACGGCGACCACCCAATCGCATCCCGACTTGAAGAACGCCGGCAGCACGTTGTGTGTCGCCTGGCAGGACGACCGAAACGGCACGAACGACGTCTACTTCAAGCGCAGCGTCGATGGTGGCGCCACGTTCAGCGGCGACGAGCGGGTCGACGACACCGCGGCGGGTCCGAGCGGCCAAACTGCTCCGGCCGTCGCCGTCGCGATCGACCCGACCGGTGGCATGCGGTGCTACGTCGTGTGGGAAGACACCCGGCTCGGCAACTCTGACATCTATCTGTCGAGCCGGCTCGTCCCGTAGGCGCTATGCGGGTGTACTGCTCGGGCGGAGTCGCGTCATCAACGCCAGCCCGATCAGGTTGAACCCGATCTCGCGCACGCGCTTCAGCAACATCATGGCGAGACCGAGCTCGGGTGGGAGCCCGAGCATCCCGAAGATCACCATGCCCCCGGCCTCCTGCACGCCGATCGTCCCCGGGATGAAGATGCCGGCGAGGCGCATTGGCTGCGCGAGCGCCTCGACGATGATGGCATCCCCGATGCTGACGGGGTGGCCGATGAGCATCATGATCGCGAAGACCTCGGCGGCACCCGTGATCCAGCCGATGAAGTGAAAGGCGACCGAGGCGGCCGCCGCGCGCGGTCGCGCGCCGTAGAACGAGCGCAGCCGCTCGTCGATCTCGGGTGCGCGTTCGGCCAGGCGTGCCGCGAGTCGCGCCCGCGGCATCACACGGCGAATCAATCGGGTGACGAACGCGACCAGGCCGCGGCGCTGCAACAGCACGAGGAGCGCCGCGACGCCGATGCCGGCGAGTGCCAGGACCACGAGCGTTGGGATCATCGCGATCCCGCTGTCGCTGCGAATCATGAAGAGCGCGGCGCCGACGATCACGAAGGCGATCTGCGCGACGGTGAGCGCGGTCTTGGCGAGAATGACGGACGTCGCACCTTCCGTGAGCGGAACGCCGAAGCGTTGCAGCACGAAGGCTTTCACGGGCTCACCGCCGAGATACGCGGTCGGCGTGATGCTGTTCATGGCCTCGCCGACCAAGCGCGCGAGATACAGCAGCCAAAGTGCGGGGCGGAACTGCACGAACGTCACGCGCCACCCCGCCGCATCGAACGCCGATGAGAATGCGTAGGGAAGAAAAATGACGGGTGCCCACCAGCCGAGCACGCGAAGGTGTTGCAGGAGCTCGCGCGGACCCGCCTGGTAGATCAACAGGCCGAGCAACACGAAGCCCAGTAGTGCGAGCGCGAGCTGTGCAGAGCTCGTCGACGACGGCGACGACTCGGGAGACCACGTACCCCGCGCTTCAAACAGGGTGGGGTCGTCGGAGCCGTCGGGAGCTGGGACTGAGAGCGACATGCAGCGTGGCGCGAAGCCGCGCGGAGCCTAACAGCCGCTCCCTGCGCCAGCAAGGAATCCGCGGCGCAGTTTGTTGCAATCGCAGATGATTGCAGGCATCGAAAACGCGTGGTGATGCGGGGGCTCGCGACGACGTTCTTGCTTGGTTTGCTCGTCGTGGCGGCGGTGCTCGCTCCCGCTCGCGCGAGCGCGCTCGAGCGCAGTTACATTCCGCTCCCCGAGATCCTCACCGACCCCAACGAGGGCAACACCTACGGAGCATTGGCGGTCGTGCTCTTTCTCGACGAGCAGAAAATCATCAAATACATCCTCGCGCCCGACGTCCGGTACAACAAGATCACGGGCGTCTTCCCCGCGTTTCGCCTCTTCGGGTTCCCGTCCCTCGACAAGAAGTGGAGCATCGTCGTCCGCAAGTCACAGCAGATCGACGAAGACTACGAGTTCATCTACCAGGACAACGCGTTTTGGCAGGATCGGCTGCGGCTCTCGGCCAACCTCGAGTACGAGCAGGATTCGACCGAACGGTTCTACGGATTCGGCAACGGCTCGTCGGAGAAGGACGAGTCGAACTTCACCGCCCGCGAAGGCATCGGCGTCGTGCGATTGAACTATCGGCTCCAGCCGACCATCGAGCTGACATATCAGTCGCGGGTGCGTGTCTTCCGCGTCCGGAAGGGGGGCGTCGACGAGTTTCCGTTCATCGGCGAGGAGCATCCTGACACGCCGGGACTCGGCGGCGCGACGATGGTTGGCCAGGAAGTCGGCTTTCTCTACGACAGCCGTGACGACACCAACATTCCGCGCCAGGGCGGTTTCGGCTTGTTTACGGCCGAGTTCATTCCCCGTGCTCTCGGCAGCTCGTTCACGGCGATCAAGTACGGGGCCGAGGTCCGGAAGTTCATTCCCTTCCGTGAACGGTTCGTGCTCGCGATGCACAGCCGCATCAACTATCTGCAGAGCAACGACGCCGTGCCGTTCTACGAACAGAGCGACATCGGTGGACGACGCAGCCTGCGGGGATTTGGTAGCGGACGATTCGTCGACAAGAACAGCTTCTTCGCCTCTGCCGAGCTCCGCACCCGCGTCTACGATCGTCAGATCTTCGGGGTGAATGCCGAGATCGAGCTCGCGCCCTTCTTCGATTTCGGCCAGGTGTTCCGATCCTCCCGCAACTCGCCGTTCAATGACCTGCACCCGGTCGGTGGCCTCGGTTTCCGTGGCGTCGTCCGGCCGCAGGTCGTCGGCTTCGTCGACATCGGGCTCGGCGAGCAGGGCCCCGCCGTTTTCACCGGACTCGAATACCCGTTCTGATGTGATCGCGGCCGCGCGTCAGGACGCGCGCCGTACCAGCATCAGATGCTGACGACCGCGCGGATCGGTCCCTTCGCTCGTCCCCAAGACCTCGAGCTTGGCGCGATCGCTGTCCGGAAGCTCGGCGAGCTCGGTGTCCCAGATCAAGAGATAGTGCGGGCCCGGGCCGGCGTGGCGGCCAGGCTTCCAGTGGTGCGTGCCCGCCGGCGCGTAGAACATGGCGCCGAAATCGAAGCTCCGCGGGTAGAACGCGAGCGGATGGCCGTCGGCGATGGTGGTCGCTTGCCGGATGAACGGCGCTAGGGTCCGTTGCCGTGCCAGATCCGGTTGGAAGACCGTGAAGACCAAGGTCCAGAGCGCGGTTGCGAACACGGCGCACGCCCCGAGGAGCCGGGTGGCCTCGTGGCGCTGCATCGCCCGCAGGGCGAACAGGAGCGCGCCGACCAAGGTCGCCGAGCCGACGAGCACGAGCAGTAGGTGCGTATCGATGATGCCGCGGACGAGTGGCAGATTGGCGCGATCCTTCGGTGCGAGGAGCGGCGCCAGGAGAGTCAGCGGCTGGAGACCCATGCCTTCGGCGATCGCCGACACGAGCGGCACCACCGCGACGGCGCAGAGCAGGCCGACGGCGACGCGCGCGGCTTTACCATCGAGCCAGCGTGCCTGCTCGACGCCGCGAACGACCTGCTGCCACCACCAACCGGTCACGAGCGCGGCGGCGGGGTACAGCGCCAGCAGGTACACGCTCCGCTTGGCGTCGGCCATCGAGTAGAAGACGAAGACGACGATCAGCCACGTCAGCGGGAAGGCGACTCGGGGGTCGCGTCGCGCCGTCGGGTTGCGGATCGCCGCCACGATCGCGGCCAGTACGAACGGCGTCCATGGCAGCAGCCCGGAGAGCAGAGTCGGGACGTAGTAGTAGAACGGGTGCGAGTGCCCGCTCTTCATGCGCGTGACGCCGACGAAGCGGAAGACGTTCTCCTTCAGGATCTGCTTCTGCACGAACGAATCGCCCCCAAGGCCGGCGGCGAGCGCATACCAGCCGCCGACGATCGCCAGGATCAGCACCGCGCCGAGCACGGGTCGGAATCGGGGGATGAGGCGGAGCTCTCCTTGAATGACGAGCGCCACGAGCAGGACGAGCCCCGGTAGGACGAAACCGACGGGTCCTTTGGTGAGGGCGGCGCACGCGAGCGCGCCGTATCCGACGAAAGCCTCGCCGCGCGTGAGTCCCCCGGCGATCAGTCCGCGATAGAACACGAGGGTTCCGATGGTTATGAGCGCTGTCAGCGTACCGTCGACCCGCGCCGTCGAAGCGGCGCGCACCCACTCGAACGTCGACGCGGTGACGAGCATGGCCGTCCACGCGGCGAAAGATCCGAGAGTCCCATTGGCGACGACTCCGACGCCGACGACCGCCGCGGTCGCGAGCAGAATCGACGGAAGGCGGACGGTCCATTCGGTTGCCGCGCCGCCGGCGACCGAGGCGACGGCGCCGAGCCAGTGAAAGAAGGGCGGCTTCGAAGCGATCGTCCATCCGTTCGCCGAGGCGCGCTTCGGTAGGATCCAGTCACCGTCCTCGAGCATGTTGCGGACGACGAGCGCCTCGCGGGGCTCACCTTTGGTGAAGAACGGAGTCAGCGCCGCGGGCGGCGCGTACAGCAGAAGGCATAGCATTCCGGCTACGAACGCGGCGGCGCGGGGTGTTGGCATGGCTGTGGAGCCCTCTTTGCCTTGCCTCGAAGGTGCGGTCCACCCCTCTTCCCGGCAGAGCGCTTCATGTCACTTGCGATGCTCACATTGTGGCCGGCGCAATTTGTAGGGGTCGGCATATGGGTCACACCCAACAATTTGTGTAGGTCCGATAATGCGCTCTCGTATAGATCCGATCGCGATCGGCGGTTGCTATTTCTTGCAAGGTTTCCTAACATTTGCGCCGCTGTGGCGGACATGAGGTGGTGGGGCGGACGATGTGTGCGACGCGCGAGCAAGCGTGATACGCACGGCGCGCCAACGACGAGATCGTTGGTGTGGGTGGCGTCTCCACACGAACGCACGCTGATGATGCGTGCCCGCAGCCGGACGGCAGCAAGACCGAAACTGCTGGCTGGCAAGAGTGAGAGGTCTGCATCAGAGACGTCTATGCGCAGTGGAGGTTTGAGTGGGTGAGTGGAGGCAGAGCGTTGTCGAGCGGATCAATCGGATCACGTGGGCATGCAGCGACAAATCTAAAAGAGGCGATTCAAACCGAGGAGGTACAGAGATGAGGAAGCGAACAGTCGGAAGTTGGGTGGCAGCGGCGGCGGTCGTGGTTGGGAGTTTGTCCTTCAGCGTTCCCGCAGGTGCCGAAGGCGGTCTCACGTTGGAAGAGCGGCTCGAGCGACTCGAGCGTAAGGGCGAACCAGCAGCCGGGTGTTGCGACACCTCGGAGCTGCAGCGGCGGCTCGATCAGATCGAGGCCCACATCAAGAACCTGCCGTTCGGCCTCAAGCTCGGCGGCGGTATCGCGACCTCGTACAAGTACGATTTCAACGACCCGGACTCGGGACGGATCTCGCTCCGCTCGTTCGACCAGGACCACAACAGCTTCGTGCTCGACCTCTTCCAGCTCCAGATCTCGCGCGCCCCGGGCGAGGACGGGGTCGGGTTCGTGACCAAGGTCGACTTCGGC
>Ga0163144_10001309_pt1 | contig 58775 bp, 45 predicted proteins | sample OliLak19BULKMAT1_FD_123175 | JGI IMG/M metagenome (GOLD analysis project Ga0163144, IMG submission 123175) | Freshwater microbial mat bacterial communities from Lake Vanda, McMurdo Dry Valleys, Antarctica - Oligotrophic Lake LV.19.BULKMAT1 | ecosystem: Environmental > Aquatic > Freshwater >...
CGCGAGCGCGAGCGCGAGCGCGGCGAGGATCACGAACCAGGTTCGTCGCATGTTCGTCCCTCGCTTTCTACTCCTTGCGCTCGGCCGCCGCGACGAGCATCTCGTCCAGCGTGAGCGCGACGGCGTCGGTGATCGCGCGCTTCGCGACGTAGCGGTCGAACGCGTGTTGCGAGCTGAATGTCCTCGACTCGGTCGCGCAGGTCTTGTGCTTGGCGAACGAGTTCAGGAAGACCGTCGAGTCGGGCGCGCTCCAAACCCCCGCGGTGCGCTTCAACACGACAGGCTCCCCGGGCTTCTCGCTCGGCGCGTAGACAACCAGGTCGGTCTTGTATCGTTTCTGATCGCCGAACACGCAGTAGATGCACCGGTACTCGATCTTCTTGTTGCCGACCTTGACCACCACTTCGTAGTCGAGCGAGTCGGTGTTCTGGACCAAGTCGAGCTTGCAGAGCGGGCACTTCCCCTCGTGGCCGAGCGCCCACGAGGGCCCCATGACCGTGAGTCCGAACACGACGCCCAGCCACAGGGCGATCTTCGAGACCGATCGAGTTCTCGTCATGATCTGATTTCTCCTCATCGCCTCACATCCACGACAAAGCCCAAGGTCTTGATCTCGCTGCCCCGTTGGAACTGCGCATACGCCTTGTACAGTCCCTCCTTCGGGAAGCGCGCGTTGAAGAGCACCTCTCCCTGCGCGACCAGCTTGGCGGTCTCGGCGTCTTCTTGCGGATGGCTATGGACGACGGTCTCGCCGTCTTGGTGGAAGATCATGAGATGCCCCGCGGCGCCGAGCCATGGCGCGGTGTCTCCCGCCGGCTGGCCGGTCTCGGCATCGGTCAACCGGACGCGCAGGCTCGTCATCTTGCCGACCGGAATGCGCGCTGCGACCGGTTCGAGCATGCCCTGGAGACCGCCGTCCACCGTCGGACCGAGGTGCGGAGAGAGCGTGGTGTTCCAGGTGGGAGCTGGCCCCGCGACCTTCACATGATCGATCACGATGCGGGAGCCTTGGCCCGTCGGCGCGACATCGCCGTAGATGCCGTACTCGCCGCCGGCCGGAAACGTGATCGGGATCGACCAGACGCCCTTGGCGTCCATCTCCGGATGTTCGTGCAGGAACCATCCGAGATCCGCGCTGGCCAAGAGCAGATGGAACAGCTTCTCGTGCACCACCTCGAACTTCGTCGCGGGGGCGCCGCTCTTCGTCTCGCGAACCACCATGCGGAGATCGATCGGCGCGCCGGCCCGAGCCTCGCGCGGCCAGTCGATCACTTCGAGGGTGTACGGAGGAGTCGAGTTCGAGGCTGGCTTCTCATCCTGGACATCGACTCGGAACCCGGCGGCGAAGGCCGAGGCGTCCGGCGGCGTCAGCGACAGATCGATCTGATACTCACCGCCGTGCGGGAAGTACAGGACGATGCCGTAGTCCCCTGGAATTCCCTCGCGGTGGATGGCCGGGCGCGCTTTGGGCATGCCCGGCATGCTCGGCATGGTCACGACGCCTTCGGAGTTGATGCCGCCGACCCCCCGAAATCCTTCCTCGACCGGATCTCGCTGTGTCGTATCGGTGACGCGGAACTCCACGTCCATCTCCTCGCTGGCATAGAGACCCCCTTCCGGGATCCGCAACGTCACTTCGTACTTGCCTGCACGGACGGACGGGCTCTGGGCGCTGGCCAGGGACGCCGAGGCGGCTGCGAGCGCGGCGAGAAGGGAAAGAGGGCCGAGAAGGCCACGAATGTTCGGAAGCATGCTTCCTCCTGTCGTCAGAAATCCATCGGGGACGCATCACTCCGCGGGCGCGCTGGGGGCGCGCGCTGGCTGGGGGATGACGCGAGAAGGCAATGCCGCGGCGAGCCGCGGGATGCGACGGATCAGACGAGAGGCGGAGCGCGACTGAGCCGCGCGAAGGGAGCGACGGACCGGGGAGGGTCGGGGTCGCGCTCGCGCGGGAGATCACGCGCGCAAGCGGCGGGGAGTTTTGCAGAAGTGAAAGCCGTCGGTAGGGACAGCGGGAGGTCGACCGAGCTTCGGGCAGCGAGTCGAATGTGTTCGGACGGGACCGGGGTGGGATCGCCCCGGGGCGTGACGACGCAGCCGCAGGGACACTCGGTTGATGGAGTGTCGGGAGTCGTTGGATCGGAAGCGCAGCGGGACTCGGTGGCGCAGCAGGCGGAATCGGCGGAAGAAGCTTCCGCCGATGACATAGCGCAGCCGCCGCCGAGACACCCGATGGCGCAGACGCCGCCCGCCACGAGCTGTAAGAGAAGCCCGAGCGTGAGGAGGAGAGCGACCGGCATTCGGAGAGAGCGGTTCATGGAAGGCGTGCTGTCTACCCTAGACCCGCGGATCCGTTCCGTCGAGCCGTGAAACGGCCGGATCAGGCCAGCACGATCGGCTCCAGCGCCCGAAAAGTGAGCAGCGCCGCTTCGTCGATTCGATTGGCCCTGAACTCCTCGTCGCCGAACGAGAGAAAGCGCGAGCACTTCAGGAACGAGCGACCGCGCAGCGCGGAGAACAGCTCGGTCTCACCGCCTCGACGGATCGGGAGGGTGTGTCCCTCGCCATGCCGCCAATCCCAGGGATCGACGCCGAGGGCGACGTTCACATCGAGCGCCTGCAGCACATCGACGTTCTGGAGGACGCGGTCGCGATACGCGGGCAGGTGCGGTCCGCCGAGGATGAGGGAGAACGACACTCCGTGCCCCCACCAGAAGAGACTGCGGAAGGTGAAGGCGCCCGTCGCATCGAAGTACCGCGGCAGATCGAGATAGACGTACGGCAGATCGTCGAGGTACTCGCCGCGGCCGATCTTGCCCTGATCGCGATCGAGGCCGAGCGGCGCGAGGTAATTGCCATCGGCTACCTGTCGCCGGAGATGCTCGCGCAGCGATCCGAAGATCCGCTCGACGCGGGCGAGCACGCGGGCGCGGGCGCGGAACGGTTCGCTGTCGCTGAGGAGACTAACGTCCGCATCCGAGAACGGCTGTCGCGGTTGCAGGATGCGCGAGATCTGGGGCGCGGCGTCGGTGTCGGCGGCGGCGGCGGCGGCGGCGCCATGGAGCGCCGGTCCGTCCGCGCGCGAACGCCGGCCGCGGTTCAACGCGATCCCTTCCCGCTGCCGGCGATGGGCCGCGGCGCTGCGCGGGGAAATTCCCCGGAGCCGTTCGGCAGTTCATCGGCCGCGGGCGCGGGCGTCTGCGCCGTCAGCGCGAGCCGCATCGCCTCTTCTCCGTAGATCTCCGCCGGGAACAGGTAGGGCAGGAGACCCTCGAGGAACTGCCGCCGCTTCAACGCCTGATGGTTGGCGTAGTGCGCGCTGTGGATCGTCCGCAGGTAGTTCTCCAGCGTGTAGAGCTGCAGCTCCACCGGAAAGAAGTAGGGCAGCGGCTGCGGATTGCGCTCCGAGTTGTAGAGGACGTCGATCTCGCTCTTGTGCACCTTGTATCCGGAGGCCGACTGCGGATTGAGCAGCTCCCGATCTTCACCCCGCGTCACGGTGTCGACGACATCCCTCACTCGGAAACTGCCGCCGAAGAGATCGAAGAGGTAGTCCTTGAGCCCGTCCAACTCGGCCGTGTTCTCCACGATGAACATGGCGCCGATCAGATCGGTGATCGCGCGGGGATCGGGCTCCGCCTTGCGGATCATCTTGCTCACGATCGAGGCGCTGCGCCGCTTGGTCAGCCCCGACCAGATCTCGGTCGGGGTGATCTCGTAGTGCTCCGCCCCCTTCTCGTACTGGAAGGGGATGACCTCGCGCTTGAAACGGCAGCCGTAGTAGTAGACGTGCAGTCGCAGCGGGCGCCCTGCGTAGTCGAGCTCGACGTCCTGCAGATCGAAACTCCAGCACTCCTGGCCGGGACGCAGTCGCCCGAGGCTGTACTCCATCGACTGGCCGTCACGCCGGATCGAATAGCAGACCTCCACGCGCCGTTGCTCCTCGATCTTGGTGAAGACATGCCGCCGGACCAACGACTCGAAGTACTCGCGGTGCTCATTGCCGCGCTGCACCTCGAGGCAGTGATCGACGTCGAAGAACAGCTTGGTCAAGGCCAGCTTGCGCTGCGCTTCGAAACCGAGCCGAGCATCGTCCGTCTCGAAGATCATCTCGAGCAGCTCCAGCACGTCGGAACAACGCACGACGTCTTGGCGCGGCGCGATGAGCGCGCGAGCCGCGGGCGGCACGAGGAAGAGCAGCTCGTTCGCGTAGTGCGTCGCTTCGTTCAAGTAATATCCCGCGGTCACGAGATTCGACTCGAGTGCGCGTGTCTCGCCCACCTGACGCAGGATCTGGTTCAAGAAGCTGTTGTAGCTCTCCGGGCTGTCCTTCATGAGGAGATAGCGCCGATAGAGCTGCCGCAGGATAGAAGGATCGGCCTCGGACAATCGCGGGTGGAGGAACGGATGCGCCTTCAGCACATCTCTGGCCTCGGGGCGGGCCGAAGTGGAGGAGGAGCGGAGGTCCTCCCCCGGCCTGGGGAACGCGTGGATCGAGTCCGAGATGGACTCCGAAGCTGGATCGAATGGCGCCATCAACCGGCCTTCCTGATTCCATTGTCGGCGGCGCGGCGCGTCTCCTCGACGCGCGCGGGAGAATACCATGCGATTTGACGGCCCTCGGCAGGGCGAGGTCCCGGCGTAAGATGTCGCCGACCCGGCAAATCGTTCCCATCCGTGCGACGGAACTGCGCGATTGGCGAATCGTCGACCTCCGCCCGCCCCTCATCTATCGGCGCGGCCACCCGCAGGGTGCGCTTTCCCTTTCGCGGGACGAGCTGGAGCGGTCGCTCTTCCTCCTGCCGCCTCGGGCCACGCCTGTCGCGTTCATCCACACCGATCCCGGGGTGGCGGAGGGCGCCGCGGTCTGGTTGGCGGCTCGAGGCTGGCGGACGACGGGGTGGATCGCTGCGGCGGATCGAGTGCTGGCGCGAACGACGGTCGAAGGGGCGGAGGCGGTCACGCTGTGGGCGCCGGCGGAGACTTTGGTGAGGGAGAGAGTGCGGCTGGGGCGGTTGGCCCAGCGCGCGCGACGCGCATTGGACCTCGCGTGCGGCTCCGGGCGAAACAGCGTCCACCTCGCACGTCTCGGCTTCGAGGTGACCGGCCTCGACATTCTGGAGGATGCGCTCGTCCAGGCGCGCCGCGTCGCTCGGTCGACCGGCCCGCTCCTCGGCGCCGTCTCGTTCCGGCGCGCCGATCTCACGACACCCGCTGCGTCGGCGCGCTGGCTTCGCCCGGCGCAGTGGAACGCGATCGTAGTCTTCCGCTACCTGGATCGCGCCCTCCTGCCGCGGATCGAGCGCGCACTCGCGCCGGGCGGGCTCCTCATCTACGAGACGTTCCTGGAGGAACAGGCCCGCATCCACGGCCGTCCGCGACGGCCGGAGTTCCTCTTGAAGCCGGGCGAGTTGCGCGCTTCGTTTCGTGATCTCGAGATCGTGGAGTATCGCGAAGGTCCCGACAGTGAGGACAACCGGCTGGCCACGTTGGTGGCGAGACAAAGGAAGAAGAGGAGCGCAGGATGAGGCACGCGTGGGGTTGGGGGTTGTTCGCAGGGGTGGTGTGGCGCAGTCGGATGCGCATACCGCCGCTGGACTGGCTTGTGAAAAATGGTGCAACTGTTGCCGGCAACAGTTGCACCATTTTTCACAATCTCTGATCGCGAGTACTCACCGCGAGCCTTGATCGCGAGCCCACGTTTCGAGTCCAGGTCACGAGGCCGCCCCACCGACTCTTCGTCTGCTCCACGCACCACGCACCACGCTCCACGCTCCACCCGACAAGGTCAGAATTTCACTTGTAGCTGCGCCACTCCGCGCATCTTGCTTTCCGCCGCCGCGCCCACCTGCCGCGAGATCACGCTGAGGAGGAGGCGCGTCTTTCCTCCAGGGAAGAACAGATTCACACCGCCCGTCGTGGCGCGATTGCGCCAACTGGGCGCGAGGCCCGGGCGCTCCAAGTCCTCTTGGCGCGCCACGAGTTGTACAAGCGGAGAGACTTGATACGCGGCGAGTACGGTCCAGGCGCGGTCGTCGTCTTCGCGGATGTCGCTCGCCTGCGCGATATATTCACCGCGGAGAAGGGCGCCGCGTCCCTCCAACGCGAAGTCGAATCCGTAGCGTGTGCTGTCCGATCCATACGCGCCGACGTGCGCGGCCACCGAGAGCGGGGCGATCGGGCGGACCAGAACACGCCCGACAACGAGCATGGTGGAGTCGCGGTTGGCGGGCGTGTTCTGCCCCTCGCCGTTGAACGCACCCAAGGAGAAGGTCGCGCTCTTCGCGATCGCATACTGCCCCATCACGCCGATGTCCCGTTTCGTCGCGAGCGCCTCCACCCCGGCGGCTCGATCGGCCGTCTCGATGTCCGTGTCCGAGGTCAGGAACTCGCGGCTGAACGGTGTCTTGAACTGACCCGCGGTCAGCGTCCACGGCTCGCTGCTCCACCGGATGTAAGCGTCGCGCAGACTGAATCCCGCGGCGGTGCGCGCCGATCCGCCCGCGGCGAACTCGGAGAGCACGCGGCAGGAGAACTTGCTGGGTAGCGGCCCGTCGATCGCGACGCGCGCCTGGTTGATGCTGCCGGTAAGCCCCACCTCGTCGATGTAGGTCTCACGGAACTGCACGTAGCCCGAGATCTTCGGCGCCGACGCGCCTTCGTCCGCGGTTGCTGCGGTCGGGCCGAACGTTGCGATCGCGGCGCTCCCGCCGACGACGACACGCAACACGACCCGACGCCAACTGCGATGCACCCCCTGCATCCAGCCCTCCTTGGTTCGTTGCCTTATCTGCCTGGATCTGCTTCTAAATGCTTTTAGATGCTTTTAGATGCTTTTAGATGCTGTCCTCTACGGCCGCGTCAGCCTAGTCTCTCTGGCGTGACCTCTGAACCTTCCCCCTCGCCGGAGATCCTGGACGCCGCCGCGACCGCCGAGTTCTTGCGACTCGACGTCCGCCACGTCCAACGATTGGCGAGCCAAGGGAGACTCCCCGGAAGACGCGTCGGACGGAAGTGGCTGTTTTTCAGAAACGATCTGGAGGAGCTGCTCCGTGGGTCCGGGGAGGAGTCACCGAAGAACCCCCCGGAGGCCCCGCCGGACTTGCCGGACTTGCCGGGCTTGCCGGGCTTGTCGGAGTTACCGGGGACACCGGGCTCGCGGCCATCCCTCGGCGAACTGAGCGCCCGCAATTGCCTCCATGGTCAGGTGCGCTCCATTCGGGTCGAGGGGCTGATGGCCGAGGTCGTGCTCTACGTCGGCGGCCAAGAGATTGTGGCGGTGATCACGCGCGCCTCGGTCGAACGGTTGGCCCTGCGTGTCGGCGACCTCGCCGCGGCGGTCATGAAGTCGACCGAAGTCATGATCGCGAAGGGGTGATCCTTGCGTGACCCCTCGGCCACACTGCTGGCGCTGGCGCTCGCCCTCTCGGGCGGCCCCGCCACCGGCGCCACCGGCGCCAAAGGCTCGGCGCAGGCATCGACGACGCGCGCCACCGAACCACTCACCGTCTTCGCGGCGGCCTCGCTCTCGGACGTGTTCCAGGAGATGGCGCTCCATCTGGGCTCGACGTCGGAGACACCCACGATCCGTTTCAACCTGGCGGGTTCGCAGCAACTCGCCACCCAGCTCGAGCATGGCGCGAAGGCCGATGTCTTCGCCTCCGCCGATCAGCGCTGGATGGATGTCGCGATCGAGAAGGGACGGATCGACGGCGCACCCCGAACTTTTGTGCACAACCGGCTCGCCGTGATCGTCCCGGCGTCGAATCCCGCAAAGCTCCAGACGCTCGCGAACCTCGCGCGTCCCGGCATCAAACTCATCCTCGCAGCCGACTCGGTCCCGATCGGCCGCTACAGCCAAGTGCTACTCGCCAATCTCTCGCAACGGCTCGAATGCGGGCCGGACTTCGGAGCGAAGACGCTCGCGAACGTCGTTTCCCGCGAAGACAACGTCAAGGCGATCGTCTCCAAGGTCGCGCTCGCGGAAGCGGACGCCGGAATCGTCTACGGGTCGGACATCACGCCGACCAACCGCGATCGCCTGCGCTCGCTGGAGATCCCCGCGGACGCGAACGTGCTCGCGTCGTATCCCATCGCGGTCGTGCAGGGCTCGGACCAGCTCGAGCAAGCGCGCGCCTTCTGCGACTTCGTCTGCTCGCCTGCAGGACAAGCCATCTTCGCGCGCCACGGCTTCACGCCGATCGCCAACGCGGCCACTCCTGCGGCGAACTGAGGCCATGACCGCTCGCCGCGACACTCTTTCGTCTCTCGCCTGGCGAGTCGGCCTCGCGCTCGGTGGAACGGGCCTCCTGCTCTTGCTGGGACTGCCGCTGGCGGCCCTGGCGCTGAGAGTCCGGCCGACCGAGTTGATCACGCGACTGGCCGATCCCTTCGTCCTCGACGCTCTTCGTCTGAGTCTGCTGACGAGTCTCGGCGCGACCGTTCTGGTCACGCTGGTCGGTCTCCCGGTGGCCTACCTGCTCGCGACGCGCGCATTCCCCGGCAAACGATGGCTCGAGGTGCTGGTGGATCTCCCGATGGTGCTCCCACCGACGGTCTCGGGACTCGCGCTACTGCTCGCGCTCGGACGGAGCGGATGGGCCGGTCGGTCCCTCGACGCCTTCGGGATCTCTCTCCCGTTCACCACCGCCGCCGTCGTCCTCGCGCAGGCGTTCATGGCCGCGCCGTTCTTCGTCGCGACGGTTCGCGCCGGCTTCTCCTCGATCGATCCGCGCTTGATCGAGGCGGCCGTCGCTCTGCGCGCGTCCGAGGCGTACCTCTTTCGTCGCGTCGTGCTGCCGCTGGCCCTCCCCTCCCTCCTCGCCGGCGTGGTGCTGGCTTGGGCTCGCGCGCTCGGCGAGTTCGGCGCGACGATCACGTTCGCCGGCAACTTGCCCGGTGTCACGCAAACCATGCCGCTGGCCGTCTACATCGCGATGCAGTCGGACCTCGAAGCCGCCATCGTCCTCTCGGTGCTCTTGCTCTTGGGATCCGGCGCGCTCCTCTACGCATTGCGCTCGGCCTTGCCGCTCTTCCAGCCCGGCGCGGGCGCCGGCTGGTTCTTCGGACCCTCCCGCCGGAGATCCTGAGTGCTGCAGGCGACACTGGCGAAACAGATCGGCGGCTTCGATCTGGACGTCGCTCTGCGGATCCCACGCGGCGTCTGCGCGGTCCTCGGCGAGAGCGGCGCGGGGAAGTCGACCCTCTTGAGGCTCCTCGGCGGCCTCGCGCGGCCGGACACCGGACGCATCACGCTCGACGGCGAACTCCTCTTCGACTCAGGCGCCCGCATCTGCCGCGCGCCCCGCGCTCGCCCGATCGGCTGGATGCCGCAAGACGGCGGCCTCTTCCCTCATCTGGCGGTCGACGAGAACGTTGCCTTCGGACTCCGGGCCCTCGGCGTGCCGCGCGCCGAAGCGCTCGCTCGCGCGGGCGTCGCTCTCGACCGGGTCGGCCTGGCTCGTTTCGGGAACCGTCGTCCGCGAGATCTCTCGGGAGGTGAGCAGCAACGAGTCGCGCTGGCGCGAGCCCTCGTACTGGAGCCGCGGCTGCTGTTACTCGATGAACCGCTGGCCGCCCTGGATTACGAGACGCATCGCTCGGTCCGGAAGGAGTTGCGCGCGGCGTTGTCGTCGCTGGAGGCCGTGACGCTCTTGGTCACGCACAACCCGACCGAGGCGCTGCTCCTGGGCGATCGCATCGTTGTGCTCGAGCGCGGCCGCGTCACCCACGACGGCTCGCGAGAGGACCTGCTGCGGGCGCCGAAGACGCCGTTCGTGGCGGAGTTCCTCGGGGTGAATCTCCTCGAGGCGAGACGTGTTTCGTGGACGCCCGCCGACGGCGCCGACCGCGCCGTCGGCGCCGTCGGTCAGGGATCGTGCGCCCAGCTCATCGTCGAGATCGAGGGCCGCACCGTCCGCGTCCCCCCGAGCTGGTTGCTTGAAGACTCCGACTCGCCGTCCCGTGTCCGCATCGCGGTCCCGCTACGCTCTGTCGCGATCGAGCGCGTCGAGATCCAGCGGGTCGAGATCCAGCGGGTCGCGACACCGGCCGCCGCTCAGACCGCCGTGTTTCTCGGCACGATCGACGAGGTGCTGCCTCTCCCGCCGGACGGAAGCTGGCTCCGCATCCACACCGTGGGAACGCCTTCATTCACGGCCGAGATCGAAGCAGCCCGGGCGGCGAAGTCGGGGCTCGCGATCGGCGAAGCAGTCTCGCTCCGTCTCACCACGCCGCCGGCGCAGCCCTCGTGAGGACGCCCGATCACACCGAGGGGCGACCCGAGAAGACGACATCGCCCCGATGTTGCGCGATGCGCTCGCCAGGGCGGCGAGCGCATCTCACGAACTCAGCATATCGGCAAGAACGTCATCGCACGAGCATGACTCTCCGGGTCTGGGTGAACGCGGGCGTCGTGAAGCGGGCGAAGTAGACGCCGTTCGCCAGTCCTTCCGCCGCCCATGAGATCTCGTGCACCCCCGCCGGACGCGCCCCTTCCGTAATCCGCGTCACGAGCCGACCGTGCACGTCGTAGACCGAGAGGTCGATCTCGGACACCGTCGGCAAGGCGAAGCGGAACGAGGTCGAGAGCGCGAACGGATTCGGGCTGCTCGCGAACGAGTAGAAGCGCGGCAGGTCGTTGGTGGTCGGCGCATCGGTCGTACTGCCGACGTTGAACAGCCCCTCGATGACCGCGCTGCCGTTGTAGGCGCTGTCGACCGCGCGCAGCCTCCAACGGTAGCTCCCTTGCGTCAGATCGGTGAGAACCCACTCGGTGACCGAACTCACGTTGCCGGGCTCCGGCTGCCGCTTCGGTCGCGGCACGAGGACGCCGTTGCGGAAGACATCGAGGTCGTAGGTCAACGCTTCGGTCGGCGTCAGGTCATCGCTCGACGGATTCCAAGAGAGCAGCACGTCGCTGCCCGCGACATTGGCGACCAATCCGGTCGGAGCCGACGGAGCCGCATTCTGTCCGGGGACGTCGTTGCGATAGAGATGCATCTGGGCCTCGATCAGCCCGTTGCCGCCGGGCACGAAGTACTCGCCCGCGATGAAGTAGTCGAGGTCGCGCTCGCCGTCGATGTCGAGCCAGGTGAAGCTGCCGCCGCGCGAACCGCTGGCGCGAGGCGCCGGCAGGTCGTTGCCCGAGTCGGTGAAGACACCGTCCTGGTTGGCGAAGATCTTTGCCCGGCCCTCGATCTGCGAGCCGCTGTTGTACGTCCCGGTCAGCAGGATGTCGACATCCCCGTCCGAGTTGTGGTCGGCCCAGGTGGCCGCCGTGAGGTCGAACCAGCCTTCGCACGGGATACAGTCGATCACCTCGATCGGGACGTACGTCTCCGCGTCGTTGCGGTAGATCCGAAGGACAACGTTGAACGATCCGTCGACCTCACGGATGTGGCCCGCCACGAGGATGTCGAAGTCGCCGTCGTTGTCGTAGTCGCCCCACTGCGCTTCGCCGTGCTCGACCGAGAGCGGACCGAGGATCCCCTGGCCGACGAAGATCCCTTCGCCGTCGTTGCGATAACGCCGGATGAAGCCGCTCTCCGTCAGCGGGGCGAGATCCACCAGTAGCAGGTCCAGATCCTGGTCGCCGTCGAAGTCGGCCCAGGCGCTCTGCGCGTGACGGGTCGGCGCCAAGTCGGCGTTGATGTCGGTGAAGATCCAGCCGCCGTTCCCGTTCGTCCCGTCGTTGCGCAGCAGCACCGTGCGGTACGCGAACTCCTCGAAGTCGTAGACCGAAGGCAACAGTAGATCCAGGTCGCCGTCGTTGTCGTAGTCGGCCCAGGAGAGCGAACGGAGATCGAAGTCGCCCTGGTCGTTGTCTTCGTAGTAGCCAGGCAGCTCGGTGTCGGTGATCACGAGCGTTCCGAAGTCGTTTCGATAGATCACGGTCTGACCGTCGGTCGCGAGCGCCAAGTCCTCGTCGCCGTCGTTGTCGACATCGCCCCAGGCGAGATCGGACGCCCCCGCGGAGAGGCCGGCGAGCGGAACGTCGATGTACGTGAACTCCCACTCGTCGGGACCCGCCGCGCCGCCGTTGCGGAGCAGGACGAGGCGATGCTCGACGCTCTGGTTGTAGACCACGTAGTAGCCGAGCACGGCGATATCGAGATCGTTGTCCCCGTCATAGTCGGCGGCCGCGGTCGTCGAGACCCAGAAGTCTTCGTCCTGCGGCGTGACGAAGAGCGGATCGAGCGGCGTCACTTCGGTGAAGTCGCCGAAGACGCCGCCGGGGCCGGCCTGAACGACGATGGCGCGGCCGGTGGCGCCCTCGGCCCCGTCGTCATCGGTCACCGTCAGACGGACGATGTAGGTCCCTTCCTGGTCGAACGTGTGCAACGGGTGTCGCTCCGTGGTGGTGAAGCCGTCATCGAAGTCCCAGGACCAGCCGACGACGAAGCCGTCGGGATCGGTGCTGGTGTCGGTGAAGTGGACCGTGAGTCCCGCGGCGACGAAGTTGAACGACGCCTCCGGCGGCTGATTGAGCGGCGGCGGCGGCGGGCCGGTGAACTTCTCGATGTATCCCTGGAAGCCGACCGTCCAAGCGTCCCCCGCGGGAGACGCCGCGATCGCCGCGAAGCTGCCGAATCCCGGAGAGCCGATGTTCAGCACGGCCCAGTTCTGACCGCCGGTTGCGGAGTAGTAGGCGACATCATCGGAGGTGCTGATCCAGAATTCGTTCGGTCCGATCAGGTAGATGTCCGTGAACATTGCCGCGGGGTCCGGCAGCGGGAGGAGCTGCCACGTGACGCCGCCGTCGTCGCTGCGAACGGCATAGCCCCAACCGCCGACGGCGTAGCCGATGCTCTCGTCGTAGAAGTCCATGTCTTGGATCGAGAACGGAAACCCGGGGAGTTCACCTTCGATCCAGGAAGCGCCATCGTCGGTGCTGCGATAGAACGGCCCGCCGACATTCGCGGCCCATCCGCTGGAGCCTTCGAAGTCGACGCCGACGTATCCGCCCATGAAGTCAGTGACCGGCGTCCAGGAATCGCCGCCGTTGGTGGTGTGGAAGAGCGCGCCTTGGTCGAAGCCCGAGCCGATGACCCAGCCGTTCAGCAAAGTAGAAAAGTCGAGGTCAGTGGCTTCCAGATTCCCCGGAATCGCCGCGCCCGCCGTCCACGTATCGCCGCCGTCGGAACTCCGGTAGACGCGCCCTTCGCTGTTGGTGACGACGACTTGATCCGGCGCGACGACACTCACCGCGGTGATTGCCGCGTTCGAGATCGACTGGCCGATCCACGGCGCCGAGCCGTCGCTCCGCAGCACCATGCCGCCTTCCCCGACCGCGATCAGGTCGCCGTTCGGAAAGCGGTCGATGTTGTTCAGCGTTTGGCCTGTGCCGCTGGAGATCTGCGCCCAACTCGCGCCGCCGTCGACTGTCTTGATCACGAAACCGGGGCCATAGGCGAATTAGCCGGTCTGCGCGTCGGCGAAGGCCGGCCGCGCACTGCTCAGGAAGTTCGGACGCGGCCCGGGTGACGCGAACGTCTCGACCCAATTCGCGCCGGCATCCGACGAGCGGAACATGTTCCCGTCGAAGTCCGCGCCGATGACGAGCCCGGAAGTCGGCACGACGAACTCGAAGACGCCGACGGGCAGCACCTCGCCGAGATCGGACCAGGTCTGTCCGCTGTCGCTCGTGCGCAAGACGCGCTCGTCTGCGCCGGTGAAACTCCCGCTCTGCGCCCACGCCAGGGCCGCGCTCGGCGAGACGGCGATGAGTCCCTTTCGCGCTGCGGCCGACGGCCCGGTCGTCCAGGTGACTCCGCCGTTCGTGGAGCGAACGAAGGCGCCGTCGATGATGGCGACCGCGACGGTACTGGAGAGGAAGATCGCCGACGCGGCGTCGCCGGTCTTCACCAGGCTGAAGTTCGCCCCTCCGTCCGTCGTGCGGTAGATCCCGCCCGTCGACACGCCGAGGCCCAATTGCGTGTCGATGAAGTCGAACGCGAACGTTCCGTTCGGCGAGTCGACCCACGAGAGCCCGCCGTCGTGACTGACGAAGCGCACGAAGTTGCCCGACGCGAGGCCGAAGTCGGGCGTATAGAACTCCATGAAGTAGGTCGAGCCGAGAGCCGGAAGCTCGGTCCAGTTCTCGCCGCCGTCGGTCGTGCGGTAGTTCGCGTTGCCGTACGTCCAACCATGTTGGCTGTCGAGGAAGAAGAGACCGTTGAGCGGAGAGTAGAGGTCGAACGGGACGTCCCGTTGCGCCCACGTCGCACCGCCATCCGCGGACTCGAAGAGCGCTCCCCCGTCGTCGAACGAGTTGTCATCCGTGGCGATGAACACGCGATTCGGTGTCGGCGAGCCGACGCCGCGGACATCGAGGAACGTCGGGACTGGACTCTGCGTGCTCCATTGCGCGACGGCCTGGGACGCGACGAGGGAGAGGAGAAGGAGAGGGAGAATGAGAGGGAGAAGGAGAAGGAGCGTGAACTGGTACACGGTTCGCGAGTGAGATAGCGGGGAGGCACTTCCGCAGTGTGCGGCGGAGCGCCCTCGGAGCGGAGCAATCATGTGTCGCAATCCTCTCGAGTTCTTGCGGCTTCCTCTGCCCGGCTTCGAAGAGGTCGCTCTCGTGTAAATCCTGATACCAGCGATCCCGAGACCCCATCGGCCCAGGAACGCCCTGTGACGAGTTCGACCATGGACGGGTGAAAGCAGCAGCTCGCCCCGGCGCGTCTGCGTCTCACTGTCGTTGCGACTTCGCGCCTTGCGCTGTGCCGCCCGGGGCGGGCGGACGAGGCTGGATCTTCGAGGCGTGGCTCCGCGCTGACAGTGGCTGTCCATCGATCCAATAGACAGCGCCAAGTTTGATGACTGCGCGCGCGCCGACCCTGGCGGATGTCAGGTAGGGAGGGAGATCGCGCGGTGTTTGGGACGAACCGCGCTGAGTGAGGGACGAGCCGGGGGTGGAGGCGGATTGAGTCGGGTTGAGGCGGGTTGAGTCACGCAAACATCCGCCTCGGCCCGGGCGAGCGCTCAGTCGATCAATGGCTGATTGAGCTCCGTGTGGTACTCGGACGGATCGGCGGTCGACTCCGGGCCTGAGACGTAGACCTCCCAGAGATCTGCGGCCGGCTGGTGTCCGTTCGCGGCGATCCATCGATGGAACTCGCCCCAGGCCGCGCCGAGCCCTTCGTAGGGCCCGTGGTAGATCGTACGCGCGACCTTCGTGGCGGGCAGTTGGCCGACTTCGACGCGGCCCGACGGCGCTACCACTGCGTTGACTGGAACACCCACCTCGAAGTCGGAAGTGGCCGGATCCATCTTGAAGTGGTGCGAGAACACCGGCCCCGCGGGGGCAATGGTCTGGGCAGCGATGACGGCCATGACTTCGCCGATCGCCGGTCCCATCACCTGTTGAATCTCTTCGCGCGGGATCGTGAGCCGGATGACCGCAGTCTGGAGCGCCGTGGATTGAGTGATCTGTGGGGTGTCGATCATGGGAGTGGTCTCCTGATTGAAGCCGTCGTTCGTGCGAGTCCGCGTGGTGCTCCCGAGAAGGAACAGAACACGACATCGCGGAGCAGTGTCAACGCTGCTGGAGAGCCCGTTGTCGTCGAGATCGCGATCTCAGGAGTTGCACCCCGGGCGATTCTGCAGGGTGTATCCCACGGGCTACACGTTTCGCGACGAGTTCAAGCCTCGCACCAAGCGCCTCGCCAGCGTGAGTGAGTCGTGTGTCCAGATGTTGCGGGGTTCGGCCGCCGAGCGGGCGAACATCCAGCGACGCACGCGCTGCGGGTCGATCTCCAGCAGATCCGCGAATCGACGGATCGTCGTGTCCGGGTCGGAGAGCATTCTCCGCGGGCAGTTGAACAGATGCTGAGTCGCGTCGTAGGCGCGGTCTCCCACGAACGGCTTGGGGTCGATCACGAGCCAAGGCTGACGCTGCGCGCGCAGGACATTGCCGGCATGGAGATCCGTGGCGAGCAGGACAGGGTCGGAAGAGGTGTTGGGGAGTTCCTCGAGTAGCCGCAATCCTTCTCGCACGAGTCCGGCGTCGGGCCAGACGGCCGAACTCGCGTTCGTTTCCACCGCCCATCTCAAGGTCATGGCCGAGAGCGGCCGAAACGGATGCGGCGCTTCCGGCTTGCGCCAGAGGCGCTTCAGCAGCCCGGCGATGACGACATCCTGTTCTTCCTCAGGCAGCTCGCGCAGGACGGTTCCCGGCTCGCACGCCTCGAGCAACATGGCGTTGAGGTCGGCGTCGGCTTCGAGCAGGAGCACGGCGGGATCGCCATCCCAGAAGCGCAGTGCTTGGATCTCGTGCGTCGCCTCCATGTGCGGCAGGCCGAGTTTGAGGACGGCGCGAACTCCGTCGCGACGAACGACGGGCGCGACCCAGGCGCAGCTTCCTTCCTTGCCGTCGAAGGGAGGTCCGAGCGTGAGCGACCAGCGGGCCTCGAGCTCGCGGATCGTCGCGGGAAGGAGTGCGAGCCAGTCGCCGTGCTCGGGAGATCCGGCACACGCGGCAGCGAGTCGCTCAGGGATGATCGGCACAGGCCGATCCTACGGGATCGGAGTCAGGGCCGCCGAGCCAGTAAGGCCACCCTCGATTCGACCGCGGCATGCAGCGTCGGCGGCGCGCCGTCGTAGGCGCCGGCGAGGCGGGCGTCGCGGTCGAAGAGGAACAGCGTCGGGACGGGGCCGATGTCGCCGACGTCGCCGATGTCGCGCGCGAGCATCGGCGCCGAACCTGCGCGCGTCGAGTCGGAGTTCGTCGGTTCGCGTCGAGTCCAGAGAGTTCGGCGGCGATCGGGTCGGCGGTGGCGGTGGCGGTGGCGGTGGCGGTGGCGGTGGCGGCTCGGGGCCGGTCTCGGCAAGTGGGAACGTTTCGCCTACGATCGCCGGGCCGAGATCCACGAAATGCGATTGGGCGAGTCGACCCACGCGAAAGAGACAGGCGGGAGGCAGATGGCGATCGAACGGAAGTTGACGGTTCCCGAAGGATACGAGTTCGCGGCGAATCCGCGCGTGGCGTCGTTTGCGGCGCAGCTCGATGATCAGCTCGCGCTCTTGCGGAAAAAGGTGGAAGGGCTCTCCGTCGAACAATTGGAGTGGCAGCTTCGTCCGGGAATGAACACCGTTGGAATGTTGCTCGCGCACTTGGCGGTGGTCGATCTGTGGTGGCTGCGAATCGCGCCCACCGAGACCCCGGAGGCGGACGGCGATCGGCTGATGCAGGAAGTGATCGGCATCCTCGCGGACGACGACGGCCTCCCGGCGAAGCCCGATGCGCGACATCCGGAGTCGTTGGCCGGAAAGAGCATCGAGGACTACCTCGCGATGCTCGACAGCGCGCGAGCGGTCGTCCATGCGGAACTGCGCCAGTGGAGTGACGCGGACCTGATGGGCACGTTCACGCTGCGGGATCGCGTCATCACCCGTGAGTGGGCCGCCTATCACACGCTCGAGCACTTCGCGGGGCACTTCGGGCAGATCCTGCTCTTGCAGCACATGATGCGGGATGAACGGGTGCTGGAGTAGCGGCGCGGGCCGCGGAAGTCGGCGGTCAGCTCGAACGACTCGGCGGCCCCGGCCCGTCAGACGCTTGTGAAAAAAGGTGCGACTGTTGCCGGCAATAGTCGCACCTTTTTTCACAAGCGCATGAGTGAGGATTCGCGCGGTTATACAGGAGGACACTCCACCGGGAACGTCAATCGCACGACAGCTGGCCAACCGCGTCGCCCACGCCGCCTGCTGGACGCCGCACGCCGCACGCACCGCGCACCGCGCACCACACCATACCCCGCCCCACACCCCGCCCCCCGCAACACGCCCCCCGCGCGCCCGGTTCTACACCCACCCTCGCAGATCCATCGCCTTCACCACGCGATCGATGGCCACCATATACGCCGCGTCGCGCATGAAGGCTTCGCGCTGTAGAGACATGGCCAGGACGCCCTGGAACGCGGTCGTCATCTTCTGATCGAGGCGCCTCAAGACAGCTTCGCGTTCCCAATAGTAGTTCGCGTCGTTCTGTACGCTTTCGAAATAGGAGCAAGTCACTCCGCCGGCGTTGCACAAGAAATCTGGAATGACGAACACTCCGCGCTTCTTCAATTCGACATCGGCCTCGGGCGTCGTCGGACCGTTGGCGCCTTCGGCCACGATCTTGACGCGCTCACTCATCATGCCGATGGTCTCACCGGTGATCTGTCCCTCGATCGCGCTGGGGATCAGGACGTCGACATCCTTGGAGAGCCAGGCCATCGCATCCTCGACCTGGTACCCGGCGGCGGCGGCCTGGATCTTGTCGATCCCGCCGTACTGATCGGTGATCGACTGCAAGAAATGCGGATCGATCCCGTCGACCTTCGAGAAGGTGTACGAACAGTGGTCTTTCCGGTCGAAACAGGATACGGCCATGACCTTTCCGCCGAGCTGCTGCATGAACCCGATGGCGGCATACTGCGCGACGTTGCCGAATCCCTGGAGCGAAGCGGTGCATCGGGTCGGGTCGAGCTTCAGGTACTTCATCGCCTCGCGCACGGTGTAGATCACACCGTAGCCGGTCGCCTCGGTGCGTCCCAGTGAACCGCCGCTCCCGACCGGCTTGCCCGTGATCACGCCCGGGACGTACTGGCCGGTGAGCTTGGAGTACTCGTCCATCATCCAGCCCATCATCTGCGGCGTCGTCCCGACGTCGGGCGCCGGCACGTCGATGCGCGGTCCGAGGTTCTTCCAGATCCCGTCGATCCAGCCGCGACAGAGTCGCTCCTTCTCACCCACCGAGAGCGACGACGGCTCGACGATGACGCCCCCCTTGCCGCCTCCCAGCGGGATGTCGGCCACCGCGCACTTCCACGTCATCCACATGGCGAGCGCCCGCACAGTGTCGAGCGTCTCCTCGGGATGGAAACGGATCCCGCCCTTGGCCGGCCCGCGCGCGTCGTTGTGCTGCACGCGGAAGCCGAAGTAGACCTTGATCTGTCCCGTGTCCATCCGGACGGGGATCTGGAAGCGGAACTCCCGCAGCGGGAACCGGAGGATCGAGCGCACCTCTTGTTCGAGTTGGAGTTGGTCGGCCACGCCGTCGAACTGCGCCTGCGCCACTTGGAACGGATTGAAATCGGTCGCCATCGCGTCTCCTCTGATCCTCGAGATGAACACTCGTTCGCTCCGCCGCCGGGTCACCCCGTCCACGACGGCTCGAGCGCGGGAGAGTCTGCCACGACCATCCTCACGACGCGAGCGCGCAGGACGGGTATCATCCGGCCAAGTACGCGGCGGTAGAACTCAGGGACGTTCACAACCCAAGGGAGAGTCATGGCAACCAAGCTCGAGAAGCCGTTGAAGCGAGAACTGCAGCTCGGTGAAGAGACCTATATCATCCAGATCGCGCCGGAAGGGCTGAAGATCACGATCAAAGGGAAGCGCAAGGGACAGGAGATCGCCTGGAAGGACATCATCCGCAGCGACGGCGGTTCCGGCGCCTGACGGCGCCGCTCAGGAGCGCGCGGAGCTTCTCCGCGCGCCAACAACTCCCGCGCCTGAGGGACGGCCCCCGTCGAGCATCGACGAGAGCGAGCTTTCGCGGATCGCTATGCTGCGAAGATGAACGCTGCGACGATGAACGATGCGAAGCAACTCGCCCAGAGCGCCAGGACCTGGCGCGCCGACCAGATGCCCCCGCAGTCAGGGCGAACGGTCGTAGTCACGGGCGGGAACAGCGGCTTGGGCTTCGAAACGGTCAAGGTGTTCGCACGGAAGGGCGCGCGCACCGTCCTCGCCTGTCGGGATCTGCCGCGCGGCCGTGACGCGCGAGAGCGGATCTGGGCGGAGACGCCCGACGCGCCGATCGAGGTGATCCGCCTGGATGTCGCAAGCCTCGGCTCGATCCAGCAGTTCGTCGACGAGTTCCGCGCGAAGCACGATCGACTGGACTGTCTGGTCAACAACGCCGGCGTGATGGCGACGCCGCGTCGCGCGACCGCTGACGGTTTCGAGTTGCAGTTCGGCACGAATCACCTCGGACACTTCGCCCTCACCGGCTTGCTCCTGGATTCGCTCCTCGCCGTCCCACAGAGCCGCGTCGTGACCGTCTCCAGCGCGGTCGAGCGATTCGGCGCGATCCGCTTCGCCGACCTGCACGGAGAACGGTCGTACGACCGCTGGGCTGCTTACGGACAGAGCAAGCTCGCGAATCTCCTCTTCGCCTACGAGCTGCAGCGCAAGCTCACTTTGATCCACTCGACGACACTCAGTGTCGCGGCGCATCCGGGATTCGCGGCCACCGGGCTGCGCGCCGACCTGATGCAGCACGAACGATCCTGGCTCCACCGCACGATGGGGAACATCTTCGAGAGCTGGTCGCAGTCCGCGTCGATGGGTGCGTTGCCTCAGCTCTATGCAGCGACGGCGCCCGGCGTGCGCGGCGGCGAGTACTACGGGCCGAACGGTTTCCTGGAGAGGGCCGGCTTCCCCCAGCGGCTTCGTTCGTCGGGTCGATCGTACGATCCGGAACTCGCCCAGCGACTCTGGGACGTCTCGGCCGACCTGACGAGCGTGAGGTACAAGGCGTTGGCGAGCTAATCCGGCGACGTTCGACAGGGTGGACGCGCTCGCGCCTCGGTGCGAAGATCCTGCGTCTCGTTGGCCGATACAGGGAAGTAGGCCCGAGCGGACGAAGGAGCCCGATGGCGAACCTGATCGCTCGTTACACGCACTGGCTGCACACGCGCTGGCCGGCCGGCACTGTCGAACGTCTCCCGATCGTCGGGCTCGACGGAGAGACCTCCGTCCCCGGCGTCCGCATCGTCGGCGACCTGACCGGCATCCCTCTCCTCAAATTCTCCGCCGACACCGGCGCGCGGGCCGTGGCGGCGATCCTGCGGGAGGCGAACTTCCGAGCAACTCCGCGCACAGCGTCGAGCGCGCTCCACGGTCCGGTCCGCGAGAACGAACTCCTCGACCTGGCGATCATCGGCGGCGGCGTCTCTGGTCTCTCGGCGGCGCTCGAGGCGCAGCGCGCGGGACTACGTTTCGTCGTCTTCGAGGCGACCCAGGCCTTCTCGACCATCGCGAACTTCCCGAAGCGCAAGCCGATCTACACCTACCCGACCGAGATGACGCCGGCGGGGCAACTCCACGTCAGCGCGCCGTTCAAGGAAGAGCTGATCGACGAACTCGAAGCGCAGCGCATCGCGGCGGGGATCGAGTTGGAGTCGGCGCGCATCGTCCGCTTGGAACGCAAAGGGGACGAGATCCACTTGGTCCGCGAGGCGGGCGGGATCATCCGCGCGCGGCGCGTGATCGTCGCGATCGGACGCACCGGGAACTACCGCAAGCTCGGCTGTCCGGGCGAAGAACTCGACAAGGTCTACAACCGGCTCTACGACCCGAAGGAGCACACGGGGAAAAACGTTCTCGTGGTGGGAGGGGGCGACTCCGCGTTGGAGGCGGCCATCGCGCTCGTCATCACCGGCGCGCATGTCACCCTGAGTTACCGGAAGAAGGAGTTCTCTCGCCCGAAGCCGGAGAACCTGCAGAAAATCGAAGCGCTGGTGAAGAACCCTGCGAGCGAGATGGCGGTGCAGACACCGACGTCGGATCGCGTCACCACCGCCGCCTGGTCGGAGATGCGCGGGGATCTCCCGGCGGGGTCGCTGCGCCTGCGGATGTCGACCGCGGTCAAGTCGATCACGCCGGGTTCCGTCACCCTTCGGGATCTGGAGAACCGCGACGCGAGCGGCGGCGACACCCGCGGACGCGAGACAACGCTCCCCAACGACGTGGTGCTCGCCATGATCGGCCGCGAAGCGCCGCTCGAGTTCTTCCGCCGCAGCGGCATCGCCATCCGCGGCGAGATGCGGCCGCGCACCTGGGCGCTGCTCTCTTGCTTCGTCGCGCTCATCACGCTGGTCTACGTCTGGAAGTCGTGGTGGATCGGCCACACGGACATCTTCGCCATCGGCCGGGATTGGGGCTTGGGCCGCGAGACATTCCTCGGCGCCTTCACCAACGCCACGAAGGGTCCCAGCTTCTGGTTCACCACCGTCTATTCGGCCTGCATCGTGGCCTTCGGCATCGCGCGCATCCGTCGCCGCAAGACGCCCTACGTGCGCGTGCAGACCCTGACGCTGATAGCGATCCAGCTCGTGCCGCTCTTCCTGTTGCCCGAGATCCTGCTGCCGTGGATGGATGCGAACGGCTGGCTGCCGACGGCGATCGCCGACAACTTGTTCCCGAGAGTCGGCGAGACCCGGGAGTACTGGCGCTCCCTCGGTTTCATCCTGGCGTGGCCGCTTTTCCTCGTGAACCTGGCGAGCCCACAGCCGATGTTCTGGTGGCTCGTGATCGGCCTGGTGCAGACCTTCGTTCTGATTCCGTTCCTGGTCTGGAAATACGGCAAGGGCGCCTACTGCGGTTGGATCTGCTCCTGCGGCGCGCTGGCTGAGACGATGGGCGACACGCATCGACAGAAGATGTGGCACGGCGCCGGGCCGAATCGCTGGAACATGCTGGGCCAGGGTGTGCTGGTCGCCGCGTTCGTGCTGACGGGGATCAACATGCTGAGTTGGGTCCCGAGCCTGCACGGCGCGTTGCACCCGTTCGTGGGATGGATGCACACGAGCTACAAGGCGGTCGTGGACATTGCGCTCGGCGGCGCCATCGGCACCGGACTCTACTTCTGGTTCTCCGGCCGCGTCTGGTGTCGCTTCGCCTGCCCACTGGCGGCGCTCATGCACATCTACGCGCGCTTCTCCAGCTTTCGCATCTTCGCCGAGAAGTCGAAGTGCATCTCCTGCAACGTCTGCACTTCGGTCTGTCATCAGGGGATCGACGTGATGAACTTCGCCAACAAGGGACTCCCCATGGAGGACCCCGAGTGCGTGCGCTGTTCCGCCTGCGTGCAGAGCTGCCCGACTGGCACGCTCAGCTTCGGCCGCATCGGCCCGGGCGGCGAGCCGATCTACGACTCGCTCGCCGCCTCACCCGTGCAGATGCAGGAGAAGACGCAGAAGCGTTCGACCTTCGCGGCGTAATGCGACTCGCGCCCCGCGAGGCGCCTCCTACCGAATCACGACGACACTTCCGCCGGGTCTAATCCGCGCGGATCAGATAGGCAAGATGCAGCGGCTCCGGCTCGGCCACGTTCCGCCGCATGAATCCCTCCACCAGCGGCCGCAACTCCGGATCGGCGTCCGCCACGCACAACCAGCCGGGGAGGTTGCGCATGATCCGCGGCGTGAAGTTCGGCCCGCAGCCGATCGTGGTGAAGAAGACGCCGTGTCCCCAGTGGAACGAGCGGGTCAAGGTTCGGGCGAAACGCGCCAGGTCCTCCTCGGTGAAGACGACCCCACCTTCGACCAACCGCGGGAGCGGTTCGATCGCATAGTAGGCGTGCGAGATGTCGTCGCAGATGACCGCGGCCTCGCCCGGTTGGCGCGCGTGAATGCCGCGTTCGGTCATCGGCGGCTCGTAGTCCCACAGGTAGAAGTCGCCCTCCCTCCGTTCCAGACGACGTTGGAAGAAACGCGCGAGTCGCTCCGCGCGATCTGCGTAGCCGGGATCGTCGGTCAGTCGGTGGGCGGCCCAGAAGTTCAGCGCCATCACGTTCTGTCGGTTGTACGGCTCCGGCAACCGCTCGCGTTCACGCTCTTCGTCTTCTGAGACGTAGTGCCCCTCGTCCTCCCGCGGACCTTCGCGGTAGACCGGCTCGAAATACTCGAGTGATTCCAGGCAAGCCCAGAGCATCCGTCGACGCGCCTCGGGCGTCGCGCCTGCGATGACGATGGCCTCTCGCGTGTCGTCCAGGGAGTCGGCCTCGGCTTCGCGCAGCAACAGGAGGAGCTGGAAGATCGGCTCGAGGATCATCCCCGAGTGCACGAGGAAGACCGCACGACGCGGGATGTTGCCGTAGACCGACGCGCCCCAGGCGGGCGCGATCTTGCCCCTGAAGTTCGCGAGCTGGCGCCGATCGTCGCGCGCATCGAGGACATGGTTGGCGAATCGCCAGAGTCGATCGAGGTAGCGCGGATCGCGAGTCGTCTCGTACATCTCGACCAATGCCATCATGTCGCGACTGCGACGCCAGGCCAGACTCCCGTCTTCATTGGTCAGCCCGTCGATCATCCAGCGGTCCCAGACCGAGTCGGGATAGAGCCTTTCGAACTGCGCGACCGTACCGTAGTCGGCGGCGGCCGGTCCCAGCGTGTCCGGGTACGACTCGACGAAGGAATAGATCGCCGAACGCAAGGTTGGCTCGGTGATGGTGTCGAGCTCGAGGGTCGAGCCGTCCGGAAGGAGCAGGGGCGCAGCGACCGCGGCCGGGGCGGCCGGAGCAGACAGTCCGATCACGCAGAGCGCGGACCAGGTCAGAGAGCGAATCCTCGGAGACAACCCCATGGGTTGTGGAATGAAGAACTGTGCTCCGCGGCGCCAACGCTCCCGCTGCAACTCGCTGTCCCTGCTCACGGCGCGTGGTTTCTTCATTCCATAACCTGTCGGTCTAGCCGGCGAGAGTCGGGTCGGCGAACGAGAGTCCGTCCAACGTGGGAAAGATCGGGCGACTCTCCTCGAGCGCCGCGAGGGCGACCGGATCGATCGCGCCAGCATCGAGCTGATCGCAGAGCGAGCCGCAAGCGGCGAGGTGCGTCTCGATGCTCGCGCGGGCGTAGTCGGCGGCCGTGCCGGCCTTGACCAGGAACGGCCAATCGGAAGCCTGGGCGAGCAGGAGTTCACGCCCGGCTTGCGCGAGCGCGCGCTCGCTCGACGATCGACGTTCGGCCGACGACGTTCTCGCCATCCGTGTCGCGGCGGCGACCACGCGCAGCCCGACCGACGCAACGCGCGCCAGCATCCAATCGTTCTCGGGGGCGCACCAAGTTGCGCCGTAGCCCCCTTCTCCCCACGAACTGAACGAGGGCTGCGCGCAGGCCGCTCGGCGCGTCTCGGCGAGAGCCGTTCCCGCAGCGGAGACGCTCACGGCATCCGAATGCGTCGACTCTCGCAGTAGCGTCTCCAAGAAGACCGGCCCCTCGTGCCACCAGTGTCCGAAGAGTTCCGCGTCGAACGGCGCGGTCAGGAATCTCGGGGACGTGTCACACGCGCGTCGACGCAGGAACTCGCGCGCGTGTGCGCGGGCCTGAGCGGCGCCCTGGGCGGGGCGATACAGTTCCTTCTCGCGCGCCTCGCCGGTCACGCGGTGGTACTTCAGTCCGAGCGGCGAACGACGGCCCGCATGGAGGTACGGCTCGAGGTAGGAGAGCTCGAGATCCCAACCGGCGTCGTGATGGAAGTCGCGGTACTCGGCATGGCCCGGGAATCCTTCGCCGCGCGACCAGATCTCGCGCGAGGCGGCTGGATCGCGCGCCAAGACCAGGAGCCCTTCCGGCGTCAAAATCGGCGCATTCATTCCGCGGGGAGGACGCGGCGTCGCGTGCTCCAGTCCGTGCGCTTCCACGACCGTGTAGCCGATGTCGTTCTCACGCAGCAGCCGGTCGATCCCCGGGACGTAGCCGCACTCCGCGAGCCACATCCCGCGCGGCGAACTTCCGAAGAGCCGACGATGCTCCGCCACCGCCACTTCGACCTGCACGCGACGCAGCGACTCCGGCCCCACGAGATAGGGCAGGAACGCATGAGTGGCGTTCGAGGTGATCGGCTCGATGATTCCAGCCGACGCCAGATCACGCCACGCGCCCAGGAGGTCGCCGCGCAGACGATCGACGTAGAACGAACGCGTGGCGAGGAACGTCTCCTCATGCCAACGCGCGAGCGCGTGCCACTCCGGCATCCAGACCGTGCGAAAGAGCTCTCTTCCGGCCAGCTCGATCCGCTCATCCAGATACGCAACGAAGCGCTGCTGTAGCGTGGGATCTCCCAGCATCGCCGCCAGCGTGGGACTGATCGAAAGCGTCAGGCTGACCGGCGCCCGTTCGTCCGCGAGGCGCTGACAGAGAGCGGTCAGCGGCAAATAGCTCTCGGCGATCGCCTCGAACAGCCACTCCTCCTCGAGGAAGCGCGCATGCTCGAGGTGCCGCACATACGGCAGGTGCGCGTGCAGGACCAGCACGAGCGTCGTCCGCGCGGCCTCCTTCGCGGACTTCCGCGCAACCCCGGCCCCTGCGGTGCGCCCAGGGATGCGCGCCGCGGTCCTGACGCTCACTCGTCCGGCTGCATATCATCGGTCACTCCGCTGGCCGGGGTCGGCGGGCGATCGAAGCGCTGGGTCTGCGTCGCGCGCCGCACAGTCGGTGTGATCTCCCGCGTGGAGATCCCATCGTGCGAGACCGCGATCACGGGAACCGAATACTCGCCGTCGGGCAGCGCGAAGCGCAGGGTGAACGTGCCGTCCGGTCGCAACTGGACCGGCCGACCTTGCACCGTGAGCGACGCGTCCGGCTCGGTGGCGCCGTAGACCACCAACTCCGTATTGAGCACGAAGCGGAAGTACCGCGCCGGCTCTCCGCGTTGAAATCGTTCTCCGCGCGGCGACGAGGGCCGGTCCCCCGCTGGGCCGATCTCGCGCTGGCCGGGCTCTGTCCCTGCGGGCGACTCCCAACCTCCGCGCGGCGAAGTGGCGCGGTCCGAAGGGCCGGTCTCGCGCGAAGGAAATGTACGCGCCGCCGCACGCGGCTCCGGCCACTCATCGCGCGCCCGTTGGACATCTTCCTCCGAGTCGCCATCCCACTCGCTACGCAGATGACGCGGCTCCGACCCGCGTCCGACGGTGGGGGCCGACAGTGCTTGTTGGGTTTCGGCCGGCACGTCGGATTCGGACGCGGGCTGCTCGCTCGCGGTGTCCGGAGGGGTCGTGACGAGATTGCTCGTCACCAACGGGAAGAACGTTCCCGCGGGCGTCAGCAAGCCGAGATCAACCCGATACGAACGATTCGCGATTCCCGCATGGATGTACCAACTCACCGCCGTCTGATCGATCTCGAGATCGAAGAATCCGGCCGGCTGCGCCGAGGCCTCGTCGGTCGAGGGGATGCTGTGCACGCGCAGGATCGCGCGGCTGCCGTCGAGATCGTCGCCGAGTTGCTCCCGCACCGTCTCGAAGGTCGGCTCCGTGATCTCCCAGAAGGCATAGAGCCAGTAAGGATCGCGCGCCACCACCACGCACCGGTCGATTCCGGCCCGCTCCGGGACCTCTTCCGGCTGGCGCGACGGGCTCAGTTGGTTGCGCAGATCGGGTCGTCCTTCGTCACTCCGTTCGAAACCGCGGTCACGCCGACCCCGGCGCGAACGTCCCCATTCATTCTGCGGCCGCCCCGACTCCGGTCCTGCGCCGCTGCGTGGATCTCGATCACGTGGATCACGCTCGCGCGGATCTCGATCACGCGGATCTGGCGCGTGCGGCACGTAGCCCGAGCCGCGACGCGCCTCGCCGCTCTGCCGCAGGTCTTGCCGAACGCGCTCCGAGCGTTCGTAACGGAACCGCAGTTCGCGGTCCTCGCGCCGTTCATTCGGCGGACCGCCCCGATCGTCTCGCGGACGATTCTGCGGCGGATTCTGGTTCCGGTTCTGTTGCTGATTCTGATGGCGCGGATCGGGCGGTCGGTTGTCACGGCCGCGCGGATCGGGCCCGCGGTCCTGGCCGCGATCGGGCCCGCGGTCGGGTCGGTCCTGCGGTCGATCGCCGCGCGGACCCGGTCGGCCGCCGCGGTCCGGACGTCCATATCGATCTTGGCCATAGTTGCCGCGACGCCCATCGTTGCGCGCGTTCGGGTCGTGGCCTCCGCGATCCCCTTGCGGATTTCGCTGCTGCACGCCGCCCGGTCGACCGAAGCGACCACCCTGGTTCCCACGCCCACCGCCACGTCCGAGTGGATTCAGCGCACTCGGATCGGCCAGGAACCGTCCGTAGTTCGGATCACGGCCGAGCGCGGTCGAATTCCACGGATCGATCTCCTCATCGTCACCGGCGCCCCGCGTCGGCTGATTTCCGCGGCCCTGTTGGTCGCGACTCTGCTGGTCGCGAGGCTGATGGTCCCGTCGACCGCGGTACCGATCCTGGTCCGGCCGATCTCCGCGCGGGAGCTCGTTGCTCGTCGGCTGCGCATCGGAGACCACACGCGGTTGGGCTTCGAAATCGCCTCGCGGCTGCGCATCCGGATCGCGAGGCGCCGGCGCGGGAGGCGGCGACGCGGGAGGCGGCGGAGTCGCGGCCGCCTGCACGCGAGTCGGCGCCACCGCGAGCGGCGGCGATTCGGAACGCGGCGTTTCGGCCTGCGTCGATTCAGACGGCGCAGCGCGACGGCGCGTCGGGCGCGCGGTCTCCTGGGCGGTCGCGGGCGCCGGCTCTGCGCTCGGTTTCGTTCGCGTGCGCGCGCTGGCGGCCTGCGACTTCTGCAGCGCCTGGAACAGTTGGTCCTTGGTCATCGCGCTTCGATTGGGAATCTGTAGCGCACGCGCCAGGTCGAGCAGCTCGACGCGGCTCTTCTCTCTCAGCTCATCACTCCGCATGTTTCGATGGGTCTCCGGTCGGTCGTATCAATTTCAAAGGCGCGCGCTCCGGCGGAGTTCGTCTCCGCGGATGGCGTCGAGATCCAGATTCGCAACGTCGGCCAAGCGTTGCACCGTCTCACTCGTCGGCTCGTTCTCGGGCAGTTCGAGCCCGAGGTCATAGGCCCGTTCTTCGATTCGCGTGCGATGGATGGGGATTCCCAGCACGCCGGCTTCGTTCCACGACGAGAGCGCTTCCGCCAAGAGGAGGTCGCGTTCCTCACGAGGCGCGACCGCCGCGGCGACGATGCCTCGCTCGATCCGCGTCGCCAGATGACGACCGACTCCCTCCCACGGCAGCCGGAGCCGCCGCCTTCGTCCGCGCCGCGCCAGCCGCCGCGCGCGACGCCACCACTCTTCCGGAATCGCCGTGAATGTCTCGGGCTCTCTCGCCAAGACTTCCGCCAACGCCTCCACTTCCCAACCTCGAATCGTCTGCTCGATGGCGCGTGCGAGCGGCGAACGCCCCGCCGGCAACTCCGGCCAGGCGGAATCCTCCACCTGGTGCATTCGCTCCAACCAATCGCGCGCCGCCACGAGTTGCTGCGCGCGCAGGCGCCGTCCCAACTCGCGGCGAAGATCGGAGGGCAACGCCTCGAGCACCTGCCGAAGCGAGTAGGTCAGCTCGATCTCGTCGGCGTGCAGGACGATCTCCCGCCCGCCTTCACCCCGCTGCAGCCGCCAGGTCGCTTCCCAGTGCGATTCGCTCGCCAGATCGGTCAGGGCGAGCCTCCCGCTGGCGCGCTCACCGTCGCGGTGCGTCTCGCCTGCGATGGCATACCCGTGCACCACTCTCGGCAGCGTGCGTGCGAGGAACGCCGCCTCGACCGCCGCCTGCGCCGCCACGTGCGGGGCCGTCAGTCGTCGACGGACCACGCTCTGATAGATCTTCTCGCCGTCGCGCCACCGCGGGACGTTCGAGCGCGCTTCCCGCAGATGCTCGAGCAACATCGGCTCGAGCGCCGATCGAGTGTAGGGCTGCGCCAGCTCGCACGCTCGCGCGGCGTACGCGAGATTCTGGCGAACTTCCAGGCCGGAGACATCCGAGAAAAACCAGGCGCAGCTCGTGTTCATGAGCATGGCGTGATGCGTCGCCTCGAGCAGCGACCAGACCCTCCTCCGCTCGGCCGGCTGCAAGGGGCGCGCCGCGTGCCGCTCCAGGAACGCGCCGCGCGCCGCGGTCGCCTTCGCTTCAGCCGCGGCGTCATGCTCGTTTCGCGGCGCGAGGAGCACCTCGATGTAGCCGTCGCGCGCCGCCCAGGGATCCCGCAGCAACTCGGCGCACTCCGCTTCGAATGTCCGCTGGATCTCGTCGCGGATGGTGTCCAACCCTACGCGCAGCGGCGTCCGCCAGGCCTGGCTCCAGCCCGGCTCCGAGGTGGTGGTGCATCCGCAGTGACGGACCCAGCGCCCGACGCCGTGCGCGCACGACCAGGCGGTGCCTTCACCGTCGCCGTAGTTGAGCTCCACCTCGCGGACCGGCGGATGCTCGGCCAGCTCCTCGCCGTAATTGGTGAGCTTCAGCCGGCGGCTCGGCGCTTCGCGCGTCGCGAAGTAGGCCAGGCACATGTCGCCGTACCGCTCGTGGTGTCCGTAGATCTCGCCATCGGTCGCCAGATGGACGAGGCCGCCGCGCACCTGCCGTCCCGCTTGTTGCAGCCGCCCGGCCAAATCCTCGGCGCTGCGCAGCAGATGGTTGAACGAGACCGCCACCGAGAGAGACCCGTCATAGAAGAAGACATCGACATGTGGTCGATCGGGGCCGCCCCGATCGACTCCACCCTCGTCTCTTCCGGACTGCCCAGCGTCCTCCGGCAAGTAGCACCGATACGCAAACCCCGTCTCCACCGGATGCTGCGGCTGCACCTCGCGCCAATCCGCATCCCCCGACCGACGCACCCGCTTCGCCTGATGCGGCGCCAGCACGATGAACCGGACCCCTTCCTCGATCAGCGCACGCAACGTGGCCGCGTCGATCGCGGTCTCCGGCAGCCAGAGCCCCTCGCTCTTCCGCCCGAACCGCGCCTCGAAGTCGCGCAGGCCCCATCGGATCTGCGTGCGCCGGTCGCGCTCGCTCGTCAGCGGCAGGATGGTGTGGTTGTACGACTGGGCGAAGGCGTTGCCGTGTCCCCCGTGCGCATCGACGCTGCGGCGATCGGCCTCCAGGATGCGGTCGTAGACCGTCGGCGCCCGATGCGCCAGATCGCGGAGCAAGGTCGGTCCGAAGTCGAACGAGAGATGCTCGTAGCCATTCACGATCGCGGCGATTCGTCCTTGGGCGCCGAGGACGCGGCTCCACCCGTTCGCGCGGTAACACTCGTCGGTGATCCGCTCATTCCAATCGTGATACGGACGAGCGCCTCTCTGGCGCGGGATCTCTCCCGTCCAAGGGTTCTCTCGAGGCGGCTGGTAGAAGTGTCCGTGGAGGACGACGCGCATCGCGTGGTCTCGTGTATGAGCCGCTCTCCCTCTTCCATGGGGACTGTCGCGGCAGTCGAACGAACTGGATCCGGGCTTGTGTCTTTCGCAGTCGTTGCTGTTGGCGCCGCAGCGCGCGTCATCGGCGGGTTCAGGGCGTCTGCGGCGCGATCCGCGCCCGCGCGACCCTGCAGGTCGTGCGCCCTATCTCATCAACCGTCGAGCTCCGGACACGCTTCTGTTCGGCAGGAGACGCCGTACTCAGAACGGCCTCGACACGGATTCAAGCACGCTTTCGAAGCGGGCGTCAACCGTCCGCTCCCAGCATCGTTGACACCCTGGCGGCGACGCACGGAGAATGCCGCCCATGGGATTCGGGCCACCCGCCGTTCGCACACTCCTATCTCTCGGTGTTCTCGCCTCGCTCGGTCTAGCCGTTCACGGCTGCCAGTCCGACGGCGGCACTCGCCCCGGGCTCCGCTTTACCTGCACCGTCCAGCCGACCGAGGGGAACACGTCGACCGAGTTCCTCTTCCAGACGCAGGGAATCGGCGCCGACGACCCTGAATCACTGGTCGAGATGCGCTGGGATTGGGAAGGCGACGGCGTCTGGGACACCGAGTTCGGTCCCGCGAAAGACGCTCGCCACGCCTACACCTCCACCGGGACCGAGACCGTCACGGTCGAGGCGCGCGTGATCGGCGGCCTCACCGGGCGGGCGTCCGCACAGGTCACGGTCACCCAGGCCGGCTGGTGGGATGGCTTCAACGCGCCGCCGCTGGGCAAGGGGATGGACGGGATCGTCTTCGCCTTCACCGAGTTCAACGAGGAACTCGTGGCGGCCGGCGCGTTCACCCAAGCGGGCGGCGTCGCCGCCGCGGGCATCGCGCAATGGGACGGGCAGGCCTGGCGCGCGCTCGGCTCCGGGATGGACGACATCGTCCTCTGTCTCACCCAGTTCGAAGGACAGCTCATCGCCGGAGGCGAGTTCACGCGCGCCGGCGGCGCGACCGCCTCCAAGATCGCGCGCTGGGACGGGAATGTCTGGCAGCCGATGGGCCAGGGGTTCGATGACCCGGTCTGGTCCTTCACCGTATTCAACGGCGCGCTCATCGCCGGCGGCCCCTTCCGCAACTCGGGGAGCGAGCAGGTCAACGGCGTCGCGAGGTGGGACGGCTCGCAGTGGCGTTCGCTCGGCGCCGATTTCGACAACGACGTCTATGCGGTGCAAGCCTTCAACGGATCGCTCTACGTCGGCGGCCTCCTCTACGGGCCGCCGCGTCCGCTCGGCGAACGCAGCCTCGCGCGCTACGACGGCACGCAGTGGCATTCGGTGCCCCCGGGCGTGAACAACACCGTGACCGCGCTCACCGTCCACGACGGCGCACTGATCTTGGGCGGCTTCTTCACCATGCTCACCACCGAAGAGACGGTGAATCGCATTGCGCGCTACGACGGGACGATCTACTCGCCGCTCGGCGAAGGAATGCCGCGCGAGATCAACGCCCTCGGCGTCTTCGGCGGAGACCTCGTGGCGATCGGGCCGTTCACTTCGGCCGGCGCCACCCCCGTCAACCACATCGCGCGCTGGCGCAACGGACAGTGGTCGGCCTTCGGCCAAGGCTTCGGCGGCATCACCGACGTGAATCCCTGGTGGATGCTCGAACACCAAGGACGCCTCTTCGTCGGAGGACGGTTCCTCACCGCGGGCGGTCAGCCCTCCAACTACATCGCGCGGTGGGAGGACTGATGGCGGGCCGGCGTGGGCGGTCGAGTTTCGGACTGTCGGTCTGCGCCGGCGCGGCGTTGCTGGCTTTCGCGCCTTGCGTCGCTTCGGCGGGGCAGGTCTCGCTTTCGGTCGGAGGCGGAGGCTTCTTTCCGTCGAACAGTTTGGTCAGCGAGCTACGGCCTGATGGGTTGGTTCGGTTGAAGTCAGCGTCGGGGGTTGCCGGGACGGTTCAATTGACTGGGTGGCTTGGGCGGCGCCTGGGCTTGGAGGCCCAGGCGCTATATATCTCCGCTCCGCTCGAGCTCGAGGCCGACATCGACGGCCAGGATCCGATCGCCTTCGAGGACGACGGGACGCATCTCGTGGGCGGACTCCATCTCCTCTTCGCATTCTATCGTCCCCCGCTCGAACCGACCGCGCTCTACGCCAGCGTCGGCGTGACGTTTGTGCAGCGCGGCGGACCGTTCTTCGACGAGCCGCCGCTCGACGAGGAGCCGACGTCGATCGGATGGGCGCTGGGACTGGGAGCGCGGCGCGGCATCGCGCGCGGACTCTACCTGCGGCTGGACGCGCGCGATTTCGTCACCAACTATGCCCCCAACGACGAGTACGGAGAACGGCAGCAACACGACCTGGTGGCCACCGTTGGACTCGAGTGGCTGCTGCGCCGCTAACCGCGCCGCCCGGTAGGTCGCGTTCAGTCCCGCTTCGTTTCCTTCACGCGCCAGGTCTGGCCGTCGCGCACCATCGTGATCCTGAGATCGAACGAACTGCTCTCACCGGTGGACGAGAGTGAAAAGGTGACGCGCCGCCTCGCCTCGACGGTGCCGTTCTCGTCGCGAAACGAAATCGTGCCGCTCGGCGCGACGCGGATCTTCTCGGCGCGATCGAAGAGTCGAGTGAACACGCTGCGATCCTCGGCCGGCAGCGCGCCGCGGTAGAGGTCGCTCCCGAGCGCCATCAGGTCCTCCGCCGCCACGGCGCGATCGAAGCGCGCCAACAGCTCGTTCACCTGGTCGGTCGGATTGCTCGAGCCCTCGACGGTGACGGTGACCGAGGCGTCCGCCGCGGCGCCGTTCCCCTCGCGCACCTGCACGCGGGCGCGCTGGCGTCCGGTCGCGTCGTAGCGATGGGCGACGGTCGGTTCGGTCCCGAACTCGGTGTCCCAAACGCCGTCGCTCTCGAAGTCCCAGCGGTAGAGGAGCGCGGACGCCGAACCGAAGGCATCGGTGGAGCGCGAGGCGTCGAACGCGAATTCGGTCCCGCTCGGGCCGCTCGTCGGCCGCGCCGTTGCGAGAGCGCGCGGCCCCTCCGGCGTCGGCGGCGTCCCCGTCGTCCTGGTAGTTGTCACCGGCGCCGCATCCAACACGCGCACCTGTCGCTGCGCGCTGTGGAGATTCCCCGCGGCGTCTCTCACCTGGACCGCGACGGTCCGCAATCCGATGGACGAGAACGAGTGCTGGTAGCTCGCGAGCTCCACCCAAGGCGTGTCCCAGTTCCCATCCCCCTCGAAGTCCCAACGAAAGCGCAGCTCGCTGGCCAGTCCATCCGGATCACGAGAGGCGCCCGCATCGAGCCGCGCGGTCGCGTCGATCTCCACGGTGGCGGGCGCATCGAGCGTGGCCACCGGCGCGAGTCCCTCCCTTTGACCGCCATCCCCTGGCGCGCGATCGGCCTGGGGATCGGCGACGGCCTCACGCGGCGTGGACGGCGTCCGCTCGATCGGCGTGTCGTCTTGCGTGAGCAGGAGCACGAGCAGGCTGAGCCCGAGCACACTCGCGCCGCCGGCCAGGGCGAGCAGCAAGCCGCGACGACGGGGTTGGACCGGCTTCCCCGACCGCGCGGCTGGGCTGGGACGGCGACGAGCGGCGGCGCTCGCGCCGGCCCCAGTGCCGGCATTCGCGTCGAGTCCCTCGAGCGCGGCGACGAACTCATCCATGGAGGCAAACCGATCCTCGGGCGACTTCGCCGCCGCCCGCAGCAGCGCATCGCAGAGCGCGCGTGGCGCATCGGGCCTGGCCTCGGCCGGGTCTGGCGGCGGTGTGTACCTGTGTTGGAAGAGCAGCTCCGCCGGATTCGGCGAGTCGAACGCGGGCCGCCCGGCCAGCATCTCGTAGCCGATCATCGCGAGGGCGTATTGGTCGCTCCGTCCATCGGCCGACGCGGCGCTCTCGGCCTGCTCCGGCGCCATGTACCGGGGCGAGCCGAAGTGGGAGAAGGTCTTCGTCAGTCCGGTCAGGCTGGAGTCGAGGATCTTGGCGATCCCGAAGTCGGTCAGCATCATCCGCCCACTGTGCGGATCGATCAGGATGTTCTCCGGCTTCACGTCCCGGTGGACGACCCCGGAACGGTGCGCGTGGGCGAGCGCCGATCCGATCTCTCGCAGCGCGCGGATCACGCTCTGGACCGGCAATTGCTTCGCTTCGGTCATCCGCATGCGGAGCGTCGGCCCGTCGACGAAGGCCATCAGATAGAAACTGAGGCCGCCTTCGGTCAGAACGTCGAGGATCGGAACGATGTTGGGGTGGTCCAGGCGGCTCTGGGTCCGCGCCTCGCGGGCGAACCGCTCGAGCACCTCCGGCTCCTCGGCCAGATGCGGTTGCAGCACCTTGATGGCGATCGGGCGGTCCAGCGAGGTCTGTCGGGCAAGGAAGACGACCCCCATGCCGCCCCGGCCGAGCTCGCGGTCGATCTCGCAACGCCCCTCCAAGAGGCGCTGGAGGTGCTCCTTCAAGTCGCCAGAGGAGAGGTACACGGCTCGGGAGGGGACTCGACGTTCGGACAGAGGGGGAACACGGTAACCATGCGCGCCAGACTACGGTGCGTCCGGGGGACGGTCAAACGGCGGCGGCGGTGGGGCGGCGTCCGGGGGATCCAGACTGGGCTTGGCGGCGTCTCGGGTCGTATACTTGTCGCGCCCGATCGGGCCGACGGTTTCAGTCGCCGCCCGTCACAGCCGAAGCGCCAACAGCCGTAGAGGGGTATCACCCATGTCTCATTTCGTGCGCCCAGTCGGTCCCTGCGCAGTCCTCCGCAGCTTCGCGCCCGCACTCGCGCTCGCACTCGCAGCGACGATCGGAGGGTCGAGCCAGGCGGACGCTCTCGGGACCACGCGAGTCGCCTCCGGCTTGAAGTATCCGGTCCATGTGGCGGCCCCGGGCGGCGACACTCGACTCTTCATCGTCGAGCAGAACGGCGAGATCAAGCTCCTCAAGAACGGCGCGATCCTGCCGCTGCCGTTCCTCGACATGGACTTCTTGGTGCCGAACGTCTCGGGCGGCGACGAGCGCGGCCTGCTCAGCATGGCGTTCCATCCCAACTACGCATCCAATCGCTACTTCTATGTCTATTACGTGAATCAGTCGCAGCAAGGCGTGGTCGCGCGATTCCGGACGCTGGCGAACAACCCCGATCTGTGTGATGTGAACACTCGCTACGAGATCCTGCAGATTCCGCATGAATTCCCGAATCATTACGGCGGGTATGTGGCGTTCGGGCCTGACGGCTATCTGTACATCTCATCGGGCGACGGCGGGGGCGTCGGCGATCCGAGCAATCGCGCCCAGGATCTGACCGACTTCCGCGGTAAGATCCTCCGCATCGACATCGACGGCGGCGACCCCTACGCGATCCCGCCCACCAACCCTTTCGTCGGAGTGCCGGGCGCGGCCGAGGAGATCTTTGCCTACGGCCTGCGGAATCCCTGGCGCATCAGCTTCGACTCCGCCACCGGCGACATGTGGATCGGCGACGTTGGACAGGCGACCAAGGAAGAGATCGACCGCATCCCGGCCGGGACGAGCGGTCAGAACTTCGGCTGGCGTTTGATGGAAGGGAGCGGTTGCTACAACCCGCCGATCAATTGCCCCACCGGCGGACTCACCTTTCCCGTCTGGGAATACGAGCACGGCGACAACGGATTCTCGGTCACCGGCGGCTTCGTCTATCGCGGTTTCCAGCATCCCGAGGTGTTCGGACACTACTTCTTTGCCGACTATGTCACCGCGCGGATCTGGAGTTTCAAGTATGTCGGCGGACAGGTCACGGAGTTGTTCGAGCGGACGGCCGAGTTGGATCCGCCGGGAGCGCTCGCGATCGGATTGATCTCTTCCTTCGGGCAAGGCCCCGACGGCGAGTTGTACATCATCGACCGGGACAGTTCGACGCAAGGCGAGGTGTACAAAATGGTGGAGTCGACCACCGATGCGCCCGGCTTCGATCCGCCCTCCTTGGTCTTCTTGGCGCCTTCGTACCCCAATCCGTTCCGGACCGATCTGCGCATTCCCGTCACTCTCATGCGCGAAGGCTCGCTCTCGCTCGACGTGCTCGATCTCTCGGGCCGCCGGATCCAGCGGGTCGCCACCGGCCAGTGGGCGCCGGGGACCCACCTGTTCGGCTGGGACGGGAAAGACGCCTCGGGCCAGCCGTCCGCGGCCGGCAGCTACGTCTTGCGGGTCTTGGTTGATGGCCAGCAGCAGTCGCACTCGGTGCGACTGCTCCGCTAGTCCAACCGGGCGCCGGCCTTCCGGAACTGCACGATCTCAGCGAAAGGGGTCCGCCATTCGCCGATCACACTCCGCGGCGGGGCTCCCGCTCGCCCTCGTTTCGGCGTCTCTCCTCGGCTTCGCCGGAGTCTCCTTTGCGCCAGCCGCGGCGCTCCCAATCGTGATGGACGGCGTCTTCGACGACTGGGGCGCGGCCGCGCCGTTGGCCGCCGATCCGAGCGGCGACGGCTCGTCCTTCGACTTCGGGCGGATCTGGGCCGCGGACGACGCGCGGTTCCTCTACCTGCGGATCGAGGTCGGGCCGGTCAGTAGTTTCGACGAGAACAACGCGCTGGTGCTCTATCTCGACACCGACGCGAACGCCGCCACCGGCCTCGCGATCGGTGGACTCGGCGCGGAGTTGGAGTGGAAGCTCGGCGTGCGCAACGGCGTCTATCGCCGCGGCGCCTCGACTGCGACCGTCTACCACGACGACATCCGCTTCCGCGCCTTCCCCACCGTGACCGCGACCGAGTTCGAACTCTGCTTCGGCCGCGACACGCTCCCCAATGGAACCCAGCCGCTCTTCTTCGGCCCGACCGTCCGCTTCTTCCTGCGCGACACGGCGGCGGGCGGCGATCAGATCCCGAACGCGCCGCAGGTGTTGAGCTACACGATGGATCAGGGCGCCGCGCCCACCACCACAGCCTTGGGATTCGCGCGTGAAGAGGCGACCGACCTCAGAGTCGCCACGCACAACGTGCTCGGCGATGGGCTCTGGGGCGGCGCCGAGCAGCCGCGCTTTCGGCGTCTCTACCAAGCCGCCGCGCCCGACATCTTCGCGCTGCAGGAGATCTACGACCACACCCCGGCGCAGACGCAGGCGCTCATCCAGACGTGGCTCCCGGGGACCTGGTACTCCGCCGACGTCAACGACTGCCAGACGATCTCTCGCTACCCGATCGAGGCGAGCTGGGCGATCGACAACAACCTCGCCTCGCTTCTCGACACGACCGTTCCGCTCGGTCGGAAGCTCCTCTTGGTCAATGCACATCTCCCTTGCTGCGCCAACGAGGCGCAGCGGCAGCAGGAGATCGATCGCATCCTCCGGTTCCTCCGCGACGCGATGCACGAGCCGGGCGGGGTGCTGGATGTCCCCGCGGGCACTGTGATCGCGGTGACTGGCGATCTCAATCTCGTCGGCGAGGGAAAACAGCTCACGTCGCTCATCACCGGTGACGTCGTCGACGAGTCGACCTACGGCGCCGACTTCGCGCCCGACTGGGACGGCACGGCGATGACCGATCTGATCTCGCGCCAAACCGAGAAGCGCACCAGTTACACCTGGCGCAGCGATGCCAGCTCCTTCTGGCCGGGAAGGCTCGACTTCCTGATCTACGCCGACTCGGTGCTGGAGACGGGCAATCACTTCTTGGTCTTCACGGAGGAGATGTCAGCCGCGGCGCTGACGGCGAACGGGCTGCAACTGAACGACTCGGACGCGAGCGACCATCTGTTGCAGGTGCGTGATCTTCGGCCGCGCGGCGCGGTCGAGGCTCCGACGCCCGATGCGGGGTCGCTTGAGTTTCGGGTCTTGCCGAACCCGCTGGTGAGTTCGGCTCGGTTGATGCTGAGCGCGCCGGTGCGCGGGCAGGTCGAACTCGAGCTGTTCGATGTGCGCGGCAGACGCGTGCTCGTCGAGACCCGCGAGTTGTTGGAGGCGACGAGTGAGATCGCTTTGGAACTCGGGTCGACGGCGGAGAGGCAGCCGGGGGTGTATTGGTTGCGGGTGACGAGTTCAGCGGGTGCAGTTGGCGCGGCGGCGAAGAGAACAGCGGGGACGGTGGCGGTGACGCTCTTGCCCCAGCGATAGTGTGAAGGGGCGCGTCGGGTAGTAAGGAGTCGCGCGGCGTGCTCGCCGCACGACTTCACCTGAGCGCAATGACCCCGATCGGCTGCGGAATCAACTCCGGCGTCAGTTCGCGCATCGAGATGACGGCCGCATCCGGGAACTCGATTTCGACCAAACGGCGGATGAACGGCCGCACTTCGGGTTCGGTCAACACCACCGGCTTCGCCGCAGTGGGCGGCCGATCGCCGAGTTGGTTGCGGATGGCGGCCAGGATCTCCATCTGCATGTCGGGCGGGATGTCGATGTACTTGCCGGTCGAGGTGTGGCGGATCGAGTCGGCCACGGTCTGTTGGATCTCGGGATCGATCTGATAGACGATCAACCGCCCGTCGCGCCGCGCGTACTTGAAGCAGATCTGCCGCGCCAGACTGCTCCGCACCAACTCGGTCAGCGCGATCGGATCACTCTCGATCCTCCCCCACTCGCTCATCGCCTCGAGGATCCCCTTCAGGTCGCGGATCGAGATCCCTTCGCGGACCAGGCGGCGCAACACCTCGGCGAGTTGATGCAGGCTGATCAGCTTCGGCACTACTTCTTCGACCAACTTCGGGTAGGCCTGGGCCAGATGTTCGAGCATCGTCTGCGTCTCTTGCAGCCCGAGGAACTCGTGCAGGTAGCGCTTGAGGAATCCCGCCATGTGCAGCACGAGCACCTCGGCCGGATCGACCACCTGCATGCCGGCTTGCCGCGCGAGATCGGCCGACTCTTCGGGGATCCACGCCGCCGGCTGACCCGTCGCGGGATTCGTCGTCTCTTCCGCCGGAATCTGGAAGAGCGCGAGATTCTCGGCCGGCTCAGCCACGAGCACCTTCCCCGGCTCGATCCGCCCATGGTGGATCGGCGTCCCGCTCAGCAAGATCGTGAACGTGTTCTCCTGATGCGGCAGATTCCCGCGGATCTTGAGCGGCGGCACCAACACGCCGAGCTCATAGTAGAGAGAGTCGCGCAGCTCGGGGATCAGGCGTTGGAGCGTCTTCCCTCCGTCGCCGTTGCGATCGATCAGCTTGGTCAGGCTCTCGCTCACCTCGACCAGCACCGGCACGGCCAAGCTCAGTCCCGGCTCCTGCCGCGCCGCATCCTGCGCCTCGTCGGCCGCCCGCTCGCCCTCTTCGCGCTCCATCCGCTTCGTGCGCATGAGACCGAACGAGATCGCGCCGCCGATCAGGCCCAGCAGGAGGAACTGGACCATCGGCATCCCCGGGACCAGTCCGAGGAGACCCAAGAGCACCGCCACCACCGCGAGCGCCTTCGGCTGCGCGAGCATCTGCGCGCCGATGTCCCTGCCGACGTTGCTCTCGACGTCGTCAGTCGCGACGCGCGTGACGATGAAGCCGGCCGCCAAGGTGATCGCGACGGCGGGGATCTGGCTGACCAGCCCGTCGCCGATGGTGAGCAGCGTGTAGAGCTGGAGCGCCTCGAGCGGCTCCATTCCCTTCATCATCACGCCGATCGCGAGCCCACCGACGATGTTGATCAAGAGGACGATGATCGTGAAGATCGCGTCGCCCTTCACAAATTTCATGGCGCCGTCCATCGCGCCGTGGAACTGCGACTCGCGCGCCAAGTCGGCCCGTTTCGCCTTGGCCTGATCCTGCGTGATCGAGCCCGAACGCAGATCGCCGTCGATGCTCATCTGCTTGCCCGGCATCGCGTCGAGCGTGAACCGCGCGCCGACTTCGGCCACCCGCTCCGCGCCCTTCGTCACCACCACGAAGAGGAACGTCGTGATGATGAGGAAGAGGATGAACCCGACGACTGGATTGCCCTTCGCCACCGTGTTGCCGAACGCCTCGACCACCTGGCCCGCGTGCGCATCGGCCAGGATCAATCGCGCGGTCGAGATGCAGAGCGACGCGCGGAAGAGCGTCGTCAACAGGAGGATCGCCGGAAACGCCGCCAGCCGCGTCGGATCCTGCGTGTAGACCGCGACGAACAAGATCGTGATCGAGATCGAGATGTTCAGCGCCAACAAGATATCGAGCAGGAACGGCGGCAGCGGAATGATGATCAGCCCGAGCGCGAGGATCAGGAACCCCGCCAGCAACATGTCGCTGTACTTCGCGACCAGCGCGGTCAGATTCCCGCTCTTGATGTCGGCGATCATGTTGTCGATCCGTGACATGGGGGTCTCCATCTAACCACGCGCGTCGCGCGCGCGGTGGGTCGCGCTGGCCCCATCGCTCGGCGCCGCAGCATCCTACAGCACGCACGCCAGCGCCCCGAGACCGGGGTCCGGTCCCGGGCGCGAATGCTGCTGTCGGTGTTATCGGTGAGTCGGCGCCAAGAGTTGCGCGGTCGGCCGCCCGGCCCTACTCCAGCGGCATGATCCAGATGTCGCCGATGTTGGCTTCACTCGCCGCGTAAACCAACTGTTGGCCATCGGGCGACCAGGCAGGAACCGCCTCCGAACCAATGTCGAACGTGAGCTGCGTAGGTTCGCCACCGACCGCGGATATCATCCAGAGGTCGAACGCACCGGCCCGTCTCGAGCTGAACGCGATTCGGCTCCCATCGGGCGACCAAGCCGGGCCGAAGTTGTCGGCTGGATCCGTGGTGACCTGAGTCCGCGCGCCTCCGCTCGATGGCATCGTCCAGATGTCGTAGTTTCCAGACTCCCGCGAGGTGTAGGCGATCGTGCTTCCGTCCGGCGACCAATCCATCACCCAGAGGTTCCAGCCGGCTTCGAGGAGCAGGGTCGGCGTCCCGCCCGTTGACGACACCACGTACATCTCACATCGAATGGGTACTTGGCCGAACTCGGTGAGTCGGAGGGCATACGCGATCTTCGTCCCGTCCGGCGACCAGGCAAGGGCGGTAACCGCCGTCGGCCGACCGTGACTCGCGATCACAACTGGGGCGGCGCCCACCCTCGGCTCCATCACCGAGAGTTCGCGGCTCGTGAAGGCGCCGTCCGGGCGCCGAGAGATGAACGCGAGCCGTTTGCCGTCCGAGGACCACTTCGGATGTTCCGCCCCCTCTTCGAGATTGGTTAGCCGTGATAGACCTTCCCCATCCGACCCGATGAGATAGATCTGTGGGCGTCTGTCTGCGGCCCAATCGGCGCTGAACAAGATCTCGGTCCCATCGGGGGACCAGTGCGGGTAACCAGCGCCCGGCGGCCGTGAGCTGGTGGTCAGGCGGAGTCGGGTGCGAGTTGTAGTACTCACGACGTTGGATAACGTGGACTCGAGCGGCGTGTCGTCTATGGCGCGGATGGCGAAGAAGTACGTGAGCCCGGGCTCGAGTCCGGTCACAGTGAAGGACTCCTCGGCGCCCGCTGATTGCGGCTGGGGCACGCTGTCTACTCGCGACGCGGAGCCCCAGTTCTCATCCGTGATGGCCTCGAGGGAGTGCCGGAGGTCGTAGGCCGACGCTGTACCGATCGACCCATCGCGCCCGGTCGCGGTCCACCTCAGGCTCACGCTGCTGCGGGTTTCCGTCACGATCTCCAAGTCGCCGATCGCTGCGGGCGGAGAGTCTCCGAGGACCGTGGCGGCAATGACGTTCGAGAGCTCGGACCAGTTCTGCGATTCATCCGCGGTCTTCAAGGCGAAGTACCGGAGTCCTGGAGCGAGCGCCTCCATGCTGAAGCTCTCGGGCTGTCCGGCCCGCTTCGGGGTCGGTGGCGATGGAACGATCGTCGCCGAGTCCCAACCGGCTTCGACGATCACGCGATCCGCGAAGCGCAGATCGTAGATTGCCGCCTGGCCGTTGCTCCCGTCGTCGCCTGGCGCGGTCCAGGTCAGGGTGACCTCGTCGCTGGTGTTCTTCGCGAGGCGAAGGCTCTCGATGGCGGCGGGTGGTGTCACGTCCGGCGGCGTGGGCTAGATGTCGTCGTCGGAGCAGGCGGTGAGGAGGCCGAGGAGAGTCATGAGAGTCGCCAAAGTCGACAACCGCATCGAGGGACCTCCTACTGCCGGAAAGGAGCGCGAGCAAGCTGAGGAACAGGGGAAAGCACGCGATCACCGCGAGTGGTCTGCACGCAGTGTCTGTGCTTCCCCCACCAAGACGGTCAGACCCGTTGGCCGCCAGCGTCAATCACAAGTTGAACAGTACTGCTCGTAGAGCAGGCAGTCCTCCTTGTTGTGGGCGATCACGCCTTGGGCAACGTAGGTACCTAGCTCGACCTGGAAGTTGTAGACGAGAGTCGGCTCAACAGCTCGCCGGACGGAATGACGCGGATCTTCTCGTTCACTACCACGAATTCCTCGACTGCAAAGGGACGAAACACTTTGACGACACGCGAAGATTTCATGCTCCCGTCGCCTTCATCGTACGAAAGCACTTCGTCGCCCGCACGGATCGCTTCGACCGGCTTCGTGCTGCCGTCGGCGAGCGTGATCAAGGTTCCGGGCAGCAAGCAGTCACAGTGTGGCGCGCTTGGATTGCAGTTGCAGCAGGTGAAAATGCCCTCGCCACCATTACATTCAACTCCTGTCCACACACACTTCCACTTCCGATTCCCCGACGAGCACGAACCCGTCCATTCGATGTGCGCAACGCAGTCCGGATCGTTGCTGATGCACCACCCGGCAGTTACCTGATCGCACCTCGGACACGCGACCCCAGCGTCCAGCGGGACGGTCCAAGCAATGCAGACCGTCAGGATGGTAAGTGCGAGTTTGAACATGTTTCATCCCTTTCCTTCCCAGCTCACTAGAGCGGCGACCTCGACTTCAGGGATCGTTGGCCTGTCGGCGCGGGACGTCGGTCGATGTCCGCGGAGGTGCTTGTGCTCGGACCGCGCAGACCGCACAAGGCGATTGCCCCTCGAGTCGAGACCGAGGAATCGCGCCCTCAGAGATCGGTCACGGCGTCGCGTGTGGTTGGCCCCACCCGTCGCGAAACGGCCCTCACCACACCTTGGCGACGAATGCAAATGCACACACCGTCTCCGAGTCGCGCGACCGCCAGCATGGGTCCGATCCGAGATCGAGCGAAGTTGGCGGCGCAGTCACGTTCGCCCCCCCCCCCTAACATGTTGTCAATGGTTTCTTTCAGGTTGGGTGAGACACGGCGCGTTCTACAAGCACCGATGCCCCGGTGCACATCGTCCACGGCGAGCGAAACACGCTGACACCGCTCTGCGGAGCCCGACGCGTCTGTGAACGAGTCGTGAGTCGCGCACGCGGAGGGCATCGCACGCCAATGCGCATTCGTCGACTCGCTTTGGCCTAGGTAGCGGACTTCACCCTGGTCGGGTCCCCCGACGATTTCACTGTTAGATCCCCCCTCCTGAATCGATTCCTGCGCGACGGCGACGCCCGCCGCCCCCTGACAGGAGGAGTCCCGCCATGCGCACGTCCCTCGTTTCCCGCGCCTTCCTCGGCCTACTGGCAGTCGGCCTACTGGCAGTCGGTCTGCTGACGAGCCCCGCCTGGTCGCAGGGGTATGTCGAAGGCGAGGTGCTCGTGCGCTTCCGGCGCGGCGCGGACCGGCCCGCGCAGGAGCGTGCGGCCGCGCGGGTGCAGGGCGAGATCGTGAAACGGGATCCCGGGCTCGACTACGCGAAGCTCGAGCTCCTCGCCGGCACGACGGTCGAGGAGGCGGTCGCGCGGCTCGACGACGACCCCGCCGTCGTCTGGGCCGAGCCGAACTACCTGCGCGAGGCGCTCGACTGCTCGAACTCGCCGCAGGACCCTTACCTGCGCGACAACACCAGCGCGGTTGCGACGCGCGGCCAGTGGGGCGTGTTCCAGACCGGCGTCTACTCGCTCTGGCGTCACTTGGCGCCGACCGACACGGTCGTACGCATCGGGGTCATCGACTCTGGGATCAACAACTACGCCTCGCCGCATCCTTCGATCGCGCCCAACGTCCTGAACGGAGCGAACGATGGCTTCGACTTCGTGCAGACCGATACCGACCCCACCGATCAGGGTCCGTGGAAAGGACACGGGACCGCGGTGGCCGGCGTCCTCGCGGCGGCCGCGGACAACCACGGGATCGTGGGGATCGCGCCCTGCGCGGAGTTGATCATCGTGCGCGCGCTCGACTGCAACCTCGAAGGTTGCCAGGGGAACGTGGAGCGCACCGCGAATGCGATCAAGTTCGCGGCCGACAAGAACTGCGACGTCATCAACCTGAGCCTCGGCGGCCTCCAGTACTCGAAGCTCGAGCGCGACGCCGTCCTCTACGCGATCGGGAAGGGCTCGATCGTCGTCGCGGCGTCGGGGAACGACACCGCCGACTCGCTCCGCTTTCCTGCGCGCTTCCCCGAGGTGATCGCGGTCGACGGCACGTCGTTCGCCACGCCGTTCGTGGCCGGGGTCTGCGGGCTCCTGCGCGCGCGCTTCCCCGAGATGAAGGCGCACGACGAAGCCTGGCTGCGCGCGCGGACGGTGGCGACTCCACAGCCGAACAAGGACGGCCACGGTCGCGTGGACTTCCCGCGGCTCGAGGACGCGAGCGACGTCGCCGTCTACGGCGCGACGTATCACAAGAACCACTTCTGGGAGTGGCTCGGCGAGGACGTGACGCATGAGGCCTCCGACGACGACCCGGCGGACGACGACGGTGTGCCGAACAGCGTGGCCGACGGCGGGAACGACGGCGTGTTCCCCCGCTCGTTCAGCGAGCTGCCGTTCCTGCCCTACCACCTCAGCGGAGCAGAGTCGTTGAAGGTGCTCGTCTCGACGAGCCGCCACGACGGCCCGCGGTATGGCCCGGAAGCGATCAAGCGTCTCTACCTGGACGCCTGGTTCGATTGGGGCAGCGACGGCTCGTTCCACTTCGCGTACGACCGCGAGGTCGTGGGATACGCGATGAACCCGCAGGAGTGGGAAGGAGACTCCATGGAGGTCCGCCCGACGATCCTGCCGTTGGACGAGCACATCTTGGGGAACCCGCTCACCGTACGGACGCGCCTGCGCTACGGTAGCGACGATCCGGTGACCACCCCGGAGGGGTTCTCGGACCACGGGGAGGTCGAGGACACGCGGTTCATCAACTTCGTCGAAGAGTTCGACATGGAGCTGCGCGAGTTCTCGCCGCCGCCGCCCTACATGATGATGGGGGGCTGGGGGATCGTGGGCGATCCTCAGCCGCTCTGGAGCCACCACGGAACGTGGGAATTCGCGTCGTCGCCGCACCCGATCAGTCCCGCCTGCGACTTCGATCCCTCGCCGCCGAACCCCATGATCTCGCCGGTGATGGACTGGACGGAGTACTCGAGGGCGTTCGTGAAGTTCGACTACTGCCACGTGATCTTCCCGTGCCCGGGCGGCGGTGGCCCGGACCTCTGTCGCTTCGAGCTTCGGATCGGCGCCGCGCTCGCTTTCTCGACCCCGATCCCGGGCGGCTCCGGCACGATGTCCTTCGACTTCACCTCGTTCGTGGGTGTCCCCGGCGTCACCGCGCACGTGGTGATGGAGACGGACAAGCCCGGCGTCTTGTACGTGGACGACGTCCGGATCTGGGCGTACGACAACTCGAAGCCCGTCGCGCTGACCGATCTCGTCGCGTCGCGCCAGCCGGGCGGGAATGCGGTGCGCCTGCGGTGGAGCGATCCGAACGAGAACACGGCGCCGATCCCGCCCGGGGCGAATCCGCGTGCGAGCACCTACATGGTGCGCTTCGCGAAGGACCCGATCGCGACGCTGTCGGACTGGGATCTCGCGTCGCGCCTCCTGCGGAGGGACGCGCCCGGCGGATTCCCGGCGCCCGTGCCCGGCGCGGTGGACGCGTCGTTCGATGTCCCCTCCGCGCACCAGACCTATCACGTTGCCGTCCGCACCGGCGACGAGGTGACGAACCTCTCTCCGCTCAGCGGCAATACGCAGGAGTCGACGATCCCGGACCTGGCGCTCTCCGTGGTCGGCGGGCCGGACCAGGCGGTGTCGCCTGGACAGACGGTGATGCTCGAGTTCGCGCTCGCGAACGACGGCAGTGTGAAGGAGTCGATCCGCATCGACGCGACCGACACGCAGCTCTGGGTCGACGGATTCCAAGACATGGGACAGGTCTCCTCCCCGACGTGGCGCCTGCTCGACTATGGGACCTCCGAGGTACTGCAGGTCTGGGTGGGAGCCCCGCTTGGTAGCGGCGGCTCCACGGACACCGTCACCGTCGTCGCGACCGCGCTCTCCTCCGAGGGGACGGTGACCGACTCGGACCAGGTTGTCCTCACCGTCAGCGGTACGAGCTCTGTCGCACAGAACGGGCTCCCGTCGAAGGCGAGTCTGCGGCTCGTCGGCAACAACCCGAGCCGGGGCGCCGTCGTCATGCGCGCCGCCCTCCCGCGCGCCGGCGAAGTGACCGTCGACGTCTACAACGCGGTCGGCGCGCGCGTGCGATCCGTCGCGCACCGGAGGTTCGCGGCGGGGCTGCACGACCTCACCTGGGACGGCGACGACGACGACGGACGCGAGGCGCCGTCGGGGGTCTACGCGGCGCGCCTCCGGGTCGGCAACGAACAGCGCGCCATCCGGATCGTGCGCGTGCGGTGACGGCGGGGAGCGATACGGCGCCAAGAGTTGCGCGGTCGGCCGTCCGGCGACATCGTCCAGAGATCGAAGCTCCCACCGCGTTCGGAGTGAAACGCGATCTTCGTTCCGTCCGGTGACCAGGCAAGGGCGTTCACTGTCGGTCGACCGTGACTCGCGATCACAACCGGCGCGGCGCCCACCCTCGGTTCCATCACCGAGAGTTCGCGGAGCGTGAAGGCGGCGTCCGCTCCGATCAAGTAGATCTGTGGGCGACTGTCCGGCTGCCAGTCAGCGCTGAACAACACCTCGGACCCGTCGGGCGACCAGTGCGGATAGATCGCACCACCGAGGCGTGAGCTGGTGGTCAGGCGGAGTCGGGTGCGAGTTGAAGTACTCACGACGTTGGATAGCGTGGATTCGAGCGGCGTGTCGTCTATGGCGCGGATGGCGAAGAAGTACGTGAGCCCAGGCTCGAGTCCGGTCGCGGTAAACGCCTCCTCGGCGCCTGCTGAATCTGGCGCGGGAACGCTGTCTACTCGAGTCGCGGAGTCCCAGTTCGCGTCGGAGATGGTCACGAAGGAATGCCGGAGGTCGTAGGCTGAGGCTGTGCCGATCGACCCATCGCGCCCGGTCGCGGTCCACCTCAGGCTCACGCTGCTGCGGGCCTCGGGCTTTGGATCGAGACGAGTCGGGGTGAGGGAGGCACGAACTCGTCTCGGTCCGGGTCAGGGCCGCGACCGCGCTTTCGCGCGATCAGTTACGCCTTCGTGTTGCGGACGATGCCCATCGAGGCATCGTGGAGCGACTTGAAGATGGACGTGAAGAGGCTGAACATCTGTGAGCGGCGCTCGAGCATCTGCTGGAGTTGCGTTTGCATGAGTTGGAGGTTCGACTTCTGGCTGTCGGAGCCGCCGCTGGCGCTGTTCGGGCTTCCCGGGACGCCACCGCCGGACACGGCGCCGCCGATGACGCCGCCCAACTGCGAGCCGAGCATCCCGCCGATCGGGCCGCCGAAGGCCGCGCCCGCGACGCCGGCAACCGCGCTGGCCGCTCCGCCGATCGCGCCGGCGATCGAACCGAAGATCCCGCCGCTCTTCTTCTTCTCGCCCGCGCCGTTGGCGCCGTTCGCGCCGTTCGCGCCGTTCTGCTTCGACATCTCGGCCTCGATCTTCTTCATCTGATCCTCGATCTGCTTGTCGAGGTGATCAGCGAGCTTCGCCATGAGGAGCAGGAGCTTGTCCTCGAGCGACGCGCCGCTGGAGAGGATGCTGGAGGTATCGTTCGCCGCGGACGCGCCGTTCGTTCCGTTCGTTCCGTTCGTTCCGTTGGCCGGAGCGCTCCGGCTTCCCGGGACACCACCGCCGAACAACTGCTCGATGATGTTCTGGATGGTCTGGGTCGCGGCCGGGCTCGGCTGCCACGGCGTCAGAGCGGCGCCGAGCGACGGGAAGTTCGGGGCGTTCACGTAGATCCCAGGGTTGACCGTCTGCTGAGTCGGGAAGTGCAACCGCAAGGTCGCGTTGCCGTCGACGCGGCCGTCGCGACGGTCCCGCCAGATGTCGCCCAGGCTCCCGTAGGTCCGTCCCTGATAGAGCCACTGCTGGTTCTTCAACTGGATGGGGCGAGAGAACGAGCCAGCGTACTGCCGACCGGTGATGCGACCGCGGCATTGGAAGGGGCCGAGCTTGAAGCCGTACTGCTGACCGACCTGCGCGCGACGTCCGACGGCCTGATGCACGGCGTAGGTGTTCGAGTAGTTGGCGAGATGCGGACCGGCGAAGCCACAACGCGTGACGTGGGCGGAGCGAGCGCAGGCCGCGCCGCGGTTGAGCGAATCGAACTGGCTGGTCGGCAGACCGCTCTGCAGGTCGACCAAGTTGCGAAGGGCGCCGGCGACGTTGCCGCCGCGAATGTCGACGAGCGCGCCAACGGCGTCGCCGAATGCATCGGGAAGGCCAAGGCGGTCGAGCTGACGGTTGATCTGGGATCCCTGCGACGCGTTGGCAGCGAGGTGCGAGGGGCTGATGACGTTCGACATGGTTCTGTTTCCTTCTGTGGTCCCCGCCATCTGATGGCGGGTCGCTCGAGTCGGTCGAGTGGCCGTTGTGGCCGTTGTGGCCGGGACGCACCTCTTATCTGGGGTCCGCGTGGCGTGGTTGCGGGGAAAGATGGGCGCGGGGGCGAACCCGGGCCTTCGCAGCTCGGTTAAGTCGCAGCTCAGCCAACTCGCGCTCCGCCAACTCGCTTGTGAAAAGATGCGCAACTATTGCCGGCAATAGTTGCGCATCTTTTCACAAGCCCCCGTCAGTGCCGGCCCGCTGTCGCTCCCGACCCGTCCAAGTCCGCCCGATAGGGGCCTCGACATCGTGCTAATACGCTGTGGCGTAGTCAATTACGGGCGACATCAGAACCGGCTCTCTCTCTCGTGTCTCTCGTCCGAACTTCCCGGTTGACGTCGCATCACTTAACGGACATCTTCATGCTATAAGCGTTTGAGTGACGCACTCTTCGTACCGAGGGAGGGGGAGGTAGACATGAGAGGGATCGGTTGGATCGTCGGCCTGGGACTCTGCGGCGCGCTCGTCGCGCTCCCGGCCTGCAACGGGGACAGCGGGTCATCGGCGCGGACGGACTCGTCTCGCGGCGCAGCGACCCCGGCATCGGGCAGTGCAAGCCCACCCGCGGCGACACCCGCCACGACTTCGGCGACGACGCCCGCGGCTTCGTCCGCCCCACCTTCGCTCGAGGGAACGACGAGTTCGGACCGCGCTCAGGCGGAGCAGCTGTTCATGGCCCGGTGCGCCGCGTGTCACGGCAAGGACGGGCGCGGGGACGGACCGGGCTCACTCGGTCTCGATCCCAAGCCGCAGAACTACACCGATCCCACCTGGCAGACGACCGTGACCAACGAAGAGATCGAGAAGGCCATCGTCTACGGCGGCGCCGCGGTCGGGAAGAGCCCGCAGATGGTGTCCAACCCGGATCTCCAGGCGAAGCCGGGCGTCGTGACGGCGCTCCGGATGAAGATCCGCAAGTTCGGACAGCAGTGAAACAGCAGTGAAACAGCAGTGAACCAAGCAGACGAGTCGATCTGTCCGTGAACCGGCCGGGGCGCAACGGCGCATCCCGATGAAGGAGCCGAGAGATGTCCAGGAATCGAATCTTCATGACCGCCGCAGCGTTCGTCCTCTTCGGATTCATTGGTCTCGCGTTCCTCTCCATCTCATGCAGCGGACCGAAGTCCGGCGGCGGGATGTCGCAGGACTTGAACGCGTTGATGCAAGCGCGCGGCCTGACCGAAGCGGATGTTTCCGCCGCCCTCAAGACCTACACGCCGACTGGCGGCAGAGACGAGTTCCTGCTTTTCGCCTCCGGCGGACACGGAGGGAACCTGATCGTCATCGGGGTTCCGAGCATGCGGATTCTCAAGTACGTCGGGGTCTTCACGCCGGAGCCGTGGCGGGGATACGGCTTCGACGCCGAGACCCGAGGCGTGCTCGACGGCGGCAATCCCGAAGGCGTGGAGCTCTCGTGGGGCGACATGCACCATCCCGCGATGAGCGAGACCAACGGCGACTATGACGGCGAGTACATCTTCGTCAACGACAAGGCGAACGCCCGCATGGCCGTCGTCGACCTGAAGGACTTCATGACGAAGCAGATCGTTTCCAGCGAGCTGATCCACTCGGATCACGGCGGATCGTTCGTCACGCCCAACACCGAGTACCTCATCGAGACCTCTCAACTCGCCGCCCCGCTCGGCGGCGGCTACGCCCCGCTCTCGGAGTTCAACGAGAAGTACCGGGGAGCGCAGATCTTCTGGAAGTTCGATCGCGCGAAGGGGCGTCTCATTCCGGAGGAGTCGTGGGCCGTCGAGTTGCCTCCGTACATGCAGGACCTGGCCGACGCCGGGAAGCTCGCCAGCGACGGTTGGATCTTCTGCAATTCGGTCAACACGGAGCGGGCCACCGGCGGCCTGTTGGAAGGCAAGCCCCCGCTGGAGTCGGGCGCCTCGCAGAACGACATGGACTACCTGCACGTCTTCAACTGGAAGCGCGCCGAAGAGGTCGTCCGCGCCGGCAAGACCAAGACGATCGCGGGCATGCGGGTCATCACCCTGGAGACCGCCATCGCGGAGAAGCTGCTCCACTTCGTCCCTGAACCGAAGAGCCCGCACGGGGTCGACATCGCGCCCAACGGCACGGACATCGTCGTCTCCGGCAAGTTGGACACGCATTGCACCGTCTACGACTTCAACAAGATCAAGTCGCTGATCGAGCAGGGGCGCTTCGAGGGGGTCGACCCCTACGGAGTCCCGATCCTGCCGTTCCGTGAGGCGATCCGCGGCCAGGTCGAGATCGGATTGGGTCCGCTCCATAGCCAGTTCGACGATCGCGGCAACGTCTACACGTCGCTCTTCATCGAGTCGAAAGTGGCCCGGTGGTCGCTCGCCGACTTGAAGCTCCTGGAGAAAGCCTCCGTTCACTACAACATCGGTCATCTCGCCGCGACCGAGGGCGACGCCCTGCATCCCCAAGGGAAGTACCTCGTCGTGATGAACAAGTGGGCGATCGACCGGTTCAACCCGGTCGGCCGCTGCTCCCGCAGAACTTCCAACTCGTGGACATCTCCGGGCCTGAGATGAAGGTGATCTACGACCTTCCGATTCCACTCGGTGAACCGCATTACGCGCAGATCATCCGAGCGGAAAAGATCAAGACGATCGAAATGTACACGCCGGTCGGAACCAACCCCATCACGGGACAGCTCGACCCGTCGGCGATCGACTCCGAGGCGAAGTCGAGGATCGAACGCAGGGGCAAGGACGTTCACGTCTACATGACGCTCGTGCGGAGTCACATCCGGCCGGACATCATCGAGGTGAACAAGGGAGACACGGTGCACCTGCACGTGACCAGCCTCGAACAGGCGCTCGACGCGACCCACGGACTGGCCGTCGATCGGTACAACATCAACCTGAGCGTCGAACCGGGGCGAACCTGCAACGTCAGCTTCGTGGCCGACCGAGCCGGCGTCTATCCGTACTACTGCACCGAATTCTGCTCGGCGCTGCACCTCGAGATGGCCGGCTACCTGCTGGTCAAGGGCTGAGGTCGAGGTGCGTCTCGTCACCCTCGGTTCGCGCGCCGCGATCGCAGTCACTGCGGTCGCGCTGGCGACGTTCGCGCTGGCGAACTGCGCGACGTCGATCCGCGCCGAGCTGGTGATGGAGGGCGGCGCCACCGCGACCGAAGGCCTCGCCCGCGCGATCGCGCGATCTGCCGCGGCGGACTGGCCGCAGCCATTGTGGCGTGAGCCGGTCCGCCCGAGAGGCGGCGCCGTCGTGCCGGCAGGCGGCGCCCTCCAGGCGGCGCTGGAGGCGGCGCGGGCGGGCGACGTCCTCCTGCTGGCGCCGGGCGATCACCCGGGGCCGATTCGGATCGACCGGTCGTTGACGCTGTGGGGGCCGCCTGACGCGGTCATCCGCTCAGCGGGCGTCGGACACACGATCGAAGTCCGCGCCGACCGCGTCGAGTTGCTCGGATTCTCCGTCAGCGGGAGCGGACGACGCTTCGAACAGACCGATGCGGCGGTGAGTGTGCAGGGGAACGACTGTCGGGTCGAAGGCCTGCGGATCCGCGATGCGCTCTTCGGCGTCACGGTCGACGCCTCGAGGCGAGTGGTCATTCGAGGGAACGACATCCAGGGGCTGGGAGGTATCGACCTGGGCCTGCGCGGCGACGCGATCCGTTTCTGGGAGGTGCGCGGCTCGGAAATCAGCGGGAATCGGATCACCGAGAGTCGCGACGTCGTCGTCTGGTACTCCCCCGGCAACCGGGTGGTCGACAACTGGTGCGAGTTCGGACGTTACGGAGCCCATCTGATGTACAGCCACAGCAACGAAGTATCGGGGAATACCTATCTCGGGAATCTGGTCGGGATCTTCGTCATGTACAGTGACTCGGTCGTGGTGGCTCGAAATCGCGCGGCCTTCTCCGATCCGGTGGGCGGCCTCGGGATCGGGATCAAGGAATCGGGCCAACTCTCCGTCCGGGACAACATACTCCTTCGCAATCAAGTCGGGATCTACCTCGATACATCACCGCTCCAGCGGACCCACCGCAACGAGTTCACGGGCAACCGTCTCCTCTCGTGCGACACCGGCGTCGCTTTCCATCGCAGCGAGGCCCGGAGTCTCTTCTCGGCGAACGAATGGCGAGGATGCAGCGTGGCCGTGCGGGTGGAGGGGCGCGGGAACGCGCTCGGGGTCGACTGGGTCGGCAACTACTTCGACGACTACGCCGGCTACGATCTCGACCTAGATGGGGTGGGCGACATTCCGTACGAACTCGTGGACCTCTCGAACCAGTTGGTCGGCGCGAGAGAGGAGTTGCGCTTCCTCCGCGGCACATTGGCCCTCGGCTTGCTCGACCTCGCGGGACAGGTCTTCCCGCTGCTGCGTCCCACGCCGTTGCTGCGCGACCCGCGCCCGCGGTTCGCTCCAGCGCCACCGGGAGTCCCGACCCATGCGCGTTGAACTGCATTCGGTCACCCGTCGATTCGGTCGGCTCACCGCGCTCGATCGGTTGAGCCTCGAGCTCCCCTCCGGCTCGAAGGTTGCGCTGATCGGCCCGAACGGATCGGGCAAGTCCACCCTCTCGCGCATCCTGGCCGGGATGCTCTCGTGCGAAGGCGAGGTGCGCATCGACGGCTTCTCGCCGTCGACCGACCGGCGCGCGCTGGCGCAGAGGCTCGTCTACGTCGCCCAGTCGGCGCCGCAGCTCGGGGCGACGGTCGGGGAAGTCGTCCAGGCGATCGCCTCGGTGCGGAGACTGGAGCGCGCGCAAATCGCCGAGATCGCGGCGCGGCTCGACTTCGACCTCAGTCAGGTCGCATCGAAGCCGGTTCGCGCGCTCTCGGGCGGCATGAAACAGAAACTGCTGCTCTCGCTGGCGTTCGCGGCCGACGTGGGTCTGATCCTGCTCGACGAGCCGACCGCGAGCCTCGACGCGCCGAGTCGAACGGCCTTCTATCGCCTGGTGGCCGAGCGTTCTCGCCACGCCACCCTCATCCTCTGCTCCCATCGACTCGAGGAGGTGCGTCACCTCGTCGATCACGTCGTCGCGCTCGAGGACGGCAAGCTCGCCTGGCAGGGCCCGCTCTCCGAGTACCTCCGACATGCGTCGCACTCGCTGCTCGAAGTGCGCGTGCACGGAAGCGAAACGTTCGAGTGGCTGCGAGCGCGTGGGTTCCATACCGGCGGGAGCGGCGATTGGGCGCGAGTGGTCGAGCACGCCGATCTCCTCCCGCTCTTGCGCGAGCTGATGATCGGACTCGACGGACGGATCGACGCCGTCAACGTGCGAGATCTCGAGGCGATCGCGGCGGGTGGGGCGACCGTGAACCGGACGACCGAGTCGTCGGCGTCTCCACGTGGAGGAGCCCGATGACCAGCCGACGTGGCGCGCGGATCGCGATCACTCTCTTGGCGCTCGGCGGGGCCGTCGCGCTCCTTGCGCTCTTGATCGCCAGGTCCGAGACGCTCCCCTCGGGAGTGCGGCCGGTGGTCTGGGACCGAACCTCCTGCGCGGAATGTCGCATGGCGGTGAGCGAACGGGCCTTCGCCGCGCAGCTCCAGATCGACGACGGTCGCGTCCTCGACTTCGACGACCCGGGTTGTCTATTCCTCTATCTGGAGAGCGCCGAGGCGAGCCCTCACGCGCTCTACTTCCACCACGTTCGAGAGGATCGCTGGCTGAAGGCCCCGGACGTCGCGTTCGTGACGGCGCGTCCATCCCCGATGGCGTTCGAATTCGGCGCCGTCGATCTCGGGACTGACGGCGCGTTCGGAATGGACGCGGCGCGCGCAAGGGCGCTCAGCCGCGTGGGAAACGAGCGCGGGAAGGGAGCGCGAGAACCATGAATGATCAGACCCGGGCGGCGGCGCGGCTCGACTTCGCGGAGGTGCTCCGCTCGCGCTGGTTGGTCTTCTGTGTGGGACTCTATTCGCTCCTCGCAGTGATCTTCATCTTCGTGGGGCTCCGCGAGTCCAGCGTCGTCGGTTTCACCGGAACGGGGCGCGTCTTGCTCTCCGTCTGCCACGGCCTCACCATCCTCCTGCCGCTCTTGGCCCTGACGGCCACGGGGCAGGTGATCAATCGCGCCAGGGATGATGGGACGCTGGAGTTGCTCTTCGGACACCCGTTCTCTCGCGGCGACTACTTCCTGGCGCTGACGTTGGTTCGGACCACCGTCTTGCTCGCACCGTTGGTCGTCCTGGTGCTGCTCATCGCCCTGGCGGGCCGCGCCTGGCTGGGGAGCGAGCCGCCGTGGGAGTTCCTGGGCAGGAGTCTCTTGGCCAGCGCCGCGTTGATCTGGGCCTTCACCGGGATCGGCCTCTTCGTCTCGGTCCTCGTCCGGCATCCGGCGCGCGCTGTCATGACGCTTCTCGCCATCTGGGTGGCGACCGTCGCGTTCCTCGACTTCGCGCTGATCGGAGTCATGCTCCAGTGGCGCCTGGAACCGCGGACGATCTTCTTCCTCGCCGCCCTCAATCCGGTCGAGGGGGCGCGCCTCGCGCTCCTCGTCGCGGCGGAACCTTCCCTCTCGGTCTTGGGACCGGTGGGGTTCTATCTTGCGCACCGCCTGGGCGCCAATTGGGTGACGATCGTGGGGATCGCGTGGCCCCTCCTCGTCGGGACTCTCTCCTGGGCCGCCGCGCGCCACAACTTCGTGCACGGGGACCTGATCTGACCCGGGCCGGGCGAAATGAGGACCAGATGGCGCATCGTCTCGCGAGATTCTATGCAGCGCTCGGACACGGGCTGAACGGGAGATCCAGGCTGCTCCTGGCCTCCCTCGTCCTCCCGCTCGCGGCCAGCTTCCTCTTCCCGCTGTGGCGCATCGAGATGGAGGCCCCGCAATATCCGCGGGGGCTGCAACTCGATATCTATGCCCACCGTCTCGACGGCGGAAACAACGGACACGACATCACCGAGATCAACAATCTCAACCACTACATCGGCATGCACCCGCTGGAGGAAAGCCGCATCCCCGAACTCGGGTGGATTCCCTTCGCATTCGGGCTCCTGGGACTCCTCGTGCTCAGGGTCGCGGCCGTCGGAACCGTTCGAGATCTGATAGATCTCAGCGTGCTGTTGATCTACATCACGGGATTCTTCTTCGCCCGCTTCGTCCTGATGCTCTACAGCTATGGTCACGATCTCGATCCTACGGCCGCCGTCACCGTCGCGCCGTTCATGCCCGTGATCGTCGGGACCAAGCAGATCGCCAACTTCACCACCCATTCCTACCCTCACGTGGGCACGCTGCTCGTCGGCCTGTTCGCGCTGGGCGTCCTCCTCATCACGGCGCGACGAATCATGGTCGACGGAAGACAGGTGCGCATCTGAAACAGCCCGAGGTGGCCCGAGGACGATTGGGGACGATGGTCAGCACGACCACGCGGTACGGGCTGAGCATCGTCGGCTACCTCGTCAATCACTCGGATCGCTGGTCGCCCGTGAAAGCGATCGCGGATGGGACCGGCGTGCCGGTGAACTACCTCTCGAAGATCCTCAGCCGCTTGGCGAGGGAAGGACTGGTCGATTCGGCCAAAGGATGGGGTGGCGGGTTTCGGATCCGCGCCGATGTCCTCGATCGCCCGATTCTGGACATTATCGTCATGTTGGAAGGACGGGCCGCCGGAGGATCGCCGCCGTGCATCTTCGGCCTCGCCCAGTGTGACGCCGAGATGCCCTGCCCGCTGCATGATCAGTGGAAAGAGGTCCGCGAGGGGTATGATCGGATGATGAGGGACACGACGATCGCGTCGCTCCGCCTCCCGGAGAATCGACGACTCGGCTAACGGAGCAGCGCAGCATGCTACCTCTCATCATCCAAGGCGGTATGGGCATCGGCGTTTCCAATTGGCGGCTGGCCAACGCCGTCTCGCGGACCGGCCAGCTCGGCGTCATCTCGGGCGCGTGTCTCGATTCGGTCTTCGTGCGACGGCTACAGGATGGCGACCCGGGCGGCCACATGCGCCGCGCCATGGAGCAGTTCCCGATTCAGCGCATCGCCGACGAAACGCTGCGGCGATTCTTTCGCGCGGACGGACGGGAGCCGGGCGAGCCGTACAAGCTGCTTCCGCTCGGGCGTCAAGCGATGCCGATCGCGCGGCAAGAGCTCACCATGTTGGCCGGATTCGTCGAAGTGTTCCTGGCGCGGGAAGGTCACGCCAATCCGGTCGGCATGAATCTCCTCGCCAAGATCCAGCTCCCCACGCTCCCGACTCTCTATGGCGCGATGCTCGCCAGCGTCGGGTACGTGCTGATGGGCGCCGGCATTCCGCGTGAGATCCCGGGCGTGCTCGATCAACTCGCGCAGCATCAACCGGCCCGATTCCGCTTCGATCTGGAAGGGCCTCCGGCGGGGACGGTCGAGTATCTCGAGTTCGACCCGCGCGTGCATTGGGCGACGACGACCACGCCGACCACGCCCCCGCCCCTCCTGCGCCCGAAGTTCTTACCGATCGTCGCGAGCAACTCTCTGGCGACCATGCTCGCCCGCAAAGCCAACGGTCGGGTGGATGGATTCGTGATCGAAGCGCCCACCGCAGGTGGCCACAACGCTCCCCCTCGCGGCGAGGCCCAGTTCAACGAGAGGGGCGAGCCGATCTACGGGGAGCGTGACGAGGTCGATCTCGTGAAGATGAAGGAGTTGGGCTTGCCGTTCTGGTTGGCGGGAGGCGCCGGTCACCCCGGTCGCCTCATCGAGGCGCAGGAGGCTGGCGCTGCCGGGATCCAAGTCGGCACGCTCTTCGCGTTCTGCGAAGAATCGGGCTTCGACCCCGCGCTCAAGCACTCGGTCCTCGACTCGGCCGCCCGCGACGAAGTGACGGTGCTCACCGACGCTCTCGCGTCCCCCACCGGCTATCCCTTCAAGGTCGTCGATTGGCCGGAGAATCTCGAACCGGACGCCCCGCGGGAACGGGTCTGCGATCTCGGATACTTGCGCATCGCGTATTCGCGAGAGGACGGAGCGGTCGGCTACCGCTGCCCGGCCGAGCCCGAAGCGGCCTACGTGGAGAAGGGCGGATCGATCGAGGAGACGGTCGGCCGTCGCTGTCTCTGCAACGCGCTCTTCTCCGCCGTCGGCCTCCCGCAGGTCCGAGCGGGGATCGTCGAGCCGCCGATCGTGACGAGCGGCGACGATCTCGCGAACATCAGCGCCTTCCTGCGCGGCCGCACGAGCTACGCAGCCGCCGATGTCGTCGCGTATCTCTTGGCGGCGCCTCCTGCGACTGTTGCACCCGCTGCACCCGCTGCACCCGCTGC
>Ga0163144_10001311_pt1 | contig 58673 bp, 51 predicted proteins | sample OliLak19BULKMAT1_FD_123175 | JGI IMG/M metagenome (GOLD analysis project Ga0163144, IMG submission 123175) | Freshwater microbial mat bacterial communities from Lake Vanda, McMurdo Dry Valleys, Antarctica - Oligotrophic Lake LV.19.BULKMAT1 | ecosystem: Environmental > Aquatic > Freshwater >...
GGAGCGCGCGCGACCAGACGTGCGCTCGGGTGACCTCTGGGTACTACATGATAGATACGCATGCAAGGCCGGGCTCGGTTGCATGCACGTCCAAGCAACCTCGAAGCCTTCGAGAACCGGTGCAGGTGTATGTGGAAAGCGCGGACGAGGCCCTGCTTGACCGGCTGTCCGAGCGCACGTAGAGCGATTCGGTACCAACGGACCTCTCGCTGCGGCACGACGAGTATCTGTACCCGGCTCCGACGGACGATGAGCATCGCACGCGCCGCGATGGATACGGGCGCCCTGCTCGCGCTGGCGTCACCGCGCGACCAGTACCACACGCGAGCCGTGGAAACCGCAACGGCACATCTGCGAAGCGGCGGCAGATGGGTGGGATCCGTGCTTGTGCTCGCGGAGCTGCATGGATAGCTGCTCCCTTGGCGCAAACCCCGCGTGGCACATCGAATTCTCGACGCCGTGCGTAGAGACACGGCCTACGAATGGCGAGCCGTGGATGACGGTTTGATCGATGCAGCGACCACGAACTGGCTGTTGCGCTACCCCGACCAGCGATGCTCTCTCAGCGATGCGGTGACGTGCGAGCTGATGTCGCGCGAGCGGATTGGCGTGGTGTTCGCGTTTGATCAGGACTTTGTCACGGCGGGGTTTTCACTGCAGCAGTGAGGGCGGTTCCAGTCGGCGCGCGCGCAGCAGTGTGCTGTGTCCCCGCCAACCGTCTTCCGCACTTCACGGTTACCGCACGTCGCGCATGGCTTTCGCGGCGGCGCCGATGCTCTTTACCGCGGCGCGGCGACGCCCGTTGGCCGCGCGCAGTCCCAGCCCTCCCACGTAGTCGGCGGGCTCGCCAACGATCACGGCGCCAATCCACGGTCGCCGAGAACCCCAGGCGAGCGCGTGTCGAATGGCGGCGAGTTGTGCGGCATCCCCATGCGCGTGCGCCAGACCGCCAACATTCACCAGCCAGTGCGGCTGCGTGGCGCCACCCGTCTCGCGACCCCGTACATGCCACCGCTCGAACGCACGCAGTCGCGCGTCGAGGGCAGGGAGTCCCGAGAAGGATGGATACGCCACCGCGCCGATCAGGCGAACCGGCGACGATGCGGTGGCCGCCCACGCGTAGACCGCGCTGTCGGTGGCATCGAGACGGGACGCAGCCCAGGCCACGACGGTGCGCGGGCGTACGCGCGCGACCACCTGTGCGGCGCGAGACTCCGTCGTGCGCCACCATGACGCCGACGGCAATCGGCTGCGCAGCAAGGCCGGCACCGGAGCGCTCAACGCCGGAAAAACGACGTCCGGTTTGACCCGCGTGAGGACGCGTTCGAGTGCGCGCAACCGGTCGAGATCGTCGAGGGCGGAGGGCTGGCCATCCACGGAGAGCGCGATTGCGATCAGCACACTATCCGCCCGCAACGACTCCAGCGCGCGCGTCAGCGAATCCAGCGCGCTGCTCCGCGTGGCGTCTTCGTCGATCACCACGAGCACCACTTCCGGCGCGAAGTCTCGCGCCATCGCGAGATCGGCCGCCGCTGCGCGCGTCGGCGGCGGACCATCGAGTATCGGGAAGAGTCGCATGCCGATGACAAAATCGCCGGCCGGCCGCGATTGCATGGGAACCGACAGCGCCGGCTCGTAACTCTGCACCGCGGCCAGTCCGCGCGGCCACTCGAGCACCAGTACCGTCGTCACCGCCGTCGCGGAGAGCACCAGCGAAGCGCGTACGACCGCGGACAGTCGCCAACGTGCCTGATAGGCGGGCGCCACCATGGGCACCAGCAAGGCAAACGGCGACACGAGGGCCGCACGTCCAACCGCCATGCCGATCAGCGCGTCGCGCGCGGCGACCGCCGCCTGCAGTCCGATGGGTGCCGAGCCACGCTGCGATACGAGATAGTCACCGATGGCGACCGCAGCCACCGCGAGATCATAGAGAAGAATCGGCAGCGCGACGACGGTGGACACCAGTCGCGCGACGATCGCATACAACACCTGCAGCACGAACGCGCAGGCGATTGCGGGGAGCAGCCACGCGACGCCGGAGATGGTGCGCGAACCAGCTTCGGTGCCGGTGGCGAGTGCAACCACCAGCGCCGGCGCCACCAGCAGTCCGCACAGCCCGGTGAGCTGGGTGAAGGCAACCGGCGCCTCGCGGCGCGACGCGATCCAGCCGGCCAGCACGACGTCCCAGACCAGCACGCCGACCGCGATCAGCAGGATCACCGGCGCCAGTTGATCGCTCATCGGAAGCCCGCGCGAGGGCTCACGTCCCGGCGGCCAATCGAATCAATCGTTCGGCCGACACCGCGGTTGGTGCGAGCCGTCGCGTGAACACGTCGAGCGCGCGCGCAAGCTCGGCGGGCTCTGGGACCAACAGATCGAGCAACAGTGTGCGACGGTGCGCTTCGGCGTGCAGCGTCGCGTGACCTCCCTCGAGCAATAGCAGCGCGTCCACACCGCGGAGCGGGTCGGAGCGCAACAGCGGCGCAGCGGCTGCATGGAGCCCCGCGGCACCGGCAGCCGCGATCAGCAAGCCGCCAAGAAGCGCCGCGTCATGCAGCTGCGCTGGAGCGATGCCCGTCAACTCGGCGATCAGATGCACGACGGCACCTCCCTTCGGCACGCTCATGCCGTCACGTTAACGCGAGCGCCCGCCCGCTGGCACCCCGCTTGCGCGCACGGGTAGTTTCCATCATGGCTCGCGCTTCCCTGCTCACGCTGCCCAATCTCGTCTCCACGTCGCGCTTTGCGCTGGCGTTCGGATTCGTTGCGTCTGAGGCGCCGATCACGCGACTGCTGCTGATCGGCATTGCGTCGCTCACCGACTTCCTTGACGGCTGGCTGGCGCGCAAGACGCACAGTATGACGAGACTCGGCGCGCTGATCGATCCCATCGCCGATCGCTTCTTCGTGCTTGCCGTGGTGGTGAGCTATGTGGCCGGCGGACAGCTGCAACTGTGGCAGGCGATCGCCATCATGTTCCGCGACGTGATGTCGATCATCGGATGGTTCGTCGCGCGCAACATCAGCTGGTTGCGCCCCATCGCGTTCAAGGCACGTCCCATCGGGAAGCTGGTGACGGGCGCACAGCTCCTGACCTTTGTCGTGGTCCTGATACTGCCCGCCTGGGTGAACGCGCTGGTGCTGCTCGTGGCCGCGCTGGGGATCGCGGCGACGGTCGACTACACGCTGATGCTCTGGCGTGAACGGGTGCGCGACGGCGTGGTGAGTCTGTAGCGCATCACGCGTACGTCGATCGAATGGTGCTGATGCGACGAACGCCTCCGCGTGTGCGAAGGCGTTCGGTATCCATCTGGAGCGCGCTCGGGCGTGTTGCAGTGCCGACCAGCGTCAGACGACAGCGGCTTCCTGAACTTGCTTTTTGGTCGGCTGGGCAAACCGCTCACCGAGCGTGCGCAGTTCCAAAATTTCAGGAGCCTTGATCTCAGGGTACCTGCCGGCCAGGTACGCCAACGTGGCGTCGAACCACTCTTTCTGGTCGTCGGGATGACACCCGATGACACCGCACTGCATGATCTGCTGGAACAGCTCGTCGCGGGCCTCTTGATACGGAGAGGGCACCGCGGTATCACGACGCGGACGAAGCTTTGGCTTAACCATTTCCTCTGGGTGATTCGTCGGAACTCGACTGCGTCAGCGGACTGTCCGCCGACAGACCGAAACTTAACCGGTGCGCCCACTCCTTTCCTAGTGGTGCCCCTTGCTGAATACGACGCACCAGTCATGGTTTTCGTTGCCAGTTCGTAGAGATGGCAGTTCATGCGGTCGGCATTCGGGTGCGCGAAGGCCGCTCATGATGTTCGCGTGCAACCGATGCGGCTCGCCGCCGCACGCGCGTCCGGTCACGCAACGAGCACCCACTTCCTACTGCTCCATGCGCTCAGCGCCGCTCTCGTCCCGTATCCAGCCCAGCAGCGCGCGCGTGAGCCACTCCGGCGCGTCTTCGGGTACCAGCCGACCCGCGTCCGGTGCCCGTGCCAATCGCGGGGACGCTTGGGAGAGCTCCGCACGAAGAAACGCCGTTGCCGCGCTGTCGCCCTCCGGCTCCCCAACGGCCGCACCTTCCACCAGGAGCGTGGGACAGCGCACGGCGCGCAGCAGCAGGCCGGCATCCTCGTCGAGGTCGACGGCGCTCGCCAGCTGCAGCAGTCGCGACACCCCGTCGTTCCCCACGAACGGCGCGAGATAGCGCGCCTGCAGCAGGGCCGGCATGTGTGCCGCATCCGCGACGGCTCCCTGGAGCAGCGGTTGCAGCAGCGGCGAGGCTCCGAAGAGCGCGTTGGCCCCCAAGGCCGCACGCGCGGACATGCGCTGGAGCGCACGAATCTCGGCGCCAGGCAGGTCGCGCGGATCGACGGGGCTGATGAGCGCCAGGCGGCTGACGCGTTCCGGACGACGACCCGCCAGCAACAGTGCGACGAGCGCGCCGATATCGAGGCCGACCACCGACGCGGCGGGCATGCGCAACGCCGTCAGCGCGCGCTCGAGATACTCCGCCTGCGCCGCCAGTCCGTAGGACGCGTCGTCCGGCCGATCCGACTCGCCGTGGCCAAGCAGGTCGATGGCCACCGCCGTGAAGCCGGCATTGGCCAGGCGCGGCGCGATGGCTCGCCACACGAAGGCGCAGGTGCCAAAACCGTGTACCAACAGGATCGGCGGTCCCCCACGACCGGTTCGTTCGGCGTGCAGCGCACCGACGCCAACGGGAATGCGCAAATGTTCGGTGTACACGATGCGTGAACGTGGGATTCGCGTGAACTCGCAACGGCAACGCGCGTCCGGCAAACCGCGAACGGTCACGCGCCGCTGAGCAAGGCAAGGATAGCGCCGGGCGCGACTTTACACGTAGCTTACGGCGCTTGTCACGACTTCTGCTCAGGACGAGGATTGGTACATGGCAGACGAGACGTACGGTGACGAGCGCGCGGATGCGCTTCGGGCGATGTTGCGTCTGCTGGCCGAGCGTATCCGCACTCTCGACAACGAAGGGGAATTGCTGGGCCGCGCGGGTGAGCTGATGAAGCTCATTGGAGACGTGCGCAGCGAGCTGTTTCACTACGAGGTCCGCCGCACCTACGACACACCGGAAATCGCCGACCATCGGCGGCTGGTGGACGAAGCCCGGCAGGCGGACGAAGGCGCTTGGGAACCCACCGGCTGGTCGCCGGACGACGACGAGGAGATCGAGTGGTAAAAGCAACGCCCACCAAATCGCGCACACCGTTCTACGTGCTCCTGCTGGCCCTCGCCGCCGCTGGCGCCGGCGGCATCGGGTACTCCATGACCGGCGGCAAGGCCGAGCCGATTACGCTCGCGCCGGGCACGCCGCTGCCCAAGGCTGAGGGGTACCTGCGTGGCGATCCGAACGCGCCCGTCACGATCATCGAGTTCGGTGACTTCGAGTGCCCGGCCTGCGGTCAGTTTGCCGCCGTGACAGAACCCGACATGCGCTCACGCATCGTCGACGCGGGGCTCGCCAACTTCCGCTTCTTCGACTATCCGCTGCCCATGCACCTGAACACGATGGCGGCGTCGCTGGCCGCTTCGTGCGCGGCGGACCAGAACAAGTTCTGGGAAATGCACGACGCGATTTTCGCCGGCCAATACGACTGGAACACGCAGTCCACCAGCAACCCGCGCAAGTTCTTCGACCAGTATGCGCAGACGCTCGGACTCGACGTCGCCACCTACAAGCAGTGCTTCGATTCGCAGAAGAATCTGGCCCGCATCGAAGCGCACAAGGCGGAAGGGAACAAGGTCGGCGTTGGCTCCACACCCACGTTCATCATCGCCGGCAAGATGTACAACACGATCCTGACGTACGACGCCATCAAGCAGATCGTCGACAGCCTGCGCGCTGCAGCGCCAGCGGCGGTACCCGCCGTCAAGGACTCGGCGAAGCCGTAGTCGCAGCGCCGGACGAAAGGGCTACGCGCGCTTTCGGCGCGTAGCAGCGTCGTCGAGTCGCAAACGAGGAAGCGGTGGCTCCTCCGCTTGCGACTCTTCGTTTTCCGTTGACTGTGGTACGAGCGCGTCGCCAAGCACCACGAGCACTCGCGTCGCGATCACGCTCGCCAGCGGATCGGGGACCCCCAGCTCTCGCACGTAAATATCGATGGCGCGCTCGTACCCGACTTCAGGCGCGAGTGTATCGACAAACAGCAGTGCGTTGTCGACATGGGTCCGCACCAGCGCTTCCTCGGCGCGTGCCTGCACCAGGCGCACGCGCTGCTCTGCATCCGCCGTCAGCTTGCGCGGGAAGAGCGTTTCGGGAAAGAGTTTGCCGAGAATTGACATGTGTTGAGTATAGACGCAAACCACGGGCCGCATGTTTCGCGAGCGGACGGGCCTGCGCCGTGACCGTGGTCACGATTCCTGTGCTTCGTACTGATCCTTGAGGCTCGCCACGACGCTTGGGTCGGCGAGTGTGGTCGTGTCACCCAGTGCGCGTCCTTCGGCGATATCACGAAGCAGTCGGCGCATGATTTTCCCCGAGCGTGTCTTCGGCAGATCTGCGCTGAAGAGAATGTCGTCCGGCCGAGCCAGCGCACCGATCTTGGTCGCGACATGTTCGCGCAGTTCGTCGCGCAGACTCGTGCTGGCGGTAAAGCCGTGCCGCAGCGTCACAAAAGCCGCGATCGCCTGTCCTTTGATGTCGTGCGCCTTCCCGACCACAGCTGCTTCCGCGACCGAGGGGTGATCGACGAGTGCACTTTCGACTTCCATCGTGCCGATGCGATGACCGGCCACGTTGAGCACGTCGTCCACGCGACCGAGAATCCAGAGGTAGCCGTCCTCGTCGCGCTTGGCGCCATCGCCGGCAAAGTACAGGTCAGGACGTCCCGGCCACTTGGAAAAATAGGTGTCCACGTAGCGCTGGTCGTCGCCCCAGATCGTACGCAACATCGATGGCCAGGGGTGCGTGAGCGCAAGCAGTCCGCCACCCACCGTGATCTCATTCGCCTCGTTGTCCAGCAACGACGCTTGCACGCCCGGGAAGGGGTGCGTCGCCGATCCGGGCTTGGTGACGGTGAGTCCTGGCAGCGGCGTGATCATGATGGCGCCGGTTTCCGTCTGCCACCACGTGTCCACGATAGGGCAGCGTCCCTTGCCGATCTGTTCGTGGTACCAGATCCAGGCTTCCGGATTGATCGGTTCACCAACGGAGCCAAGCAGTCGGAGCTGCGAGAGATCGTGCTGCTCCACCCACTGCTTGCCCCATTTCATGAAGGCACGAATTGCCGTCGGCGCGGTGTAGAAGATTGTCACGCCATAGCGTTCGCAGATCTGCCAGAAGCGATCCTTCTCCGGCCAGTCGGGCGCGCCTTCGTAGACGATGCACGTCGCCCCATTGGCCAGCGGTCCGTAGACCAGATACGAGTGTCCTGTGATCCATCCGATGTCGGCCGTGCACCAGTACACGTCTTCTTCCCTGAGATCGAAGACGTACTTGGTGGTGGCATGCACGCCGGTCATGTAGCCACCGGTGGTGTGTACGATGCCCTTCGGTTTGCCGGTCGTGCCCGAGGTGTAAAGGATGAACAGATTGTCCTCTGCGTTCATCGGTTCGGGCTCGCACACCTTCGGCACTTCGCGCTTGAGACGATGCCACCAGTGATCGCGTCCGTCCTTCATCTCGGCGAACATCTCGTCGCCGACGCCCGAACGACGACGCATCACGACGAGCACCTTCTCGATCGTGGGGCAGTCTTCCAGCGCCTTGTCGGCGTTGCGCTTGAGTGGCACCACCTGACCGCGACGATAGCCACCGTCGGCGGTGATGAGCACCTTGCAGCCACAGTCGTTGATGCGATCGCGGAGTGATTCGGGAGAGAAGCCGCCGAACACCACCGTGTGCACCGCGCCGATGCGCGCGCAAGCCAACATTGCGAACACGGCTTCCGGAATCATCGGCAGGTAGATCGCGACGCGATCGCCTTTTTGCACGCCCAGTTGCTTGAGCATGTTGGCCGCCAGATTCACTTCGCGGTAGACGTCCCAGTAAGTGAAGGTGCGACGATCACCTGGTTCCCCCTCCCAGATCAACGCGGCCTTGTTGCGACGCGGACCGTTGATGTGCCGGTCGACGCAATTCACGCTCGCGTTCAGCTCTCCGCCCACAAACCACTGCGCATGTGGTGGAGTCCAGCTGAGCACCTGCTCCCACTTCCTGCTCCAGGTCAGTTCGCCGGCTTCCCGTGCCCAGAAGTTCTGCGGGTCCATGGCGGCGTCGTCCACCATCCGACGGTCATGAATGCGCGCACCAGCGCGAAAGGCCGCTGGAGGCGGAAATAAGCGGTACTCCTGCAGCAGGACGTCGATGTCACTCATCGTTCGGTGCGATTCGGGGGCGGGTCGGAAATGGGCGCCTGGCGCCGACGTACGGCGCCTGCGCATGGCATCGTGCGACGACGCGCCGGGAGTACGCGATGGCTGGCACACGCAGCTGATGGCGAAGCTGTGCGATGGACGCGTCGCGGGCAACCGTCCGCCCCGCTAACGTTGTGCGATGCCAGCGCACGAGTCCGCACCATCGACGCACCCGAACACGCCCTCCAACACGCCCTCCAACACGCCCTCCAACACGCATCCTGCAGCAGGTGCAGCCGCGCACGCGCAGTTCGGCGGCGCTCCGGTGCTGGTGGCGGCGGGGTTGGTGCGCCGGTTCGGGAACCGTCGTGCGGTGGATGGCGTGTCGTTGACGTTGCAAGCCGGCGACTGCCTCGCGCTGTTCGGTCCCAACGGCGCCGGCAAGACGACGCTGTTGCGATTGCTTGGTGGATTGCTCAAGCCCGACGAAGGCTGGGCACGACTGCACGGACATCTGCTGCCCGGCGATGCGTCGGTGCGTCATCTGGTGGGACTGATCTCGCACCATGCGATGCTGTACGCCGCGCTCACCACGCGCGAGAACGTGCGATTCGCCGCCGAGTGCCAGGGCATGCGGGACGCGGAGCGTGCGACCGACGATGCGCTGGCGCGACTACGGGTGGCCGATCGCGCGGACACGCCGGTGCGGCGGCTCAGTCGCGGCTTGCAGCAGCGCGTGTCCATCGCGCGCGCACTCGTGCACCGGCCGCGGCTGTTGCTGCTCGATGAACCGTACACGGGGCTCGACGAAGTCGGCGCCCGCGCGCTCACGGGCGCGCTGCGCGAACTCAAGGCGGACGGGGCGGCGCTTATCCTGGTGACCCATCATCTGGGCGAGGGGCTCGCGCTGGCGTCGGACGCCGCGATCATGTTGAACGGCAAGTTGGTGGCGACCGATCGGGCGCCCCGCGAAGGATTCGATGCCGGGGCGTATGGCGACCGCTATCGCGATCTTGTGACGACGGAGATCGCATGAGCGCGACCCCCCTGTCGTATCGGTCGCCCGGCTTTGTGGCCGATGCGTGGCGGCTGGCGAAGAAGGATCTGCTGATCGAGTTCCGCACGCGCAGTGCGTTTCTCGCCGCGTGCGTCTTTGCCCTGCTGTCCGTGGCCATCTTCCGTTTCACGTGGGATGCGACCGCCGTGCCCGCGATGGATCTCGCGCCGGCGGTGCTCTGGGTGATCTTCACCTTCTCGGGGCTGCTGGGGCTCAATCGGTCGTTTGCGGTGGAGCAGGCGGATCGCGCGATGGACGCGTTGCTGGCGTCCCCGATGTCCCGCGAGGCGGTGTTCGCCGGCAAGGCGCTGGCCAATCTCGTGTTCGTGGTGGCGGTGCAGGCGCTCGCACTGCCGGCTTTGGCGCTCTTTTTCGGACTGCCGGTCGGGAGCGGCTGGTGGGGCGTAGTGGCGATCGTGTTGCTGGCCGCGATCGGCCTGTCGGCGGTGGGAACTCTCTTTGCCGCCGTGGCGTCGAATACGCGGTTGGCGGAGATGCTGCTGCCGATGCTGGCGCTGCCATTTTTCGTCCCGCTGATCATCCCCGCCGCGCAGGCCTCGGTCATCCTCCTCAACGGGCGCCCGATGGCGGATGCGGCCAATTGGTTGAAGATCCTGCTCGCCTTCGACATTGTGTTCACGGCGGCGTGCACGGTCGCCTTCCCGTATACCCTTGAGGAGTAGGTCATGACGTCGGTCTCGAACGTGGACACCCGCCCCCACCCCCGCGTCGCGGCGCCGCCGACAGCAGCGGGGTTCGACTGGTTCCTGGCGCTCGCGCTGGTGGCCTGTGGTGCGGCGGTGGTTCGCGCGCTGTTCTTCACGCCCGCAGACGCCATGCTGGGCGATGTGCAGAAGCTGTTCTACGTGCACGTCCCAGCCGCCATCGCCGGTCTCTACATCGGCTGCGGTCTCCTCGCGGTCTGCAGCCTCGTCTATCTATGGGTGAAGGACGATCGCCTCGATCGCCTCGCGGAATCGTCGGCCGAGGTGTCGTTGCTGTGCATGACCGTCGTGCTCACCACCGGCCCGATCTGGGGACGGTCGAGCTGGGGCACGTGGTGGGTATGGGATGCACGACTCACGAGCACGCTGTTCCTCTGGTTTCTGGTGTTGTCGTATCTGGTGTTGCGTGGTGCGGTGGAGCAGCCGGAAACGCGGGCGCGGCTCTCCGCGGTGATGGGATCGCTGGCCGCGTTGCTGGTCCCGTTCATTCATCTCACCGTCTACCTGTTCCGTTCGCAGCATCCGTCGCCGATCGTCATCAGACCAGAAGCGCTCACGTCGCCAAGTCTCCCCCCTGAGATGGCGGCCACGTTCGGGTTGAGCGCGACCGCCTTCATCCTGCTGTTCTTCGCGATGCTCCGGTTGCGCTATCGATTGGCGACCGCCACTGCTGCGCGGAATGCCATGGAGCACGGCTGATGATCGTCAGTGGGAGTGTGGTGACGCCGATGCTGCAGGCGACGAGCATACCGCCAGCACAGACCGGGCAGGAGCCCGTCGCGTTTGTGCCGAAGGCGGGCGGTCCGCCGGATACGAGCAGCTACATGATCGCCGGCTATGCCGTCACCTTCGCGCTCTACGGTGGCTATATCCTCGTGATGCTGCGTCGCCTGGCGCGCGCGCGTCGCGCGTCGTAGGGCGATTGCGTGTCGCCGTCGGTCAGATCGCGTTGATATCGCCGTCCGCGACGAACACACCCCTCGCCGGCGTTCGCATCGCGGTCACGCGCGCCGGAGAACGCGGTGGTCCGTTGGCCGCCGCACTGCGTGAGGTGGGCGCGACGGTACACGAGCTGCCGCTCACGCGCATCGAATCGCTGGATCAATCGCCACTCGCTGCGGCGGTCGATGCCCTCGCGTCGTATCACTGGGTGCTGCTGACGAGCGTCAACGCGGTGGATCATCTCGCGGCGGTCGTGACGAGCGCATTGTCCATCGCGCAGCTGCGTGCGTGCAAGATCGCGGTGGTTGGCGCGGCGACCGCGGATGCCTGCGCGCAGCGCGGCTGGGCGGCGACACTGGTGCCCGAGCGATTTCACGCCGAAGCGCTGGTGGACGCGCTGTCGTCGCGCACGGATGTGGATGGCGCTCGCATGCTGTATCCGGCGGCGCACGGCGCTCGCGATGTGCTGCCCAACGGCCTGCGCGCACTGGGTGCGGTGGTGGACGTGATTCCCGTCTACCGCAGTGCGGTGGACGTGGACGGACAGTCGCGACTGCGCATGCTGGCCACCTCGAACGGACTCGATCTGGTGACGGTCGCCGCGCCCAGCGCCGTGGACGCGTTGCTGGACGCGCTTCCGGCAGAATTGGCACGACGGTTGCCTGTGGCCTGTATCGGTCCGGTCACTGCGCGTGCCGCGCGTATCGCCGGCTTTCCCGTCAAGGTGGAATCGACCGCGGCAACGGCGGAAGGATTGGTACGGAGCATCATCGCGGCGTTTCCGCCATCACGGTAGAATTCGACATGACTGCACTCGATACCGCGCTTGTTGTCCGCATCGGCACTCGCTCCTCGGAACTTGCATTGCGACAGGCGCGGCAGGTGGCCGCTGCGCTCGCCGAACGCGGTGTCGCCAGCGAACTGGTGACCTACACGACCATTGGCGACCGCGTGCTCGACAAGGCGCTGTCGGCCATTGGTGAAAAGGGATTGTTCACGGCGGAGTTGGAAGCGGATCTGATCGCGGGTCGCACCGATTGCGCGGTGCATTCACTGAAGGATTTGCCGACGGCCGATCCGGACGGACTGTCGCTGCTGGCGCTGCTCGAGCGCGAGGATCCGCGCGATGCGCTGGTGGTCGGTCCGAGCACGACCGCGCGCACGCTGCATGAGCTGCCGCACGGCGCGCGCATCGGCACGTCATCGCTGCGCCGCCGTGCACAGCTGCGTGCGTTGCGCCCCGATCTCGACGTGCTCGAGCTGCGCGGCAATGTCGGCACCCGTCTTCGCAAGATCGACGAGGGTCAGGTGGACGCGGCGCTGCTCGCCGCGGCCGGTCTGCGTCGACTCGGCCTTGGTGATCGCATTGTCCAATTCCTTGATCCACCGGCGTGGTTGTCGGCGCCAGGCCAGGGCGCGATTGCCGTGCAGGCACGCACCGACGACGCGCGAATGAGTGCCGTGCTGTCAACCCTCGATCACGCCGCCACACGTGCGGCGGTGACGTGCGAACGCGCGCTCCTGGCGGCGCTCGAAGGCGGCTGTCAGGTGCCAATTGGCGCGGCGATGCTGCGCACGGATTCGGGTGCCGTGCTGCACGGTGTGATCGCGTCGCTGGACGGTACGCAGGTGGTGCGCGGTTCGATGGCGGTGGATCTCGCCGATCCGATGGCGGCTGGTCGCGCGCTGGCACTGCAACTGCACCGGGATGGCGGTGCGGACATTCTCGCGTTGCTCCGTCCACGTGAGGCGCATGCCGCGTCGATGCCCGCCGCACACTAACGAACGTTGAGAAGACTTTGCCATGACTCTGCCCTGACTCTGCCATGACTTCGATGATCGGAACGGAACAAGCGACGACGTCGTTGCCGGTGCGCTTGCGCCGGTTGCGTCGCACGGATGCCATTCGGCGGGTGGTGCGCGAGACGCGGCTCGATCCGGCGCAGTTCATCTGGCCGCTGTTCGTGCGCAGTGGCCGCGGCTTTCGCGCGCCCATTGGTTCGATGCCGGGCGTCTTCCAGACGAGCGTCGACGAGCTGCTGAAGGATGCCGAGCGGGCGGTCACGGAGCGACTCGGCGGCATTCTCCTTTTCGGCATTCCTGATCACAAGGATCACGAGGGGTCGTCCGCGTGGGACCCGCATGGCCCGGTGCAGGAAGCGGTGCGTGCGGTGAAGGCAGCGTTTCCGCAGTTGCTCGTCATCACCGATGTGTGCATGTGCGAGTACACCGATCACGGGCACTGCGGCTTGCTGACACCGAACGGTGAGGTGGACAACGACGCGACGCTGGAGCTGTTGGCGCGTGAAGCCGTGTCGCATGCCGAAGCCGGCGCGGACATCATCGCGCCAAGCGACATGATGGATGGACGGATCGGTCACCTGCGCGCCGCGCTCGACGCGGCGGGCTATGCGCAGGTGCCGATCATGAGCTACGCGGCCAAGTACGCGTCGGCGTTTTACGGTCCGTTTCGCGAGGCCGCCGAGAGTACGCCGGCGTTCGGTGACCGTCGCAGTTACCAGATGGATCCGGCCAACGGCCGCGAGGCGTTACGCGAAGTGCGCCTGGACGTCTCTGAGGGAGCCGATATCCTCATGGTCAAGCCGGCGGGCGCCTACCTCGATATCATCGCCGCCGTGAAGCAGGAGACCGGCATGCCGTTGGCGGCGTATCAGGTGAGCGGCGAGTACTCCATGATCAAGGCCGCGGCAGAGCGCGGCTGGATCGACGGAGAGCGCGCCATGTTGGAATCGCTGGTGGCCATCGTGCGCGCCGGTGCGGATCTCGTCATCACGTACTTCGCGATCGACGCGGCCGTCGCGCTGCGCTCGCGCTGATCGCCCTTCCGATCGATTACGCTCGACTCTTTCTACACTCATTGGCATGCACAATCCTTGGCACGACGTCGCCGCCGGCGACCATCCGCCCGAACAGGTCACCGCGATCATCGAGATCCCGGCCGGTTCGCGCAACAAGTACGAACTGGACAAAGTGAGCGGTCAGTTCAAACTCGATCGCGTACTCTATTCGGCGGTCCATTATCCGGGCGACTACGGATTCATTCCGCAGACGCTGCACGAGGATAACGACCCGCTCGATATCCTCGTGCGCATCAACGAACCGACGTTTCCCGGATGCCAGATCGCCTGCCGTCCGATCGGTGTGCTGCGCATGCTCGATCGTGGAGAGCCGGACGAGAAGATCCTCGCCGTCCCCTGCGATGATCCGTACCACAACGATGTGTACGACATCGCCGACATGCCGCAGCACTACCTGAAGGAGATCGAACACTTCTTCCACATCTACAAGGACCTCGAAGGAAAGCGCGTCGAGATTCAAGGGTGGGAGAAGAGCGACCGGGCGTTCGGGATCATCCAGGGGTCGATCGAACGGTACAAGGCCAAGTACGGGGCGAGGCAGGTCTGACACACGGCGCGCCGCGGATTTCGCTCATGCACGGATTGAGACGTACCGATCCGCTGTGTCCGCGAAATCCGCTGCCCGCTGCGGCCGCTACTGCACTCGCTTCAGCACCAATGACGCGTTGATTCCACCGAATCCAAAGCTGTTGCTGAGGACGACGCTCGGTGACAGCTCGCGGCCCACGTGCGGGACGTAGTCGAGGTCGCACCCGACGTCTGGGGTGTCGAGGTTGAGCGTCGGCGGAATCCATCCACGCTGCAACACCAAGGCGGAAATCGCGGCCTCAAAGGCACCGGAAGCGCCGAGGGCGTGGCCGTAGTAGCCTTTGGTGCTCGAGACGGGGAGCTTGTACGCGTGCTCACCAAAGACGGCGCGTATCGCTTCGGTTTCGGTGGGGTCATTCAGCGGCGTGCTGCTTCCGTGCGCGTTGATGTACTCGACCTCGTGCGCCGCTACATCTGCATCGAGCAAGGCCTGGCGCATGCACCGCGACGCCTGCGCGCCGCCAGGGAGCGGGGCCGTCATGTGATGTGCGTCGTTGCTCGTGCCGTAGCCGGCGAGTTCGCCGTAGATGCGCGCACCGCGCGCGATGGCGCGGGACCATTCCTCCAGAATCAGCACAGCACCACCCTCGCCCATCACGAAACCATCGCGATCGCGATCGAAGGGACGCGAAGCGCGCGTGGGATCGTCGTTCCGATTGCTCATGGAGCGAATCAAGGCGAACGCACCGAAACAGAGGGTGGCCAGTGGGGCTTCGGCGCCGCCCGCGATCATGACATCGGCGTACCCGTCACGTACCTGTCTGAACCCTTCGCCGATGGCCATCGTCCCCGAGGCGCAGCTCATCGCGTTGGTGGAGTTCGGCCCCTGCACACCGAACTCGATCGCGATGTTGCAGCTGGATGAGCCACCGAACACGGCGAGTGCCAGCGTTGCATCGACGGCGCGCAATCCACCGGCAATGAAGTTTGCGGCCTGTGCTTCGGCGTAGGCCACGCCGCCGAGTGCGGTTCCCATCATCGTACCCACGCGCTCGCGATTTTCGGCGGCCAGATCGATGCCGGCGTCCTCGAGGGCGAGCTTGGAGCTCACGACACTGAATTGTCCGAAGCGATCGAGTCGTTTCACGCGCTTGGCATCGAGATGATCGACCGGGTCGAAGTCGTTGATCTGTGCGGCGCACCGACTGCGAAAGATGGAAGCGTCGAAGCGCGTCGCCGGCCCCACGACCGAGCGTTCGGCGCGAAGTCCTTGCCACAGCGCTTCGACGCCGGTGCCGATGGGTGTGACGCAGCCGATGCCGGTGATCGCGACGCGTCGCGGCGTCGCGAGGCGGCGAGACGAAGCGCTCATGTCGCGCTCAGCGCGAACGCGTCGCCTGCACTCATCGCGTGGCCATCGGCTGTTGTGCCATCGTGGCTTGTTCTGCCACGCGCCCAAGTCCGGCCAGCGTGCGCGAGGCAATACCATGCACAAACACCGGTCCGATCACCTGCGTGGCGGCGAACGCGCCGATCAACGGCCAACCCGGTCCGTTCCACACGTGCACGATCCGAACAAGCGTGCCCTCGTTGGTGGCCGTGAAGCTCCACTCGACGTCCATGCGTGTCGTGATACCGCCGACGTGGCGAAATCGCACCCATGGCTCGTTTTCGTTCACGGCCATCTCGGAGAGCCACCAGGTGGGCCAGTTGAACAATCCGAACGGCCGATTGGCCGCCATCTCCACGAGTCCACCGCCATCGGGAGTGCGCGATCGGAATCGCACATACCGATAGTGTGGCAGGAAGGCCGACCAGCTCTCAACCTCGCGCGCGATGCTGAAAATGCGCGAGACTGGCGCCCGCACGAGCGCTTCGTCAACTGTGGTCAACAGTCGATCGGTCGGCGGAGGACCAAGCTTGTAGTTGGATTGCACGAAGTCAGGGTCGGTGTCAAAAGTCATTCGATACTCTTGCCTGGAATCCACACGGCGGTGACACGCCAGGCGAAACGTCGACGCACGAGCACGCGGGTTCCGGTCGCGCGTCGTACCAGACGACGCAGCTCTTCCTTGGTGAAGCCACGCAGAATCGAAACCACGCCGTCGTGGCGGCTGACCGGATGAAATCCCAGCAGGAAGGACACGCTCCACAGACCGGCCACCGCGAGCCAACTGCGGCGAAGGTCGCCCACGACGACGCCCATCCGCGCTACGCGAGTGCACTCGCGCAGGAGGGTGTCCGCCGCCGGCCCGTCAAAGTGATGCAGCAGCTGCGAACAGGTTACAATGTCCACACTGGCGTCCGCAAAAGGCAGCCGGGTGGCGTCACCGACCACGGCAAAGGTGCACGACGGCGCGGCAGCGCTCGCGATCGCCGAGGTGACCTCCAGACCAATGGTCGCGATCTGCAATCCGAATTCGTCGGCTTCATGCACTGCCGCTCGCGGTATATCGCCGAGTCCCGTGCCAACATCGAGCACGGTAATCGCGATCTGGCTGGTCGGCGTGCGTTGACGGGTTGCGCGATCGGACGCCGCGCGATCCCTGAGTCCGCGGCGAATGAGGTGCCGCAACTCCACGATGATTGCGCGCCGTCCGCCGAAGAGGCGATTGGCCAGCGCCACGTCACGCAACGAGCGCACGGCCAGCATGGGATCCTGCGATGGATCGTCGAGGATTTCGACGCCGCGGCGTCGTTCGGGCGTCAGCATGCGCGCCGGTGCGTCACCACGAACACAATGGCATCAACGTTCCAACTGCGCATAACCGCCGCGATAGTAGAGCAGGGGTTTGCCGTCGCGCACGTCGGCCGACTCCACCTGCCCGACGATGATGACGTGGTCGCCCGACGGATGCCGCGCAACAATACGGCATTGCATCCAGCACAGTACGTCATCGAGAATCACGTCGCCCAACTCCGTGCGCGAAAACCCGATGCCGGTAAACCGATCGTCGAGCTTTCCGGCGAAACGACGTGATAACGATTCCTGCGCCTCGTTCAGCACGTTCACGGCAAACGTATGCGCCTGCTCCATCACCGGAGACAAGGTGGCGTCGTTGGCGATGCACACCAGCACCAGCGGCGGATCGAGACTGAGCGACGAGAAGGCGCTCGCGGTCATCCCATGGTCGTGCTGTGCGTCATCATGCGTCGTGATCACCGTGATGCCGGATGCGAAGCGGCCGAGCACGGAGCGAAACAGGTCCCCATCAATAGCCATGGTCAGTGAACCGGCGGTGTCTGCGCCGCCGGCGCGAGACGCGGCGACGATGTCGATGTCGATAACGGTGTGGTCGAAGCAGGCGATCGACGCGGACGAATCATGCGCCAGAGCGTGCTCGGCGTCAGCACCGCACTCGGCGGCACAAAGTCTCCCGTCACGCCGACCAGCAGGTCGGCAAGATCGCGATCGCGACCAAGGATGCGCGCCGCATAGTTCATCAGCGAGGGAAAGGCGACCGCCAGTCCAATCAACCGTTCCACACGCCACTTGCCGGCGAAGGTGGCGCGTCGCGCACGCTCGTACGCTTCGAGTGAACGTTGCGCGGACGATGTGTCGTGTCGTTCGATGGCACGCACCGCATCGACCGCAAAGGGGGCGGCCAGTTCGCCGCCGCGCAGTGCCGCATAGATCCCCTCGCCGGTGAACGGGTCGAAGAAATCCGCTGCATCGCCAACCAGCATCGCGCCCGGTGCCCAGGCGCGAACGGCATGTGAGGCGAACGGGCCGGTGGTGCGCACGGGACTGACGCGTTGGGCAGCGGCGAATCGCCCCGCAAGGTGCGGGCGACGCGCAACCCATGCCTCGAGAAAAGCTGCGGGATCTCCGGCGATGCGCGACGCTCCACGTGAGGGAATCACGAGCGCCACGTTGGTGACGCCATCGCCCACATCGGCAAGACCGAGATAGCCATCGTGAAAGACATGCATCTCGCCGAGTGTGCCGATGTCGCGAACACCACGCATGTGCACGACCAACGCGACACGTCGCAGCCAGCGCGACTGCCGCGCGAGCTTGAGTCGGCGGGCGACGATCGAACGGAGGCCGTCGGCGCCGACGACGAGTGACGCGCGCACGTCGTGCAACCCGTCCGCGGTACGAATGCGCGCGCCCTCGCAGCGCTCTCGTCGACCAGAGAGCAGAGACTCGACCTTCGCGCCTTCGATGACGTGTACGCCGGCCTCGCGTGCGCGATCGAGCAGCAGCGCGTCGAGCCGCTCGCGTCGAACGCCGAGTCCGCGATCGCGAAATCCACGAAAGCCGTGCCGCGCGACGAACTCCCCGTGAATGCGTCCGCCGTCGGGTGCATGCACCACCATGCCCGTGAGCGCCGACGACACGCCGGTCTCGAGCGCACTGAGCGCGCCCATCGCGTGCAGAATGCGTGCTCCCTCGGGACTCACGTACTCGGCGCAGGGTTTGGCACGCGGAAAGTGCGCGCGATCCACCAGCGTCACGTCGAGACCCGCCTGCGCGAGATGCCACGCCGTCGAACTCCCAGCCGGACCACCTCCCACCACCAATACCTGAACGGATCGATTCACGGGCGATGTCGGTGATGAGGAGTCGTCGCGCGAGCGGATATGCATACACAGTCGTTCGTCAGCCGACGTGCGGTCAATGCGTACATGCCAGGCCTGCGAGCGGCGGATGTTGCGTACATCACGCAAGCTACCTCGCGTACCAATGGCTGAGTTTGTTGGAATGTCGACGTGGGACCTCTAGGCGCGGGATGCGAAGAGGAGCGAGAGGCAGAGTGCGGACCCCGCGCCCACGATGGTGCAGAGCAGGTTCACGCCGTCGTTGCTCAGTAGTCCGAAGCCGCCGCGGCGTTCGGTAGGAGTACCGCACTGATGCACGCGTTGTTCAGTGTCCTGCCCGCATCGCGGACACCAGCGTCGCGATTGCAGCCATGCGCCAACGAGGGTATCGGTCCATGCCCCCACGACGCCGCCGACGGCGACGGGAAGCAGCTGCGAGCCCGGGATCACCAGGCAGGCGACAGCGACCAGCGCAAGCAGCATGGCGCCCAGCACGCCGGCGATGGAGCCGGGCAGCGAAACGGCGCCGGAAGTGCCCGGGGGCACGCGCTCACGCAGGCGCAGCGACCAGGGTGGCGCGCCGACCAGCGTTCCGATCTCCGTCGACCAGGTATCGGCGCCAGCGGCGGCGAGTGCGGCGGCGGCGCCGGGCGCGACGATCGGTGCGAGCCCGGGCCAGCCGATGACGATCAGCAACCCAATCAGAAAGACGCCCCCGTTTGCCACCACCTGCCACACATCCCGACGATCGCCTTTCTCCACGACACCCGCCATGCGCTCGACCTTTCGCGCGCGGCCCAGGCGGGAAAGCGCCGACGCGCTGGCAAACCAAATGACGAGATAAAGTCCCCAACCCCACGAGGCGGAGAGCGCGGTAGTTCCGACCGCGAGTGCGGCAACGGCACCGCTGCGCGAGAGACTCCGTGCTCGCCAAGCCGCAAGGGCGATCGTTGCCGCGATGAGGGTGGCCAGCCACAACGACGGCGCACGCGCGAGAAGGGGCAAATGCAGCGGTGCGAGTGATGAACGGCGAGCGCTCGCCCAACCCCGCGCGTTGCGTCAGCGAAGGGCGCGCGCAGTGGTGTCAGTCGGGCAGTGGTGTCAGTCGGGCAGGGCGCTGCGTCGTGAGACGACTGCACGATTCATCACGTCGGTGCTGCGCTGCGGCACGCCACTGCGAAACGACGGTGCACCGAAATCCGCAGCAGACGCACGCGCACCGACGGCCGAGAGAGCGAGCCGAATGGCGTGCAACTGTGATTCGCGCCGCGCACAACGGGAGCAGCCGGCGAGATGCAACTCCATGGTCTCGCGCACACGTCGCTCGCTGGCGTCGCGTACGTCGAGCTCATCGTTCACATACTCGTGCAGACGATGCTGGACGGCGTCGCATGATGCGAACGTGTGGTCGGCACGGTCGGCATATCGCACCAGCGGTGTGGCGCGGAATGCGGAGGCAGGGAGGGCAGGCAGGAGAGCGGATAGCACGGACTTTCTGGTTGGGGTCGCTGGGGGGCACTCTGCAGCCCGGACCGCAGCGGCGCAAGCGGAGGCAAACGTCGAATCGCACAGACGGCACCGCTTGTTCGCGCTACCTGCGACCGGTTAGCTTCGCCCGACGTGTCTCCCCTCACAGATGATCTCGCACAGCGTGCCGTAGCGTACGCTGCTTCCGCTTTGCCGGCTGCCGCAGTGCCGTTGACCGGTGCGCCGCTCGATGCACGGCTGCCGCTCGCGTTGCTGGAAGCGGTCAAGTTGATTGATACACCAGAGGCGGAGCTCGACGCCGAACTCGTTCACGAACTGCGCAACAAGCGGCTGGGACTGAGCGACACGGTGTACGCGCAGATTCGGCGATATGGTGACGCGGTCAAGCGACAGCAACGGGTCCCGTTTGACGAGGTGCTCGCCTTGGCACGGCTGATCGGCCGTCGCCCGGACGCCGACCTGGCGTTTCGTGAAGCCGGACGACGTTGGGCCCGCTCTTCGATCGCCACGATCGGCTCGACGCACCTCGGCGCGGCCACATCGATGCCCGCGCTGATCGGTCGACCGATTGCGCTGCGCCTGCTGCGCCGTGTGGCCAAGCGTTTCATGGACGGCATATTGGTGCGTCAGGGGAGCACACTCGTCCTGGAAGTCTCGTCGCCGGTGTCGGCCGACGCGGCGCCGCGAGCGGCGGGGTGCGGCTTGTACGAGGCGGCGTTTCGGGAATCGCTGCACCTGTTGGCCGACGCCGACGGTGCCGTGGAGCATGTGATGTGCCGTGGCCGCGGCGACGCGCGCTGTCAGTGGCGTTCCGAATGGCGGAGACGATAGACGTGACGGTACTGACCGCCGCCGCGTTGCCAGCGTTGCAGCGATTGCTGGTCGATGCAGATCTCGACGGCTGGCTGCTCTACGATTTCCGCGGCACGAACGCGATCGCTTCGGCGCTGCTCGGATTTGACGGACTCGTGTCGCGGCGCGTCTTTGCGTTCATTCCGCGCGAAGGCACGCCCGTCGGTATTGCGCACGCGATCGAACCGGGACCGTGGGCACGCTGGCCGCAGGAGTGGCCGCTGCGCAGGTACACCGGATGGCGAGCTCTCGAACACGAGTTGCACGTGCTGGTGGCGGGCAAGCGCATCGCCATGGAGTACTCGGCGGGGGACGCGATTCCGTATCTCGATCGGGTGCCGGCTGGCGTGCTCGAGATGGTGCGCGCCACGGGGGCGTCGGTCGTCTGTTCCGGCGATCTCGTGTCGCGTGTCTACGCCACCTGGACCAAGCCGCAGCTGGCCTCGCACGAACGAGCGGCGGCGATCATCGCGGCGGTGGCGCAGGAAGCCATCGCGCATGCGGGTGCGTGTGTCGCCGCGGGCGCGCCGATCGCCGAGCACCTGCTCCAGACGCGCATCCTGGAGGCGTTCGATCGCGCCGGCCTCGAGACGGCGCATGGTCCCGATGTCGCCGCGTCGGAGAGCGCCGCCAATCCACACTACGCGCCGTCGGCGGACGCACCGCGACTGATCGAACGCGGCGACACCCTGCTGATCGACCTGTGGGCTCGCGAACCGAACGGCGGCGTGTACGCGGACCAGACCTGGATGGCGTCGATGGGTGCGCCATCGACGCGCGTAGTGACGATTTGGGAAGCCGTGCGCGATGCACGCGACGCCGCGCTGGCACTGCTGAGCGATCGCATCGCGGCGGGCGTCGATGTGCATGGCGGTGAAGCCGACGACGCGGCGCGTGCGGTGATCGAAGCGCGTGGCTTCGGCGCGCAATTCTGGCATCGCACCGGCCACAGTATCGATTCGCGCGAGCTGCACGGCTCTGGCCCGCAGATCGACAACCTCGAGTCGCGCGACGATCGCCTGCTCATTCCCGGCGTCGGATTCTCCATCGAACCGGGCATCTACCTGCCGGGCGAATTGGGTGTGCGCAGCGAAGTGAACGCGTATGTCGGCGATGACGCGCTGCTCGTCACGCCGAGCACGCCCCAACGCGACCTGTTCGTCGTTTAGTGGACCGAAGCGCGCACGGTTTGGCGTGTCTCCTTGCGCTCGCCGGACTCGGCGCCTGTCGCGACAACCAGGCGCCTGAGCAGACGGGCGGACGTATTGCCGAAGTGGCCGGGACACTCGAGGCGGATTCGAGTGGCGCACGGGCGATGCGAATCATGGAACAGCAACCCTCGAGCGCCGTGCAATCGCTCGCGCGCGCGGCCGGTGGCGCCGACGGCTTGCGTTACACGGTGCGACGTGCGTCGATCGATCTCGCGGTGAACAGCGGCACCATCGTCGGACGCATCTCCGGCGGTGAGCGCGCGTCGCGCGACAGCGTCGTGGTACCGACGCACGACCTGGGCGCGTGCGCGCCGTTCACGCAACGGCTGTTGCCCAGCACGAGCGATGGCGTTGGTAACGCCCTCGTGTGGTTGGTCGGTGTCGCGTCGGGCAGTGCGGATACTGCATCGAGACGCACACCACTCCGACTCGCCGGCTGTCGGTTGGAACCGCGGGTGCAGCGGGTTCCGGTTGGCGGAACGATCATGGTGACCTCGCGCGACGTCATGATGTCGCGTCTGCGCTTCAGCGATGCTGGTGCAGGCAGTGCAGTGCGCTCGACGGTGATGCTGAACGATGCAGGGCAGGTGGTGCCGATCGCCGAGGCGAGCGCGCAGCCCGGCCTCGTGATGGTGCACGACGACTTGCATCCGTGGGTACGCGCGTGGATTGCCGTGTCGCCACATCCGTACGTCGCCGTTACGCTGGCCGACGGACAGTTCCGCTTCGAGAGTGTGCCGTCCGGCCGCTACACGCTGGTGGTGTGGAGCGAAGTACTGGGCACGCGAACGCGCGAACTGCAGGTGACGAACGGCGTGGAGACGCGCCTCGAGCTCAAGTTCTGACACGGCGAACAGCGCACGGAGAGAGCAGGAGTCTATGCGCTGTTCTGCGGCGTCGCGATCGCGCCGCCGACGGCGCCGATGCTCGCGCTGACGAGCGCGTCGGGCTCGAGTTGCTGCCCGTAATACAGCTTGGCGTACAGTCCGCCTTCGCGTGCCACGAGTTCGGCGTGACTGCCAATTTCCACGATCGCGCCGTCGTTCATCACCACCACGCGGTCAGCCCGACGCACGGTGCTCAGTCGATGCGCAATGATGAGCGTGGTGCGACCATTGAGGAGTTGCTCGAGCGCCGCTTCCACGAGCTGCTCGCTTTCCGTGTCGAGACTCGACGTCGCCTCATCGAGAATGACGACGGCCGGATTCTTGAGGAAGACGCGCGCGATCGCGATGCGCTGACGCTGGCCACCTGAGAGTTTCACGCCGCGCTCACCAACGCGCGTGTTCCACTGCTCGGGCAGTTTTTCGATGAACTCCCAGGCATGCGCCGCGCGCGCGGCCTGCAGCACTTCGGCGTCACTGGCATCGGGACGCGCGTAGGCGATGTTGTCGCGCACGGATCCACTGAAGAGCACTGGGTCCTGCGGCACGATACCGATCGCGCCGCGCAGCGTCTCAAGCGGGAGCGATCGCACGTCGATGCCGTCGAGTGTGATGCGACCAGCAGTCACATCCCAGAAGCGCGGCAACAAACTCGCGATCGTCGTCTTGCCGGCTCCCGAACGCCCAACCAGCGCCACCACTTCACCCGGTGCGATCTCGAGCGCGATGCCGCGAATGACGTCGGGGAGTTCAGCGGCGTAGCGGAAGGAAACCTGCTCGTAGGCCACGGCGCCGCGCACCGCGCCGGTCAGCGAGCGCGGGTGCGCTGGCTCCTGCACCGAGGGCTGCGTGTCGAGCAGCTCGAACACGCGCGTCGCTGCACCAATCGCTTCCTGGAAGTTGCCGAAGAGTGACGCGAGCGCACCAACGGCGGCGGCGACCGTCAGCGCATAGAACAGAAAGGAGACGAGCGCGCCCGCCGTGAGTCGCCCCGCCAACACCTGCGCCCCACCTTGCCACAGCACCGCCACGACGGCGGCGAAGGCAACGAATCCCACCACGCCAAAGAACATGGCGCGCAATCGTGCTCGACGAATCGCCGCCGTTACCACACTCTCGAGCAGTCCGCCAAAGCGCGCCGTTTCTTCATGTTCGCGGGTAAAGCTCTGCACCACGCGAATTGCACCAAAGGCCTCGTCGGCGGTGCCCATCGCTTCGGCAACTTTATCCTGCACGCCGGTGCTGGCTTTGCGCAGTGCGCGTCCGAATACGAATGCGGCCGCAATCACCAGCGGAACGACGGCCAGCGTTGTCGCCGTGAGCCCGGGATTCGTGATGGAGAGCATGATGATGCCACCCACCAGAAACAGCACTTGTCGCGACAGCTCGGAGAGCCACGTGCCAAGCAGCGACTGCAGCAGTCCCAGATCGCTGGACAGGCGGCTCGTCAGTTCCCCGGTGCGACGCTCGGTAAAGAACGCGGGCGATAGCCGAATGACATGCGCGAACGTCTGCTGTCGCAGCGTGGCGACGATGCGCTCGGTCGTGGCGGTAAGCAGAAAGACCTGCACGAAGTTCATCACACCCTGCACCGCAAACACGCCAAGCAGCGCGATGGCCACGCGATCGAGCGCCGCACGATCCTTGAGCTCGAAGGCGGCATCGAGCAGGTACTGCAGCATGCGCGGAAAGACGAGTCCCGCCGCCGCCGCGACCACCAGACAGACGAAGGCCACCGCCAAACGCGCACGATAGGGCCGCACCAACGGCAGCAGCCGGGCCAGCGGTCTCGGTGACGTGAAGCGCCGTGTCGCCGGTGACGGCGGTGCGGGTGGCTCACGCACCGCGTGCGGACTCACTGCGGCCGCTCAGCGCGCAATCGCGCGGTCGACAGCCATCGCCACAAACAGCAGCGCGAGGTAGAGCAGCGTGTACTTGTAGACCCACCACGCCGGCCCGGACCACGGCTGTCCGGCCTTTGCCGCAGCGATCATGCGCAAGACGCCGCGCATCAGCAGCGCATTGAGCACCAGCGCCGACACGAGATAGAACCATCCGAACGCACCAAAAAGCACCGGCAGCAACGTCAGTACGATCAGAATGACGGTGTACCACACCATCTGGTGCATGGTCTCGCGCTCGCCCCACACCAGCGGTGCCATGGGCACCTTCGCACGTCCGTAGTCCACCTGCTTGAGCAGTGCCAGTGCCCAGAAGTGCGGGGGCGTCCAGTAGAAGACGATCAGAAACAGACAGAGCGCCGAAACGTCGAGTGTGCCGGTCGTCGCTGCCCACCCGACCAGCGGTGGGAAGGCACCCGCCGCGCCACCAATCACGATGTTCTGTGGCGACGTACGCTTGAGGAGACGCGTGTAGATGAACACGTAGAAGTAGAAACCGGCGAGCGCCAATCCGGCCGTCAGCACATTCACGAAGTGGGCGAGCATCCACGTGGCGAGCGTCGCGCAGGCAATACCAAACGCCAATACCTGCACCGGCGACATGCGCCCACTCGGCAACGGGCGCAGCCGCGTGCGCGCCATCACGTCGTCGATATCCCGATCGATGTACATGTTGATCGCGTTCGCACCACCGGCCATCAGATAGCCGCCGATCGTCACCAACAGCACCGTCACCCACGACGGCGAGCCAGCGGCGTACATCGGCGCGATCGTCGTCACCAGCAGCAGCGAAATGATGCGTGGCTTGGTCAGCGAAATGAGATCACGTGACAGCGACGGTTCGGCGGCAATGACAGCCATCAGCGCGCCGCGTTCGTCACGAGACCGTTCAGTTCACGTTTGGTGTCCACATTCGAGCCTTGTGCCGCGAGCGTCGTCCGGCCTGCCGCGATGCGCGCCAGATACATCATCACGAACGCGGTCACCCAGATGAAGATGCCGGTGGCCTGATGCAGCGACCGTACGTAGGACGGAAATCCGCCGAGCACCATCCACCCCGCCCAGACGATCTGGAGCACGCCCAGCGTAAGTCCGACCCAGGCGGCGCGGGTGACCACGGCAGGTTCGCCGCGCTTGCGAAAGAGGAACGGCAGCGACGCGAGATGCAGCACCAGCAGATAGGCGAGGATGCGATGCGTGAGTTGCACGTGCTGCGCGGCACCTCCCAACGAGCCCGGGCCGCAGAGCGGGAAACCGGCGCACGCCACCGCCGCACCTGGCAACTTGGCCGTCAGCCCGCCAAGCAGGACGACGAGGAGCGCGAGCATCGCGGCACCCGTGGCGCCGCCAACCGCTTTGGCGCTTCCGCGAGCGGCGAGAATGCTTCGGCCGCCCAATCCGCCGGCGCGAATGGCGGCCATCGCGAGTACGGCCAGCAGCGACGCCGCCAGCAACTTGTGTACGACCGTCGCCCATGCCGGGTTACCGGTGAAGACCGTCACCGCGCCAAAGATGGCCGGCGCAAACCAGAGCGCCAACGCCAGACGCGCGCTGTTGGCGACGCTGCCCGGTCCACGGACGGACGGTTCGTTGCGTGCGCGGAACACCGTTGCCACGAGATAGGCGATCGCGACGAACAGTGCGATGGCGAGATAACGGTGCGTGACCTCGATGATGAGGTCCATGCGCTCGAACGGCGGGATCCAGTAGCCGTAGCACTTGGGCCAGTTCTCACCGCACCCCATCCCCGAACCGGAGATGCGCACGATGGCGCCAAAGACGACATGCACCAACGCCACCGCGAGGGCAATGTACGACGCGCGACGGACGGACGCGGGGGGCAGGGCGGACAGGGAATTCATACGGACATCTTCACGAAGTTCAGGAAGTCGATGACGGATGCATCAGACGCCACGCGCCGACGAAGGCGGCGAGCAGCAGAAACGCGGGCAGTATGGCCCAGGCAATCTCCTGCAGTCGATGTGGCATAGGGACGTTCGACGCGTCGGGTGACGCGGAACGGGGCGGGAGCACGCGAACGACGGCCCGCATAATGAAAAGCTGCGCGACGACGCAGCAGACGACGGCACCCCAGAAGAGACCGTCGAGAATTCCGGTAGACATGATGCAGAAAGGTAGCGAGGGCAGTAGCATTGCGGCCATGCCAACAACTACGGAGCTCCCGCGGCGATTGGGCCTCTTCAGTGCCATCGCCGTGCTCGTTGGATCGACAATCGGGTCGGGCATTTTCCGCTCGCCGGCCGGGATCGCGGACAAGTTGCCCGGTCCGTTTCCTCTCATGGCCGTCTGGGTCACCGGCGGCATCTTTGCGCTCTGTGGCGCCCTCACCCTGGCAGAAATTGCGGGCGCGCTGCCCAAAACCGGTGGTCACTACGTCTTCATCCGAGAGGGGTGGGGCAAGCTGCCCGCCTTTCTCTATGGCTGGTCCGAGCTGATCATCATTCGCGCGGCGGCACTCGGCGCCATCTCCATCACGTTTGCGGAATACCTGCTCCGTGCGCTCGGCTTCAATCCGCTCCTCGCGCCGTACGACGACTACGCGCACTGGATTGCCGCCGCCGCGCTTGGCTCCATGGCGACGATCAATATCGTCGGGCTCAAATGGGGCTCACTCGTGCAGAACGTCACCACGGTGGCCAAGTACGGCGGTTTGATGCTGGTGATTCTGCTCGCGTTTGCGGTCGGTCTGCCAAAAACCGGTGGGAACTTCACGCCGGCGTTTCCGCCGGGAAGCTTCTCGGTCAGCGCGTTCGGGCTGGCCCTCGTATCCGTGCTCTGGGCCTTCGACGGGTGGGGTGACCTGACGAAAGTCGGCGGCGAGGTGAAGGACCCTCGTCGCACCATGCCACGAGCGATCGTGCTGGGCACGGTGGCAGTGGTCGTCATCTACTTGCTCGCCAATCTCGCGTACCTGTCGGTGCTGTCGGTGGACGAGATTCGCGGGGCGAAGCTGGTGGCGGCGGATGTGGCGGAGCGGTTGATCGGTCCCATCGGCGTGACGCTCGTGTCCATCACCGTGCTGCTCTCCACGTTCGGCTCCGTGAACGGTTCGCTGCTGACCGGTCCGCGCATCTTCTTCGCCATGGCCGACGATGGACTGTTCTTTCGGCAGGTGGCGGCCGTGCATCCGAAGTTCAAGACGCCCTATGTCGCGATCATGCTGGCGGCGACAATCGGCATCGGCTTCGTTTTGCTGCGGTCGTTCGAACAGTTGGCGGACATTTTCGTCACCGCGTCGCTCGTCTTCTACATCCTGAGCGTTGGCGCGGTGTTCCCGCTGCGTCGCCGACCGGATTGGGATCCGCCGGTGAGGGTGCCGGGGTATCCGCTGGTGCCGGCGCTGTTCTGTCTGGCCACGCTCTTCCTGCTGGTGAACGCCTTGGTCGATCCGGGGCAGCGGTGGGGAACGGTGGGCGTGCTGGGCGTGATTGCGTTGGGGATCCCGGTCTTTTACCTGACCGTCGGAAAGCGCGCGAGGTAGAGGACGCGCCGTTTCTGCCCTCGGTTCGCACTCGGCCAAGTCACGAAGCTGCAACGAAGCGCACGATCGATGACGAACTGGGCACGATTATTGTTGTCTGTCAGGGATCTCGGTGGCCGGGACGTACGTTTTTTCGGGGCCGAAGGCGCACATCCCGAGGACTTCCCGCGCTGACCGTCGGCGGGACGAGTCGGGGACGACTACTTTTCCCCGGAACGTCGTGGACCGCGCCCCTGCTGCACTCTCGTGTTTCGACTCCTGTTTTTAAACGGAAACCCAATTCATATGCGCATTCATCGCTGGCTGACGCTCGCCGTACTATCGGCAGGTGTGTCGCTGGGGCTTTCCTCATCGGCGATCGCTCAGGGCACCACGACCGGCGCGGTCACCGGCGCCGTGACGAACGAACGTAACGCGCTGTTGGAGGGCGCGATCGTTCAGGTGCTCAACGTCACCAACGGTTCGCGCTCGTCGCAGGTGACGCGCTCGAACGGTCGGTTCTTCATCCAGAATCTCGAAGTCGGTCGCTACTCGATCACGGTGCGGATGATCGGCTACGCCCCGGAAACGAAGAACGACATCGTCGTCAGTCTCACACAGGCGACACCGATCGACTTCGTGTTGAAGGAGCAGGTCGTCCGCCTCTCGACGGTGCTCACGGAAGTTGCCGCCACCACCGCCGACTTCGCGGCGACGCGACAGGGCGCGCAGACGATCATCACCGATACGCTCGTGCGTCGTCTCCCGACACTCAACCGCGACGTTTCGGATCTCATTCGGAATTCGCCGCAGGTCAACGTCGCGCAGGACGGACGCATCTCGGCCGCCGGTCAGAACAACCGCTTCAACAACATCCAGATCGACGGTGTGTCGCTGGCCAACCGCTTCGGTCTCGGGGCATCGCCGACCGTCGGTGCGCAGGTAAACGGTCGCGCATTGCCGCTCGACGCGATCAAGGAGTTCCAGGTCCTCATCTCGCCGTACGACGTGCGTCAGGGCAACTTCACCGGTGCCCTCGTCAACGCGGTCACACAGAGCGGCACGAACGAGTTCAAGGGGTCCGCCTTCGTCTACTACCGCGACCAGCAGTTGGGCCGCGATACGGCGTTCCTGCGCACGGCGCCGTTCGTTCGTCGCCAGCTTGGCTTCTCGTTGGGTGGTCCGATCATCAAGAACCGCCTGCGCTTCTTCGCGACCGTCGAGACCAGCGACAATCGCGCGCCGTCCACGGGCCCGTTCTACGACCCGGCGTCGCCGACCGGTCTCGCAAACTCGAACGCGCCCTCCGCTCGCATCACTGCTGCGCAGATCGACTCGTTCACCACGCGCCTCACCAGCGTCGGTATCGATGCCGGTGACGCGTTCCTCACCAGCAACGAAAACCCGCTGCTCAACACGTTCGCGCGCCTCGACTTCCAGATCTCCGAGAACACACGACTCGTCGTGCGCAACATCTACAACGACCAGAGCGCGTTCGATTTCTCGCGTTCGCTCGGCACGTTCAACTTCACCTCGAACGGTTTCCAACGCAGCGAGAAGTCCAATCAGATCGTCGGCCAGTTGTTCAAGAACTTCGCGAACGGTTTCTCCAACGAGCTCACCTTCGGTCTGACCAACACGCGCTTCAAGCGTGAGCCACGGGTCATCGCGCCGCAGGTGCTGGTGCAGAATATCGGCGGTACTGGCAGCGGCATCGCCTTCCGCGCCGGCACCGAGAACAGCTCGCAGGGCAACGAGCTTCGTGAAGACCTGTACGAGTTGCAGAACAACTTCACGATGCCGCTCGGCAATCACAACGTGTCGATCGGCACGCGCAACGAGATCTACAAGGCGTACAACGCCTTCCTCCAGAACTCGTATGGCAACTACACCTACAACACGCTCGCCGACTTCGTGGCCAACCGTCAGCCGGCGAGTTTCTCGGGTTCTGGTGGCCTGGGTGGTGCCGTCGTGGCGGATTTCACCGCGGCACAACTCGCCGCGTACATCCAGGACCAGTGGACGGTGACGCCGCGCTTCACCACTACCTTCGGGCTGCGCGTGGACGTTCCGCTCTTCTTCACGAAGCCGTCGTTCGCCGCCTCGGTGGAGCGGGACTTCGGTCGCAACACCAGCGACCTGCCATCGGGCAACCTGCAGTGGTCGCCGCGTATCGGCTTCAACTGGGATGCCACCGGCGACCAGCGCAATCAGATCCGTGGCGGCGTCGGACTCTTCCAGGGCATTCCGGCGTATGTGTGGATGTCCAATCAGTTTCAGAACACGGGCGCCGGTCTGGCGCAGATCACTTGCGGTGGCGGCGTGTCGGCAACCAACGGCACCGCGCCACTGTTCAACCCGACACCGGTGTCACCGCGTGGCTGCGGAGCGCGTACCAACGGGCAGGCTGGTCGCAGTCTTGACGACGGTACGTTCCTCGGCACGGTGAACCTGGCGGACCCCAAGCTCAAGTTCCCGCAACTGCTTCGCGCCACCCTCGGCTACGATCGGGCGCTGCCGTACGGCATCATTGGAACGTTCGAGGGGCTCTACTCGCGCAGCATCAACAACTTCTTTTACAAGAACATCAACATCGAGCAGACCGGTATCGTGGACGCGCACGGTCGCCGAGTCTTCAGCCCGATCGCGGCTACCGGCGTGCCGACGGTCACGCCGCGCTTTCCGGTGTACGGCAGCAACGTCATCGAGCTGTCGAATCAGAGCAAGGATTACTCGTACAGCTCCTCCGGACAGCTCCGCAAGCGGTTCACGAGCGGTTTCGAAGGATCGGCGGCGTACACGTACAGCCGCAGCTTCTCGGTCTCCGACCTCACGTCGTCGGTGGCGCTCTCGAACTGGCAGTTCGGCCGTCTCTACTCGGGGGTGCAGAGCGAGCAGCCGGTGAACACGTCCTTGTTTGACCAGCCGCATCGTGTGCTGTTGAACGGCACGTACACCGCGCCGTGGAAGAGCAATCAGACGAGTTTCACGTTCTACTACAGCAAGCAATCCGGCACGCCGTACGCGTTCGTGTACACCGGCAACGCCGGTCGCGGCGACCTCAACGGCGACGGCTCGAACGCCAATGACGCGATCTACGTACCTACGGGTCCGACGGATCCGCTGCTGGGTTTCGTCAATACGACGATTGGTGGTGTCGCCTTCACGGCAGCGCAGCAGGCGGCAGCGTTCGACACGTTCATCAATCAGAACGGATGTCTGGCGAAGCAGCGTGGCAGCATCATGGAGCCGGCGTCGTGCCGGAATCCGATGTTCGATCGCTTCGATGTGACGATCGAGCAGCAGCTGCCGGCGATTGGTGGCGAGCGCGCCACGTTGCGTATCGACGTGTTCAATTTCGCAAATCTGCTCAACAAGCGCTGGGGCATCATCAAGTCGGCAACTGGATTTGGCAACCAGAGCATCCTCACCGTCCAATCGATGACGAGCGCAGTTGCTGCAACGCAGGTGCCGGTGGTGACGTTCAATCCGGGTGGCTTCAACCCGAACTTCTCACCGCTCAACTCGAGCCAGTTCTATCAGCTGCAGATGTCGTTGCGTCTGTCGTTCTGATTCTGCGCGCCGTCGAAAGCAAAACGCGGGGGGCGCATGCAGCGCCCCCCGCGTTTTGCCGCGTCACATGTCGTTTTCGATCGCCTAGAAAATCTTCAGGTTGATGTATTTCCGCGGGTTCTTCTTGAAGTCGAGCGTCAGCGAATCGAGGCGCAGCAGCAGCGTGTCGATACGCGCGTAGACCGCCGGGTCGTTCATGAACCTGCCCACGGTGCCCGGGCCGTTGTTCACCTTCGAGATGACGGAGTTGACCTCGGTGCGCGTGGAGTCGAGCGCGCGTGTCAACCGTTCGAGGTTGGCCGAGGCGGCGCGAAAGTTCACGACGGTCGAATCGATCTTCGACGAATCGATCGATGCCAGGGTCTTGCGCAGCTGCTCCTGCGTCATCGTCAATTGTTTCGACTGCTCCGCCGCGACGCCGCTGATCTGTGCCACGAGCCTGGTCAGGTCCGCGATCGTCTTGCGCGTGTCTTCGATGCCGCCCCCGTCCACGTACTCGCTGCGGATCTTGTCCGTGAGGACGCGAATGTCCGTGGTGATGGAGTCGCCCTTGTTGAGCAACTGCCCAACGCTCGGCGAGCCTTTCCCGGCCGGAATCGTGTCGCCCTTCGACATGTAGGTGGTGACGCCCCGCTGCGCGGTGATGGCGACCAACTGGTCGCCGAAGATGCCGTTCGCTTCGACGGTCGCCCGCGAACCGGTGGGAATCTGGTACTCGCGGTTCACCTGCATGGTGACGCCAAGTGTGCCGTCGGGAATGAGTGCGACTTTCTCGACATAGCCGACCTGCACGCCGGCCAGCAGCACCGCCTGACCGGTCTTGAGTCCGGCGCCCCACGGAAAGCGCGCGTACATGGGATAGCCGCGCGACAGACCGCCGCGCGCCACCCAGATGGTGCCGCCGATTCCGACGATCACCGCAAACAGGAGCGTGAGCCCCACCATCACTTCATCGCGACGTTTCATATGACCTGGATTGAAAAGCGGGGCATGCACACGCCTCACGCCTGAATGAACGGAGCAAAGATCGCGGCCACGATCGCATCGAGCACGAGAATGGAAACGGACGCGATGACCACGGCGAGCGCGGTGGACTTGCCCACGCCTTCGGCACCGGCCTCGGTGACGTAACCCTGATAGGAACAGACGAACGCAATCGCGCCACCGAAGCTGACCGCCTTGATAAGCGAATACACGACCTGAAATGGCGTGAATGCGAGACGCAATCCGCTCACGAAGTCATCGGTGCGCACGTCCGTGGCGAGTATGAGCGTCGCCCACGCACTGAAGATTGCGGTGCCGTTGGCGATGATCGTGAGCGCCGGGAGCATCACCAACGTCGCCAGCACCCGTGGCGTCGCGAGGTACGCGACCGGGTCGAACGACAGCGTTTCGAGCGCGTCGATCTGCTCCGTGACTCGCATCGTGCCGATTTCCGCCGTCATTCGTGCGCCGATGCGGCCGGTGAGCACCAACGCCGTGAGCAGCGGGCCGAGTTCAAGCACGATGCTTTGACGCGCGATGAGCCCGACGACGGACAGCTGCACGCCGGGGAAGAGCTGGTAGCGCGTCTGGAACGCAGTCACGCCGCCCAGGAACGCCGCGACGATGATCGTGAGCGGCAGCGACTCGACGCCGATGCGGTACATCTGTCGAATCGTTTCCGGAACCCACGTGCCCGGCTCGCGCAACCCGCGCACGATGTCCTTGCCGAAGTAGGCACGCTTGCCGATCGCGTCGAGAATCGACTCCGTCCGATGCATCGCGCGACGGAGCATCACATCCGGCCGAAAGTTCATGACCTGCCCATCGGCTCAGGTACGCACGCGAGCGAGCAGCACGAGGGCGATGACGCCGCACAGGACGTTGGGCATCCAGGCCGCCGCCTCTGGAGTCATGATGCCTTTGCTGCCGATCGCCTTGGTCAATTGAATGAGCACGAGAAACAAGATGGTGGTGGCCAGACTGATCGCCACGCCGAAGGCCGCGCCACCACGCTGCGAACTCGTGGCCAGCGGCGCACCAAACAGCGCGATGATGATGCAGGTGACCGGAATGGCAATCTTGAGCATGCGCTCGACCTTGAGCGTGTTCACTTCTGCCCCCGAGCGTTCCAGAATCGCGATGAATCGCGTCAGATCGGCGAAATTCATCTCACTTGGCTCACGTTCGCTCGCGCGCAGATCCTGCGGCGTCTCTTTCATGCGGCGGTCCACGATCGAGTCAAAGGAGAAAGCGAAGTCGATGGAGTCGTTGGGGAGCACGTGCATCGTGCCCGAGGCCAGCGTCCAACCGCGAGCCGCGTGCCACGATCCCGTTTTTGCTGCAATCAGCTGTCCCGGCTGCTTGGTCGACCCGCGTTTCTCGAGCTCGATGTTGTCCACTGTACGCTTCTCCACATCCAGCATGTAGATGCGGTAGACGCGACCGGCCTCACTGGCAAAGGCGAAGTTGTAGCGCGCGTTGTCGCGATTGGCCGAGCTGCCTTCGAGCAGTTTGAGACGCTTGGCATTGGCCGGCGGCGCGATTTCGCTGAAGACCAGATCGATGCCGGTGGCGAGGACCGCCATCACGATGATCGGTGCGATGAACCGGTAGAAGCTGATCCCCGAGGCCTTGGCCGCCGTGATCTCGGAATAGCGCGTGAACGTGCCAATGGAAAAGACCGTCGCGAACAAGACGGCCACCGGCAGCACCATGAACAGCGTATCCGGAATCCAGTAGAGGTAGCTCATCGCCACCGCTTCGATGGACAGTTTGCGCTCGGTGTACTTGCGCAGATTGTCCACCAGATCGATGACAAAGACGAGCACCGGGAAGCCCAGCATCGTGACACCGAAGATGCGGACGAACTCCGAAGCGACGTAGCGATCGAGTGGTGTAATGAAGCGTCGGCGCCCGCTCACGCCGTCCCCGTTGCGTTCGCGGCGCTCCGCTGCTCCACCTTCTCCAGCGCTCGCAATACCGCCCGCGCCCTTCGGTCGGCCCACCAGTCACGGATACCGCCGCCGCGCGACGTATCGGTGGTGGACTCCACCTGCCAGAGCAACAACAAACCGGCAATGCCGAAGATGAAGTTGGCAAGCCACATGGCGACGATCGCCGGCAGACGTCCCTTGTCGGCCAATGCTTCACCGCCCATGAGGCAGATGTAGTAGAGGCCAAAGACGATGATGCTGACGCCGATCGTGACCCCGACACCACCGCGCGGAAAACGCAGGGCAATCGGCGGTCCGAAGAGAACGAAGATGACGCAGGCAAACGACAGTGCGAACTTCTTCTGGATCTCCACGCTCAAACTGTCCAGCGACTCACGGGCATCATTGAGTTGCATGGTGGCCGCCATGGCGGCACCGGTGAATACGGAGGCCGAGTCGACGTTTTGAGGCAGCAGCGGCGGGGGGATCGCGGCCGTGGCGCTGGGCTGCGGAACCGGCGTTGCCGGAACAGCGGACGTCGCCGGCGGTAGCTGACCTGGGGGCAGCGGCGTGGATGGCGGCTGCACGACCGGCGGCTGCACGACCGGCGGCTGCTGTATCGGCGGGTCCTGCGCGAAGGCCGTCTTCACGCTGAACACCGAGGCGATCGCGTCGCAGTAGAAGCTGGCCAGGGCGTCTTTGGCCGGGCGCGGGCGCGGAACGGAGATCGTTTTCGTGCCTTTGACCACCGTGCGCGAGGCGTAGCCGATGTAGTCCTGGCGGATCCGCTCGAAATCGCGCGCGTTGATGACGTACTTGCGCTGCATCTCGCAGATGGTCATCTCACGGTCGCCCTTGTAGCTGTCCGACCGCGACGACTCGAAGCCGCGCGAGATGTTGCGGACGCGCACCGTCTGCGTGCGGAAGAACGAGCGCTGAAAGCGACGGGTGTCGCCGCGCACAAACTCCTGCGCGTGCCCGTCAAAGAGCTCCATCTGCAGATCCTGCCCATTTGGCGCCAGTGAAAAGACACCGCTGTCGGCGTAGATCGTCTTGCGCTCGGGACCGCGCGACAGATCGTAGATCGTCACGTCCCACATCTTGTTGGTCTGCGCATCGCTGCGTCCGACGCGCATGTAGAACTGGTCCGTCACCGCGTTGAGGACCTGGTCGCGCAGTAACAGCGTCGGTTTGGTGCGCTGGATATCCTGCTGCAGGATGCGCAGCTGGTGGTTGGCGCGCGGCATCACCTGATCATTGAACGCCACCATGCCGAAGGAGATGAGCAGCGCGCACCCCATCACCGGCAGCACCAGCGCGCGAACCCGCACCCCACTGGCCTTGAGCGCCGTGATCTCATGTTCCGCCGCCATTCGCCCGAACGCGTAGAGCGTAGCCACCAGCACGGCCATCGGCATCGTCATCGCGACGGTGAATGGCAGCGAGAGGTAGAAGAACTGCCAGATGACCGACCAGGGCAGTCCCTTGCCGGCCAGATTGGCGAGTTGGCGCGCCACGTACTGCAGCATCAGCAGTGACGTGAGCGCGGTCAGCGCGAACAGCAGCGGACCAACGTGCTCGCGCACCACGTAGCGGGTAATAAGCTTCACGACGTAAATTCCCCTTTGACCACCTGCATTATCAAGGGCGCAGCGACATGATGTACGTCTGATGTACGTCCGATGTCGGATCCACTCGCCCTGTGACTGATCCCGTTTCCACGCGGCCGTGCGCGCCGCTGGTACCCCACGACCGGAGTTCGGTGCGCCGACCGCTGCGCCGCGGGACCTGCCTGGTCTTCGCGTGCCTGAGCGCCCTCTTGGCCAAGCCTGCCGCAGCCCAGCAACCGCTCAATCGGGCGGATGCCTCGCTGTCGGCCCTGCTCCAAGGCGGGCGACTCCTCACCGAAACCTTCGCGTTGCGCCCCCTGCCGATCTTCGGACCCTTTGGCCGCGGCGCGCCGTATCGCCCGGACCCGGCTCGCGTCGCCGATCAGGTCGTGCGCGACGCCATACGCGCCAAAGATCAGCTGGTGCAGCGCCGATGGACGCGCGTCGTCCAGGCGGGGCTCCTGCGTCGTCCGGACACGGTGCCCACCGTCGCCGCGCGCACGGATTCCGTTCCGGTGCCGCTTGGGCCGACGCCCGGCGCCCTCGTGCCGGTGCTGACACCGCCCCGGCGCGAAGGGGCCGATGTCAACAAGCAGATCGGCAACGATCTCCTCGGAGACCTGGGGACCCTCGGTATCGTCCTCGATTCCCGCCTCGAATCGAAGCTGCAACGGAGCAAGAACGAGCGATGCACGGCGGCGCAGCTCACCGTCATCGGCAACGCCTGCCTCGGCAGCTTCCAGCCGCCGTCCTTCGACTTTCAGTTCAACCTGCGCACCGGTGGCGTCGTCGCCGATCGCGTCAACGTGAACGTCGACTACAACTCGCAGCGCGAGTTCGACGCGTCCAACAACATCTCCATCTTCTATCAGGGCAAGTCGGACGAACTGCTGCAGAAGCTCGAAGTCGGCAATGTGTCGTTGCAGATCCCGCCATCGCGCTTCCTCACGGCGGGCATTCCATCCGGCAACTACGGCATCCAGGCAACGGGGCAGGTGGGCCCCATGCGCTTCACCTCGATCGTCGCCCAGCAGAAGGGCAATGTCTCCAAGGACAACGTCTTCACCGTCGGCGAGCGCACGCAGCAGCAGGTCGAGCGCCCCATCGAAGACATTCAGGTCGAGACCCGTCGGTTCTTCTTCACGGTCGATCCGCGGCAGTTCAACGGCTTCCCGAATGTCGATCTGCTCAATCGCCAGCAGATGTCGCGGCTGGCCGCCGCGCTGCCCGATTCCGTGCGGCCGACGCGTATCTATGTCTATCGACAACTGATCGGCGCGGCCAACCAGAACCCGCGCGGACCGCAGTTCTCCGTGCGCGGTGCGCGCAACAGCTCCCGACAGATCTACGAAGTGCTGCGCGAGAACGTGGACTATTACGTCGATCCGTCGCAGCTCTGGATTGCGCTCGTGCGTCCGGTCTCGCCCAACGGGGAACGACTCGCGATCGCCTACGAAGTGAATGTGAACGGACAACCGGGGCGCAACCTCAACACCGGTGGTTCACCCGATATCGAATTCACCAACGAAACGCAGTTCGCGAACCTGCTCTGGGAACCGGAGCTGCAGCCAAGCAACGCCGAATACTTCGTGCGCGAGATCAAGTCGGTGTATCGACTGGGCGGCGAAGACATGCAGCGTCAGACCGTCAGCCTCAAGCTCGTCACGGGCACGTCAGGCGATCAGGAGAAGCCGTTCGACTCCTCGCGCGGCGAGACATATCTCCAACTCTTCGGACTCTCGCAAGCCACCAACTCGGCCACCTTCGACGTCGAAAATCGCGTCTGGCCGCGCCCCAACGACCCGAACTTCCTGGCCTCGAGTGGCGGACAGCAGAAGCTGTTCACCAACTACTTCATCTTCTTCCCGTCCGTGCAGCCCTTTGCGCGCGCCGGTCTCGCGCAACCGCTGGCCAATCCAGCCAACGACACGCTGTATCGCTATCCGAACGAATACCTGTACTCGGCGCAGCGACCGCAGGCGATCTATCGCATGATCGCGCGCTATGAGTCGGAAGGCGGAGGCAGCGCGGGTGCGATTCAGCTCAAGTCGTTGCAGGTACGACCGAATTCGGAGAGCGTCACGCTCGAAGGTCGGCTGCTCGAACGCGGTGTCGACTACACCATCGACTACGACCTGGGCAACATCACCTTCTCGCGTCCGGATACGCTCTTTCCGCGGCCAAGGCAGGTGAGTGTACGGTATGAGGAAAATCCGCTCTTCGCCGCGGCGCCGACGACGATTCTCGGGCTGGCCACCCAGTTTCCGCTCGAGAACGGCTCGCTCTCGTTCACGGCCATCTCGCAGCAGCAACGTTCGGCATTGAATCGTCCGCCACTCGGTTTCGAACCGATTGGATCGCTCGTCGCGGGCGTGACCGCGAACATGGCGTGGGATGCGCCGCTCCTCTCGCGTGCGTTGGCCAAGCTGCCGTTCAATACGGGCGCGTCGCGATCGCGCGTGGCGATGCAGGGCGAGTTCGCGATGAGCAAGCCGCAGCCGAACTCCGCCGGCCAGGCGTATCTCGAATCGTTTGAAGGCGATGCCGGACGCGACATTCCACTTGGCGAGAGCGCATGGCAGTTCAGTTCGCGCCCGTCGCTTGGCGCCCAACTGGGTTCGCTGATCGGTAGTACGACGCTGTCGTTGAATCGTGCGTCGACGCTCGCGTACCAGAACAACGGCGTGGACACTGCCTTCAACTTCGTGCAGTTCAATATTGCGCAGATCGATCCGGCGGTCAGGTTGCAAGGCGGCGGCGTGATGCCCAACGAGCAGCTGCTGTGGATGCACCTCTATCCGCTCCGGACCGGCGGCGTGTTCGATCAGGAGCCGGCCACCGGCAAGCGGCGCTACGCGTGGACGATCGGCGACAACTCGGCGGTGGGCAACACGCCAACGGGCAGACGATGGCGTTCGATCCGCACCGTGCTCAATCCCAGTGGTGCAGATCTGTCGCGCATCGAAAACCTCGAGTTCTTTGTGCTCGTGCAGGCGGGCCCCGGAAATACACGAAAGAATCCGACGCTGCTCTTCGACTTCGGCGAGCTGAGCGAGAATGCCGTTGCCTTCGCCCCCGAAACGCTCACGGTCAGTCCCGCGGTGCGTGCCGGCCTGCCGCAGGACACGACGTATCGTGGCAAGCGCCTGGTGGGCTACGATCGATTCGATTCGGAGCGCGATCCGTTCTCGCGCGCCTTCAATGCGGTGGAGAATGACAAGGGGCAGCCCGGTGACGTTGCCGATACGATCGTGGTGGTCGATCGCACTCAGGGCGTCGGACTCGTCTCCACGCAGAACGGCGTCACGCTGTGCTCGTCGTCGGTGCGAGTGCAACAGATCCTCGGCGACAGTCGCGCCAATTGCGGCGTGCGCAACAATCGCCTCGACGAGGAAGACATTGACCTCGATGGTCGATTGAATCTGTCCGACGCGCAGCGCGATCAGGAGCAGTTCAAACGCTTTGCGGTGGACTTGAGCGATCGTCGCAACTGGACGCGCGTTGGCCGCTGCTATGCCGACTCCAGCTCGACGGGCGGTGCGTTCAGCGCCGATTCGATCTGCTGGGTGCAGATTCGCATGAACTGGCGCGCGCCGCTCGAAGAACAGAACGCGCCGAACGATCGCCGAGTGCGCGCGATGCGACTGACGATGGTCTCGTCCGCGCAGGCGACCGACGACGAGTTTACGCGGGTGTCGCTCGCGCGTCTGCGTCTCATTGGCGCACCGTGGCTCAAGCGTGCCGATCGCCCGATCTCCGGCGCCGCCGGCGACTCGGTCGGCGCGATCACCGGCTACGTCGTGGCATCGCTGGTGGGGACACTCGATTCGTCGGCGGCGTTGCCGTATACCCCGCCGCCTGGTGTCGTGGAGGCGCCGGAGAACAAGCAGTCCGACTACCAGAACAACACCGTCCAGATCAACGAGCATTCGTTGCGACTGCAGGCCGGCATTCCGGGACAGATCTTTCGCCCGTTCGATCGCGCCGAAGCCTTCTTCCGTTTCCCCGAAGGCACGAAGACGTTCATGGGCTATCGCACGTTGCGTTTGTGGATGCGCGGTCGCGGCAACGGGTGGGGGCAAAGTGGTGAGCTGAACGGCTTCGTCAAGATCGGGCGCGACGAACACAACTTTTACATGTATCGCACCACGGTGGAATCCGGGCCGTCGCAAGCGGCGTGGAATCCGGAGGTGCGCGTCGATCTCACGCGTTTTCAGCAGTTGCGCGCGCAACTCGAGAACAATTTCCTCACAGCATCGCCCGATTCGCTGGCGTGCACCGGAGCGGATCTCGAGATGATTCGACGTTCCGGATTGCCACGTGGTCTGACGGTGCGTCGGTACGCGGTCTGTCAGGACGGCTACATCGTCTACAGCGCGGATCCGAGTGTGACGCCGCCCAATCTGGCCGGTGTGCAGGAACTCGCCGTGGGCTTCATGCGTGTGGACAGCATTCCGCGCGGCGGCCTCGGGATCATGGCCAACGACACACTCGAGCTGTGGATCAACGATGTACGATTGACGGATGTCGTGGACGATATCGGTTTCGCGGGTGAGATCGGGCTTGCGGCGAACGCCGGCGATCTGGCCGACTTCCGGGTCAATATCAGTCGACGCGATCCGAATTTCCGTCAGCTTGGCGAGACGCCATCGTTTCTGACGACGAGCGGCATCAGCGTGGGCACCACGATGCATCTCGAGCGCATGCTGCCGCAGCGCTTGGGGATCGTCATGCCGCTCAGCATCGACTATGGTGGCACCGGCGTGGAGCAGCTCTTCATCAATCGCTCCGACGTGCGCGCGAATGGCATCGATGGTTTGCGCAACCCGAGCGATCGACGCGTCAGTTATGCCATGGCGCTCCGGCGTGCCGCACCGCTCGCGAACGGGTGGTACGCGCCTGTGATCAACGGCCTGTCGCTCAATGGCAGTTGGGCCAACGGTTCGTCGCAGAGCGCCTTCCAGACCGCCACCAACAGCAACTCCGTGTTCGGCGCGAATCTGGTGATGGCCAACGATACTCGCGACGCCTCGTTCCCGCGCATCATCGATCGACTCTTTGGCATCTTGCCGAAAGCGCTGCGTGAGACCGACGCCCTGCGCAACATCCGCGGCCAGAAATTTCGCTGGCGTCCGACGCAGTTTCGTCTCACCAGTGCCATGGCGCGCGCCACCAACTCTTCGACGTCGTTCACCAAATCCGCGACCTCGCCCACCGACACCGGGCAGGTGGTGTACGGACTGCAGCACTTCTGGACCAACAATGCCCGCATCGAATTTGCGCCGACGCCGAGTTTGACGGCGAGCATGGATGCGCGCCAACTGCTCGATCTGCGCGATTATCGCGACGCGACGACCTTGCCCGACAGCTCTGACCGGCGCTTGGCCGCTGCCGCCGAACGACTGACACTGCTCGGCACCGACATTGGCCTCGAGCGCGAGCGGTCACTGACATCGGCCTTCGCCTGGACGCCCAATCTTTCGATCTGGTTCCGTCCGTCGGTCGATTTTACCTCGCGTTTCGATCTCAACAAGGATCCCAACGCGCGCACCCTGCTTCGCGAAGGCGACAGTACGGGCGCGTTCAGATTGCCCAGGCGACTGGGGGCGTCGCAGGTGTTTCGCACGGGCGCGACCATCGACCTTGGGCGCTTGATTCTCAACACCACGAAAGAGAAGACGGCGATCAATCGACTCGGTCGGTTCTTCGCGCCCGTGTCGATCAACTGGTCGCAGAGTCTCAACTCCAACTACGACAATACGACCTATTCACCTGGTGGCGCGTATCAGTTCGGACTGGGCAGCGTGTCGGACTTTCGTGGATTGGACACGCGACTGGCGACCTCCGCCGGCCGTCTCCAGCAGTTCAATGCCACTGGCTCCGTCAACTTGCCACTGGGCATAAATGTTGGCACCGGCTTCGAGAACGGTACGACGGAGACGTGGGCGCGCCGCATCCTCGACGGCTTCCAGGCGCTGATCACGAGCGAGCAGCGCGTCTATCCCGATGTCAGAGTGCGATGGGCGTGGCGTCCGCGCAAATTTCCGAAGGTGCTCACGCTCGTCTCGGTCAACGGTGGTTATCAGGTCTCCGAGCAACAGACCACCGTACCGAACGAGACCGGCGGCATCGCGGATCGCAGTCGCACGCTCGCGCAAAGCAGACCGATCTCCGGTTCCATCACCTGGGCGCTGCTTGGCGGCATCACCACCAATGGCCGATACGATCGCACCCATCGCGAGGACTCACGCCCGGGCTCCCTCACCACCGGCAACAGTCGGCGCATGTCGTTCGACGCCGGGCGCAGTTTCAAGTTGCCCAAGCGTTGGAACACCCGCGGTGCGCTGCGCAGCCAGCTCTCCTATTCCTCCGAAGAAACAGAGACCGTCGTCGGCGGCGCGATCGGCAACAACGTCGACGACCAGACCACCGCGACCGGTATCAACTCCGTGCTGACCAACAGCGGTCGAAAAACGTTCAACCTGAACGCCGTGACCGATGTCAGCGAGCTCGTGACGTTCAGTCTCACCGCGTCACACATCCTGACGTTCGATCGTACGTACAATCGCCGGATCTCGAACACTGTGTTGAACGCGACACTGCAGCTGCGGTTCTTCGCGGGCGAGCTCCGGTAACAGCGGCCGGGAGCACAACGCGGGAAGACGGCGAGTCAACATACAGCCTCACCGAGAACTGCAGGAGAACAAATCGAGAACGTCTGTTCTCCTCTATGCTCCCGTTCTCTCCACAATGCTGGTTGCCGTTCCTCGGGTCCGCCGAATGCGTGACTTTGCATCCCCGCGCGCTGTTTCGGTAACGCTTGCCGCACGACGGCGCTGTACCATGCGCCCATGCCCACCAAGTCCGAACGACAGGCGCTCGCGTTCCTCGCGGTCATCGCGATGCTTGGCGCCGGCGTACGCGCAACGTCGGCCCGCCGCTTTCTCAGTGATGTCAACGAGGCCACCGGCGGCGCCGTCCAGACGGACTCCGCCTCGCCCGCCGCACGGGCGCTGGCCCACCAGATCGCAGCCGTCGATTCGGCGCGTCAGGTGCGCGCCCTCTCATCCGGTCGCGCCCGCGGTAGTCGGTCGTCACGTTCCCTCGCAAAACCATCAAGTGCGCGCGACGCGGTGCCGACACCTACTCGAGGACCGCGTCGCGCAACACGTGCACCGCCCTCCGGGCAGCTGGATGAACCGGTGGACATCAACCACGCCTCCGCCGCCGAACTGGAACGTTTGCCGCGCGTCGGACCTGCACTCGCCAAACGCATCATCGCTTGGCGCAAACGACACGGTCCTTTCGAATCGGCGGAGTCGCTCCGTCACGTTCCCGGCATTGGTGTCACGACGTCGTCCCTGCTTGAACCGCTGGTGACGTTTTCCAGCGGGCACCGTCCATAACAAAGTGAGGCGCGGACGTCGCGCCCTGCTCTCCGTCCGCTCGCGTTCTGACGATCTCTGAGCCATATGGCCGCTCCCGCCGCTTCCAGTCCGACACGCCCCGCTGAACGGCTGGGCGATCTCCTCGTACGCGAGGGGTTGCTGACCAAAGAGAATCTGGCCAAGGCCCTGCAGGAGCAGTCCTCCACGCCCGGACAGCGACTCGGACTGACGGTCGTGAAGATGGGCCTCGTGCCCGAGACGGAAGTGGTACGCATGCTCGCCCGCCAATACCGCATGCCGGCCGTCGATCTCTCGCGCTTTGAAGTGGACACCCGCCTGCTCAAGCTGATCCCCGCGGAGCTGGCGTCCAAGTACACCGTGCTTCCGCTCAAGCGCGAAGGCCGACAGCTCACCGTCGCCATCGCCGATCCGACGGTCATGGGCGTGATCGACGATCTCAAGTTCATCACGCGCTACGACATCGTTCCGGTCCTCGCCGGCGAGTACTCGATGCGCGCGGCGATCGAGAAGCACTACGAAGCGAACGAAATCCACATGCAGTCGCTGCTACAGGACATCGTGGCGGAAGACGAGGATGTGGAAGTCATCGAGTCGCAGGACGACGCGGCGGTCGATGCCAGTGTGCTGGCGGCGCAGGTCGATGAAGCGCCTGTCGTCAAGCTGATCAACGCCATTCTGGTGGACGCCGTGCACAAAGGCGCCTCCGACATCCACTTCGAATGCTTCGAGCACGATCTGCGGGTGCGCTACCGCATCGACGGTGCACTGGCCGAAGTGATGAAGCCGCCCCTCAGAATGCGCGCCGCTCTGATCTCCCGCTTCAAGATCATGGCCTTGCTCAACATCGCCGAACGACGCGTGCCGCAGGACGGGCGCATCAAACTCAAAGTCGGCAAAAAAGTCATCGACTTCCGCGTGTCCGTCCTCCCGACGCTTTTCGGCGAAAAGGTCGTACTCCGAATTCTCGACAAGGGCAACCTGACCCTCGAACTCGAAAAGTTCGGCATCGAGCCGCGCGCCGAACGCGAGCTGATGGAAGCGATCTCCAACCCGTACGGCATGGTGCTCGTCACGGGGCCCACGGGATCCGGCAAGACGACGACACTCTACTCTGCACTCTCGAAGATCAACACGGGCGACGTGAACATCATGACCGCCGAAGATCCCGTCGAGTACAACCTCTACGGCATCAATCAGGTGCAGGTGCGCACCGACATCGGCATGACCTTCGCCGCCGCACTGAAAGCGTTCCTGCGACAGGATCCGAACGTCATCATGGTGGGCGAAATCCGAGACCTCGAGACGGGCGGCATCGCCATCAAGGCCGCGCTCACCGGCCACATGGTCATGAGCACGCTGCACACCAACTCGGCGCCGGAAACGATCACGCGTCTGCTGGACATGGGCCTCGAGCCCTTCAACGTCGCCTCGGCGCTCAATCTCATTCTGGCTCAGCGTCTCGTCCGTCGCATCTGCCCCCGGTGCAAGGTGAAATACACACCCGACGTGGCGGAACTCGCCGGCGCGAAGGTCAGGCCGCACACCACGATGCGCGAACTGCGCTTCACCGACATGGCGCTCGACGACGCGAAAGCGAAAGCCACCGCCGACGCCGCACCGTTCCTGCAACACCTCTCGCTCGATACCACCATCGGTGAACTGCCCTTCTTCAAGGGTCACGGTTGCGACAGCTGCGCGGGCACAGGACTCAAGGGCCGCCAGGGTCTCTACGAAGTCATGTTCATGACGCAGACCATCAAGAAGCTCGTCATGCAGAACGTCGACGTGCAGGTGCTCCGCGACGCGGCCATCACGGAAGGGATGCTGTCGCTCCGCATGGACGGCTGGCTCAAGGTCCTCAAGGGGCTCACCACGCTCGACCAGGTCATTCGCGAGACCTCCGCGTGACGCTGCCTGCACACGCTGTGACGGTCGGTTTCGACCTCGTCCACCATTCGTCAACACTCGGCGAGCGCCTTGCCATCGGCGCACCCGATTCCGTCTTTCTTCCGCTGCCATGACCGCTCCCAGCCAGACGCCTGTCTCCCTTCGGACGCTTCTCGATGAAATGATCGGGAAGGACGCGTCGGACCTCCACATTTCGGCCGGAGACCGGCCGAAGTTACGCGTGGATGGCGATATCGTGAACTCGAGCGTCGAGCATGTGCTCACGCCGCGCGACACGCTCCAACTGGCGTATTCGGTGCTCACGGAAAATCAGAAGAAGCGCTTCGAAATGGAGGACGAGCTCGACTTCTCGTTCGGCATTGCGAACTTGTCGCGTTTTCGTGGCAACGTGTTCAAACAGCGCGGCTGCGTGAGCATGGTCATTCGTCAGATCCCGTTCCACATCAAGACGTTCGCCGATCTCAATCTCGCGCCCGTCATCGCAGGATTTGCCGAACGCCCGCGCGGACTCGTGCTCGTCACCGGCCCGACCGGTTCCGGCAAGAGCACCACGCTCGCCGCCTTGATCGACAAGATCAATACCGAACGGCGCGGCCACATCATCACCGTCGAAGATCCGATCGAATTCATTCATCGGCATCGCAACTGCATCATCAATCAGCGCGAAGTCGGCGCAGATACGAAGAGCTTTGCCTCCGCGCTCAAGTACGCGCTGCGTGAAGATCCCGACGTGATCCTGATCGGTGAAATGCGCGACCTTGAAACGATTCAGGCCGCGCTGACTATCGCTGAAACCGGCCACCTGGTGTTTGCTACACTGCACACCAACAGCGCCGCCGAAGCCATCAACCGTATCATCGACGTCTTTCCGAGTCATCAGCAGAGCCAGGTGCGCGCGCAGCTCGCCTTCGTGCTCGAAGGGATCATCACGCAGGTGCTGCTCCCCAAGGTGTCCGGGAAGGGACGCGCCATGGCGTGCGAGATCCTGGTCGTGACACCGGCCATTCGTGCGCTCGTGCGTGATGACAAGGTGCACCAGATCTACTCGCTGATGCAGTCCGGAAAGAAGTGGGGCATGCAGACGCTCAACGATGCGCTGTATCAGCTGTACATCACGCGTGCCGTCAGCGCCGACGAGTGCGTGCGCGCCTCCGGCGACCCCAACGAGTTCCTGCGCATGATCGGCAAGGGACCTGGCGACGAAGGCTCGCCCAACAGTGCCTCACCGCAGCAACGCGGTGGCGATCGACCGCTCGCCGGCGGCGTACGCCGCTGAGGTGTCTGCCGATGATCATCGTATTTCAGGAGTAGAGCATGCCGACGTTTACCTATACCGCGCGCAACACCAGCGGTGAACTCAAGTCCGCCACCATCGACGCCCCGTCGCGCGATGAAGTGGTCGCACAGCTGCGCCGTCAACGCCTCACCATCATCAAGGTCGATGAGGAGAAGCAGCGCGCCAAGAAGTCCGGCGGCGGCATCAGCATGCGCGACATCGTCATCTTCACGCGACAGTTCTCGACGATGATCAACGCCGGTCTGCCCCTCGTGCAGGCGTTGGACATTCTCGCCAAGCAGAGCGAGAACAAGGCGCTCCAGGCCGTCGTGCGCGACGTGGTGTTCGATGTCGAATCGGGCAACACCGTTGCCGACGCGATGCGCAAGCATCCCAAGGCCTTCAGCGACTTGTACGTGAACATGGTCGCCGCCGGCGAAGCAGGTGGTATCCTCGATACCATCCTCAATCGCCTCGCCGTGTTCATGGAAAAGAACGACGCCCTCGTGCGAAAGGTGAAGGGCGCCATGATCTACCCCACGGTGATCATGTGCGTGGCTGGCTTGTGCGTCATCATCCTGCTCTGGAAGGTCATCCCCGTCTTCGCCAGCATGTTCGGCAGCGTGGGCATGGAACTGCCCCTCCCGACGCAGATCGTCATCGGATTGTCGGGCGCGCTGAATCAGTACTGGTGGGCACTCCTGCTGGGCATTGCCGGCTTCGGCTTCTTCATCAAGCAGTACTACGCCACACCAGGCGGACAGTTGGTGATCGACCGCGCCCTGCTGCACGTGCCCGTGCTGGGTGACGTACTCCGCAAGTCGGCCGTGTCGCGCTTCACGCGCACGTTAGGCACACTCATCTCGTCGGGCGTCAGCATCCTCGATGGCCTCGAGATCACCGCCCGCACCTCCGGCAACCGCGTCGTGCAGGACGCCATCATGGGGAGCCGAGCCAGCATCGCTGGTGGTGAGACCATCGCTGGCCCCCTGCAGAAGAGTCAGGTCTTCCCGCCCATGGTGATCAGTATGATTGCGGTTGGTGAGCAGACTGGCGGACTGGACGAAATGCTCACCAAGATCGCCGACTTTTATGATGACGAAGTGGATGCGGCGGTGAGCGCGCTGCTGTCGCTGTTGGAGCCGATCATGATCGTGTTCCTCGGCGTGGTGGTGGGCGGCATGATCGTCGCGATGTACCTGCCGATCTTCGATATGGTGAATGCGGTGAAGTAGAAAGGCGAAATGCCTGAGGATGCTTCTGGCGCGCGGCACGCGCCGTTGAATCGGCCCCGACTGGCCCAAGTCGGGGCTGGCGGCGAACACCGCGGGAGTACGTGTCGATGGAGTTCGAGACAATGTCGAAAGAGCGTTGAAGCGCGTGCGAGTCTGAGTGGTGCCCCGCAGCGGGAGCGCGAGTGTCGTGCTCACCCACTCCAGCCGGCCCCCGGGATCACGCCGCGGCTGCAGATGCGTTAGTCCCAGAGTCGCTCCACCTGAGCGCACGCCGCGATCTCGCCGTCGCGGGTCATGAGCGGAACGTCGAGCGCTACTGCTGTGGCGGCGATCAGCCGATCTCCGCGCTCGGGGATGCCGAACAGATTCTGCGCACTTCGCACCACGTCCGCAGTGAGGTCGGCCGGGATGTAGACTTTGCTTCCGAGCAGGTCGTCGAGCCACTCCGCGAACGGGCGCGGGAGCTGGACGCGGCCGAGGTGGACCAACTCCCCGACCTCGGCCAGGACGAACGTCGGTACGTAGATGGCCGCCTCGCGCCTGTCGGTCCGCTCGAAGTGGTCGCGCGCCCGCGGGCCGAGCTGCTGGAACCGTCCAATCGCGTGCCACAGGAGGCTGTGCGTATCGGTGACCGCCAGCACGCGATGCTCGCCGCGCGCGGCGTCGGACGTCTCGCGCCGGGCCCGCGTCACAGGTCGGCGAAGCGGTCGGCGGCGGCCCGGCGCTCCCCGTCGCGGAGGGCCGCAACGGCGCCGTCGACGTCCCCGATCACCGAGAGCGATCCCGCGAGTCGGAACGTCGGCCCGTCCGGAGCCGGGCCCAGCAGCGCACGGACGGTTTGCTCGAGCAGGCGCACGTAGTCACGAAACTGCGCATTCACCAGCAACGCGCGTCCCCGATGGCCCTTGTGCTCGACCTCGACCACCTCGGAGGGGTCGGCGACCACGGACTCCAGAAGCGGAAAGAAGTCGTTCCGAGCTTGAGTGGCCTTCACCGTGACGGTGTGCTCCCGATGCCCCTCAAGCAGAGCGAGTGCGGCGGCGACAGGCGAGTGATTGGGGGACGACATGAAGGATCCTCCTGTACAGGTGTACGTACAACTGTACACCACTCACCGTGTACTGCAAGAGCGAGTCTCAGTGTAGCCTGTTCATCGAGCTCGGGGACGCCAGCCGGAGCGGCGCGGGTCAGACGCCGGTCTCAGTAGGGAATGTCGATCGAGCTCGAGAAAGTGTCGATGAAGCGTGAGAGCGGACATGTGGTGGTTGTCGCAAGCTCTCGCTGTTGTACGCTCTCGCGCTCTATCGTCAGATTCTCTCGTCGAGCCGGCTCGAAGGCAACACGTATACCAGGCTGGATACGGAGAAGCTGCTGGCGCAAGGCGAGGAGCCGACAGGACGAGATCCTCGCGACACGCAGATGATCCTCAACCACAAGAAAGCGATCGAACTCATGGTCGACGGCGCCAGCGTCATTCGCTTCAATCGCTACACGCTGCTCAACCTGCATGCCGCGCTCGCCGAGAATCTCCTCGATGATGCGAATGACGAGGGCAAACTCCGGCAGCGCGAGGTGGGAATCACCGGAACGACCTTCATACCGCTCTCGATTCCGCAGAAGATCAGCGAGCTGTTCGATCTGCTGCTGCAGACGGCCGATGCGATCGCTGACCCCTTCGAGCAGGCGTTCTTCGCGATGGTCCACATTCCCTACCTGCAGCCGTTCGCTGACGTGAACAAGCGCACGTCTCGGCTTGCCGCCAACATCCCGCTGATCCGCGAAAACCTCTGCCCGCTGTCGTTCATCGACGTTCCCGAGGGGGACTATGTCGAAGCGACACTGGGTGTGTACGAGCTGAATCGCGTGGAGTTGCTGCGGGACCTGTTCGTGTGGGCTTACGAACGATCAGCCAGGCAATACCAGATCGTTCGCGACTCCGTGCCAACGCCGGATCCGATTCGACTCCGTTACCGGCAGGCTATCGCAGAGTTGCTTCAGGATGCCGTGCGAACCAACCAGCCTGCATCCGCCCTCGATGGGGACGCTGGGTTGGATCGCGTGGGTGTGCTCACCGGGGACCGTGAGGCGTTTCGGGCGCAATTCCATGCGGCGCTCGACTCGCTGCACGAAGGCAACTTCGCGCGCTACGGACTACGGCCATCAGAGTTTACGGCGTGGCAGAACCAACGCCGGAATTGACAGCGTCGTTTCTCGCGCTCTCCATCGCGTTCTCCATCGCGTTCTCTCGTCAACGCGAGTGACCCGTCGCCTGCCTCCGGCGTATTTCGCTGACGTCGATCACCTGTTTCGGCCCACAGCGATCAGTCGTTTCTGTCCAGCGCGATCACCGGTTTCGGTCGATGCCGATCACGGCGTGACCTGAGCACACGGGATGGGGTTAGTGGTCCTGCGTGGCGGAAGCATCGATCGTCGGCAGGCGGCGCAGGGAGCCGCCGGTCAGCGTGATGCGGTGGGCGTGGTGCACGAGGCGATCCAGGATCGCACCTCCAAACGTGGCGTCGCCGATGTTGTCGCGCTCCGTTTGGCCTCGGAGTATGCCGGGACGATCCACTTGCTCTTGACGGACATCGTGAGGCCGATGATGAACGGGCGCAATCTCGCCACGGCGTTGCGCGCCGCCCGCCCCTGCTCGCGTACATCTTCACGTGTGGTTCATAGAGCCGACGTAATGGCGGCGCGTGGAGTTCTCGAAGACGGGGTGCAGTTCCGGCAGAAGCCGGGTCGCGCCTGGTCATGGCGCGGACGCTGCGCGCGGTGCTTCGCACAGCGATCCAAGAGCATACGCTTCTCACGCAGCGAGGTGCGGAATGGATCTACCCGGTGAGCGAGCGCATCCCCGTGATCAGATCGCGTCAGGCCACGTCAGGGCACGCTGTGGGTGAAGGTCGCCGTGCCAACGTAGCGGTTGCTGGTATTCGTGAAGCCGTCACCGGAGCCCTTGGGATCGCGTCGTGTGACTTCGACGGTGTAGCGCTCGCCGGGCACCAGTGGCTTTGCCGCGATATCGGTATATCCGCCGCTCGGTGACGCGTCACCGTACGAAAGTCCGGACACGAGGCTGTTGCCGGCGTCTGCCGCAACCGACCACGTGAGACTCTCTCCGTATCCGTCGCCGGCGACCAGGCCACGATACACTCGCACGAGCTGCGCGCCGGCCGGTTGCCAGGTGATCACCACAAACGGCGACGTACTGATCGACCTGACGGCGACCGTGGGCCGCTGAGATGCGTCATACGGATTGCGGTCGCATGCTGCGGAAACGAACACAAGCGCGAGCAGGCCGAGCACGTGCGCTCGGCGGCGGGAGAGCTGCGAGGCACTGCCGAGCGCGTTGGTCATGTCGAGGCGTACCCCGGAGTCCGATGGAAGTGCAGCATGCTCGCGTCTTTCAAATATTGTACTGGTCCCCGACAAGTGACCTGGAGCGTGATGAGCGAAACCGCGCCCGCCCTTTGCCGGGCCTGCACTACGTCACGCACTCTCCTTCGCAAGGAGACTCGTGTGCCCCACCGCGTGACGATTTCCCGTCGACACCAAAGGCTAAGTTACAGGCGTACTCACACAAGGATTCCGAATGCGCGCCCGCTTCCCTGGAGTGGTAGTCAGAACCGCTTCCGTCGCCCTGGCCCTGACTGTTGCCCTGCCCACCCTGCTCGCCGCGCAGCGCCGGCCGGGATTGGGAACAGGCTTCTACACCACCACTGGTCTCGTGACCGGTGACGTCGAGGCTGGCTCGATCTCCTCCACGACCGCGTTGGCGAATGCGCCCACCGTCGCGCTCTCGCTGCTGCTCACGGCCCCACTGCAGCGACTACCCAAGCGTGCGTGGATTGCGGGGCTGCGCGTCAATGCGCTGGCCCTGGGCAACAACCGGTCCTGCTTTGTCACCCCCGGCACCAGCGGCTGTCAGAACGTCCGCTTCGAAGAGCGGACGGCGCTGCTGGCTGGCGGAGCGTTCGATATCCGGTCCACGATACTTCGCGCCATGATCGGTCCGGCGCTCTACACCGTGGAAGGGCAAGGCGCACGCCTCGGCACTTCGCTGCGTCTTGACTACGCCGCCCCGCGACTGCGCGGCCCGACTCCCACTCTCTTTTTTACCCGAACGTTTCTGGGCAGTCAGCGCGGCGAAGCGGTCGGCATCAGTACGCTCGGCGCGGGCCTCCGTTGGGTGCGCAAGCGGTGAGACCGAGCCAGCAGAGGCTCGAGCCTGAACGCTGTCGCTGCCCCATTTCCGGCTGCTTACTCGGGGTAACCTGAAGCAGACCGCAGCCGCTGAGGAGTTCGTCGCCCAAGGTGCGTGGATTTCGCAGATTGTGCTCATCGAGACGATCTGGGTGCTGATGTCGGTCTACGAGCGCAATGCAAAGCAAATTGCGAACGCAATCGCACTGTTGCTCGACCACGAAACGCTGGTCGTCCAGGACCGCGACGTCGTCACTCGCGCCCTTGCACACTTGCCACGACGGCCGTCGCTCCGCTTTTCCGACTGCCTGATCTTCGAAGCGGCTCGCAAGGCCGGTCACCTGCCGCTTGGCTCGTTCGACCGAGGCCTCGCGCGCCTCGATGATGTGGTCAAGCTGAGATCGTGGCGAAAGAGCGATCCGAAGGCGCTGAGGCTCGAGCCGAGCCCCTCACCTCGGCCGATCCCCAGCCCGGAGAAACGCAGCCGTATCACATATGTGTGCAGCGGCACGAACCCGGTATTGTGTTCGGCACCATCGACCGCCGCGTGGCTATCGCCAAGCGCGACGACGGGTCGTCGTTGCTCGACGATGTGTGGGCCAAGGCGCCCTACAGCACGCTTCAGATCGTCGCGATCCTTTTTCTGATTGCTGGCCTTCCTGTTGGCGCGCAGTGCTTCCAGCCCGATGACCGGGAGCAAAGCGGTGCCCCGAATTCCCTCAAGGCTTCAACCAGTCTTTGCACATTCTCTGGCGACGGGCGATAGAAGAAGTCGATGTCCGTCGTCGCCCGCACGTATCCGTACATGCCGACCGCATAGCCGCCGACCAGCACATACTTCACGCCGTGTGCGGAGAGTGCCACAACAAAGTCGAGGAAATCGTTGTGGAACGCGACGTCGCGCAGATCGTTCGGACGGCCCGCTCCCGTCGGTGTCATCGCGAGTAGCCTCTACCCTTGGCGATTCGATGCTCGTCGCGCGGATGCGTCCAGCTCATCCATGGTCGTCTTCAGTCCGACCCAGGTGCGTCGGCGGTGCGCGGCCCGTTCGGCCCTGGCCGCCTCTGCACTCATCGCCGGGACATGATCGGCGATCGTGAGCGGGACCGCTACCAGATGCAGTAGGCGCAGCGCGGTTTCCAGAGAGACGGGCACACTCCCCGCTCCCAAGGTCGCTCGCATTCAGGGCGTCCCCGTGGGCACGGCGCTGCCGGTGGCGAATCAGTAAATCCGCTTTGACGGATCGGCGTGGGTGCCGGTCGCGCCGATGATCTTGTTCAACGTGGTCGATGAGCAACGGATCGTGAACGTCGGCGTGGGGAGTACCAACTCCGCGACCGTGGCCTGTCCGCCCGGTACAACGCGTACCGGCGGCGGGGCATGGACCGCGCAGGGCGACATCAAGATCCGCAGCTCGGGGCCGATCAGCACCAACTCGTGGTACGCCGCCGCGCGCAACGATCCTCCCTTCGATGGCGGGACGCTGGCTGTGCAGATTCTCTGCGCGAGTGTGGTGTTGCGTTGACGAAGGCGAAATGAGGACGCCGTTCAGGCAGCGATGCAGCTCCGAATGCTTTGCCGCTGGCCTCAGCGACCGCGCAGGCGCAGAATTGGTGGATGAACAGTCGATCAATACTTCGCCTAGCCTCGACGGTCATCGCGTGCGCTGCGATGCCGCTCCAAACCGCGCACGCGCAGGACAGCATCGCGGCCGCCATCGCGCGCATCGAGGCGCCGCAGTCGCCCGCGGCTTCGGCGCCGGACTCGCTGACGCTCGACGCACTGATGAAGCGATTCAATGTGCCGGGTGTCAGTGTCGCGGTGATCAAGGACTTCCGTATTCACTGGGCGAAGTCGTACGGTGTGGCGGACGTCGAAACCGGTCGGCTGGTCGTGCTGAGCACCCCGTTCCAGGCGGCCTCGATCAGCAAGCCCGTGACCGCGATGGCGGCGCTGCGCCTCGCGCAGGAGAAGCGACTTCCACTCGACGCTGACATCAACACCGTGCTCACGTCGTGGCACATTCCCGTGTCGGATCTCAATCGCACACGACCGGTCACCGCGCGATCGCTCTTCAGTCACACGTCGGGTGCCGATGATGGATTCGGCTTCCCCGGCTACGATCCTGGTGCATCGGTTCCCACGCTCCCACAACTGCTCGACGGACAGGCGCCCTCCAACGTGAAGCCGGTGCTCTTCGCGCGACCACCCTTTCAGCAGTACAAGTACTCCGGCGGCGGACTCACCATCATGCAACTCGCCATGACGGACTTGACGAAGCGCCCGTTTGCGGAGTTGATGCAGTCCACGGTGCTCCGTCCGCTCGCGATGACCGAAAGTTCCTTCGAGCAACCACCGTCTGCCGCGTATGCAGATCGCCTGGCTCGCGCGCACAATCAGCAAGGCAAGCGTTCAGCGGCGCCGTACCACATTTATCCCGAGCAGGCCGCCGCCGGATTGTGGACGACGCCCAGTGATCTGGCGCGCTTCGTGATCGAAGTGCAGACGGCGAGTCTGCAGGGGGAGGGCAGGGTGCTGTCACAACTATCCGCGCGCGAGATGATCACGCCGGCTGGTGTCGGGCCGTTTGCGGTGGGACTCACCATCGAGCGTCGCGGCGAAGGATGGTACTTCTCGCACGGCGGATCGAACTGGGGCTTCCGCGCCGACATCCTGAGTCACCTGCGCAAAGGCTACGGCGTGGTGGTGATGACCAACGGTGACAACGGTGGCCTGCTCATTCGCGAGATCGAAAATCGCGTGGCTGCCGCGTATCAATGGGACTCGCTGGACAAACCGTTACGGCGCTGACGCGATTACTCGGCGCGCCACGCTAGCACGCTTGCAGGTTCCAGTCAGTGCGACGGCTTCTCACATCCGCCGCGCAAAGAAATCCAGCGCTGCCTCGTACGCCCGCATCCACGACTCGTGCCGCAGGAACGAATGCACCTCGTCGGGAAACACGAGCTGCTCCACCGGCACGCGTTGCTCGCGCAAGTGCTGAATGAGTGTCTGCGTCTCGATGAAGCGCACGTTCCGATCGTCGTCGCCGTGAATGAGCAGCACGGGTGCGCGCCAGTTCTTCACCTGCGCCAGCGGCGACGCCAGAAACGCCGTGCGCGTCGCTGCAGGATCGGCGTAGAGATCGTACTCCGGCACGAAGGTCGTAATGCCCACGTTCCAATCGTGCACGCCGTGTATGTCCACGCCGGCCTTGAATAGCTCCGGATTGCGCGTGAGCCCCATCGCGGTGAGATAGCCGCCGTAGGAGCCACCCCAGAGACCGATGCGCGTGCGATCGACATTCGCCTGCGCAGCAAGCCACTTCGCGGCAGCCACGACATCGCCGTACTCACTCCCGCCGGTCGCGCCCTGCCTGAGCGCTTCACGGAACTCCATGCCGTAGCCGATACCGCTGCGATAGTTGAGCGACACGACCACGTACCCGCGAAGCGCCATCGCCTGATTCATCGCGTAGGCGTGATGGTAATAGATGCCGTAGTTCCAGCCGAGCAACATCTGCCGACGCGAACCGCCATGCATGAAGATCGCGGCCGGATACTTCTTGCCAGGCACGGCGTTTGGTGGCAGGAATACCTGCGCATACGACTGCACGCCATCCGCCGCGCGCAACGTGATCGCCTTGGGGCTCACCAGGGAGGCCGCCGGGAAATCGGCCGGCATCGTCTCGGGCGCGAGATGCGTCCAACTCGACTGATCGCCATTTCGCGCGAGCACGGCCGCATGCGCCGGCATGCGCTCGTCGCTGACGAGCGCGTACAACGTCCCCTTGCTCGACTCGACCGGATTCCACGCGATATGCGCGCCGGACACCGTCGCGACAGGTGCGGACTTTCCGTCGGCCGCGACGGTCATGATGCGACGACGATCGATGTCGCCGATGTTCGTGTTGTAGATCAGTCGTGTGCCGTCCCGACTGAGCGACACGAACTCCACTTCGCCAGCGCCGGGCGTCAGTTCGGTCGCCGCCCCACCACTCGCTGCAACGCTGTAGAGGTGCACCCAGCCGGTACGTTCCCACGGAAAGACGATGCGGTCACCGGCGGTCCAGAACAGCTGGTTGTCGGCCACGATGGCCCAGTAGGCGCTGCCACGACCGGCATTGGCACGGAAGACTTCCTTGGCCTGACCGTTCGCGGCGTCGGCCACCATGATGCTCCACGGCTGTGCACTGCGCGTCGCGCGAAAGCCAAGTCGTCGACCTTCGTACGGCGTGCGCAGGAAGGCGAGCCGCGCTCCATCGGGTGCCCAGACGGGCGAGTTGTCCGTGTCCGTACTCGGCGCGACCCAGCGCAACGTCTTCTTCGCGATGTCAAACACGCCGACAAAACTGTGGGTCCCACGGTTGGAAACAAACGCCAACAGCTCACCAGACGGCGACCAGCGCATCGCACCTCCAGCGCCGCGCATTCTGAACAGCGGCGCCGTGCGCATCGAATCGCCGACCGACGTCGCCATCCAGATCGATCCGCGGCGCGTGAAGACGAAGCCGATACCTCGCGGCGCAGGCGTGGGGGCCGTTCCCTCGGTGACGCGCACGGCGGACGATCCATCGAGTCGGACGCGCCAGATGAGCTGTTCTGCGCCTGCCGGATCGCTGGTGGGATTGGGGATTTCGCCCGCACGATTGGCCGCGCCGCCGCGCACGAACAGCAGCGTGCGACCGTCTGCGCTGAATGCGAGCGAGGTGATGTCCTGCCCGTCGTCCTCGGTGAAGGCCGTCACCATGCGCGCCTGGGCGCGGGTGGAGTCCGTCACCCAGATATTTCGCACGCCTCGCGTGTTGAGTACGAAGGCGACCGCGTTCGCTGCTGGTGCAGACACGATCGTGGAGGCGAATGGTGCCCCGTCGAGTGCACGGATGCCGGGCTGTGCCAGCGCGACCGTGCTCACGACGACCGTGCTGAGTGTCGCCAACACAACGCGCGCGCTGCGCACGGAAAGACGGAACATGGCTATCCTTGGATTGCGGGTTGATTGCGTTCCAGATTCTACGAGCCACTGCATGGACAAGCCAGCACCTGTCATCCCCGTCGCACCGCGCGTGCAGTGCGACTCTCCGACAACCCGGCATGAGACCGCGTAAGGATGCTGATCTTTCACAATCCGAGTCAGCAGCAGCACGTGGGCCGACAGGAGATGTTTCGCGGACGCCTGGTGCCATCGGTGGAAACGCCTGCGCGCATGACGCAGGTGCGGCGTGCACTCGAGGAACGCGCGATCGGGGATCTGCGCACGCCATCGCCGATCGACCTCGCGCTTGTTCAGCGCGTCCACGCACCGCGCTATCTCGACTTTCTCGCTTCCGCCTGGCACGAGTGGATCTCGCTCGACGAGGCCAATCATGACGTGGACATTCTGCCGTCGGTCTGGACTGCACACGGACTGCGGCGTGATGTGTCGCCGATCGAATTTTCGGCGCGCGTCGGACAGTTCGCCTCCGATGCCGGCTCCCCCATCTCCAGCGGCACCTGGCAGGCGGCACTGGAAGGCGCGGCATGCGCCATCGATGCGGCTCGGGCAGTGGTCCGGGCGATCGGGCAGCGATGTCGCTCACGCGTCCGCCCGGTCATCACGCAGGCGCCGACTGCTATGGCGGCTACTGTTTCCTCAACAACGCCGCGATCGCCGCGCAGACACTCCGCGACGCCGGTGCGGCGCGCGTGGCGATCGTCGACGTGGACTATCACCAC